>Ga0114922_10001563_pt1 | contig 21825 bp, 19 predicted proteins | sample AartaG_FD_100975 | JGI IMG/M metagenome (GOLD analysis project Ga0114922, IMG submission 100975) | Deep subsurface microbial communities from Aarhus Bay to uncover new lineages of life (NeLLi) - Aarhus_00045 metaG | ecosystem: Environmental > Aquatic > Marine > Oceanic > Sediment | place... | reverse complement strand
TTTCAGATCGCACGTCAGGTGAATTCTGGCGACAGCCGCTTCTCCAGTCCGAGTTAAATGCGTTTTTTCGGCAAGAACAGCCCGAAACTCGCGCCTCAACGCGACGATTTATGCAACGTTGGGCTAAAGCCTGCGGCTCAGATAGTCGTGAAACTTAAATAAATCAACCTGACCCCTTTTTCTTCTTTTTCTTTTCGATAAACGGGGCACCCACGCCACACTATCCGGCGGCTGAGTTGCGCGGTTGTTGGTGCTCGCCGATCAGATATATGCGGTCCTTGCCACCGCGTTTGGCCTGGAGCAACGCCTCATCCGCACGGGTGATCAACGCATCGGCGGTGTCGGCATCCCAGGGGAAGGATGCCAGCCCACCGCTGATGGTGAGCTGACCGTGGCCCCTGGCGCCCAACTTGTTGAACTTGTGCGAGCGCAGCGCTTCCTTGAAACGTTTCAGGACATCGAAGGCACATGCAGGGTGTGTCGAGCCTGCCACTCGAGGCCCCCGGGGATCCCAAAAAACGACCACGAACTCGTCCCCGCCGTAGCGAGCCACCAGGTCGTGCTCTCGGCAATATCGGCGGAACAGTTCAGCGGTGGTTTTGATGATCTCGTCGCCGGCATCGTGCCCGTATTCGTCGTTGTACGTTTTGAAATCGTCGATATCGCACATCAACAGCGTGACCGGCAACCTGTCTGATCGCGCTTGGGACAACGTTTGGCCCAACGCTTCATGGAAACACCGCCGATTGGGCAGATCGCTGAGCTCATCCGTGTGCGCCATGTCGCGCAAATGCCGCTGGCGGAAGGCGGCCTTTAGAATGTGCCCGGCGATGGCGGCGTAGTGTGTCAGCTTCTGCGTATCGTCGGGAGTGTATGGCCCGCACCGCCGGGCGCCCACCAGTAGTTGCCCCGCCACGCCCGAGTCGCCGGTCATGGGCGCGGTAAGAACCGGCCTGGCGACCGCCTCGCCGGACGTGGCGACCGAGCCGCTGACCACGACGGTGACGCCGTCTGCCTGAAGCGCGCGCCTGACCAAGGAGGCCAACGTCTCGAGCAACACGATGGGTTTTTCGTCGATCTGCGAGAGCACCTTGCCGAGAAGATCGAGTTCCGCCAGTGAAGCCGCCGGCGCAGCCGTCAAACGATGCTCCCGCCAGACAAACGGTCGCGTAAGACCAAGCGCCGTATCGACCTCGTCGTACATCAGCGGATATACGATGTAATCGTCGGCCCCTGCGGCCAGCGCCCGCCGCGCGACTGGCTCGGCTTCCGGGACGCAGCAAAGGATGATACGGGCGTCATCGCCGGCGGCTTCGCGCAAACCGGCGACGGCGTCCTCCAGGCGAGGTTGGGATCCGTTCACACCGGCAAGGACGGCATGAACACGCCGACGGTTCAACGTGGATATCGCTGACAGGAGACTGTCACACGTGGCGATCGGTCTGTCGGGAAACCGTCGACGCAAATCATCGATGATGGACGTGTCAACCGCGGCGGCTGCAACCACCAGCACCTCACCGGTGGACTTCTCTGCTTCGATAGGCTCGTCCCGCGAGGTCACGACGGCTCACTCCGATCCGAATCACTCGAGGACGGGCTTGGGTCTTCATCGCGGCCGATCAAGGCCTCCAGTTCCGCGTCGGTGAGCAAAGGTTCCTGATCGTCCGTCACCGACGATGGTTGAATCGACGACGATTCGTTGGCCCTCTTGTCCGCACGCCGCGGTGGGATTCGGCGAGGGCCGTCCGCATAGCCCAGCCAGGGAACGCGCACACCCGTGGGCTCACGCTTGACCTTCTTCCCAGTGACGGTCTCGTCCTGATGACCGCGGTTATGCTCGGACGACACGGTCTTCTCCCCGGCCTTGGCACTACGTCTCGCCGCCGGTTCACGAGTATCGCCCTGCGACGGCATCTGGGGCGCGGCGGAGGGCTCTGCTTCGTCCACCGCCGGCATGTCTTGCGCCATGGCCCGCACGGCGTCATCCGTCAGGCGCCCACGCGCTCCCAACTCAATTGCCCGTGTGATCTTATGATCGCAACGGTCATCACCGTAAACATACAAGTCAACGTCAGGATGATCGCGACCGACGATCTCAAAGAACTCGAACTCGCCGGGCGAGATGAAGTCCACACATACGATTACAGCGTTGAAAGACGTTGGCTCACTTCGGCCCAGCCGGACCAGAGCGCGATACGCATCGGAAAACGTGCAGGCGCGAATACCCCACTTGCGCAACAGGCTATCCACCCGACCGACCGTTTGGAGCGGCCCTGTAGCCACGTGCACCAGATCACACTTGGATGGCGTCTGATGATCCGACATTTTGATCCACCGGGGATTCAACAACCAAACCGACACAACCCACTGTATTGTACAGCGGCAGAAGAAAATCGTCAATCTGAATCCCAGTGCCCTGCCGGGTTCCGGCCTTCAAGCTGATCGCCCGGATTGCCCCGCTGATCGATCATCGGCCACGTTCTGCAGGTAGGAGCAGCGTTCTGTCGCCGTGAGTCGGCGTAGCCGTCGTCCTCGCCGAAGCGACCGGCGTATTAAAAGCCTATCCCGAAATCCATGTGGGACCGGCTTAGCCGGTTTAACGCGGCTTCCCAGCCGGTCAAATGACAGGTTAGAGAACCTGTCCTACAGTTTTGGGATAGGCACTAAGTGGACTCGAAAGGACCGATCATGCTGCGTTGGAATCAAGTGGTTATCCGACAGGTCAGAGGTTGCGTCGTGACCCACCTCAGGGCTGTGCGTCCGGTAAGTTCATTGGCAAGAGCATAAAGCCATGAGCGCGACGTCGCTTGGTACATCGTATTTGTTGCTTGGCGTCGTGGCGCCGCTGATCGCGGTTCCCCTGACGTTCATCACGCTTTACTTGCGGTCGTTGCGAGAACATCAGTTGACCAAGCACCGCGAACTGGCGCACCGGATCGAACGGGTTGAGGAAGCCTTATCCCGGCATACGGCGGCGATATCCCAGATGGAACGCGACTTCACCACCAAGGAAGAGTGGCTGCGCGAAACGACGCACGCGCGACATCGATTGGAAAGGCTGGTCGAAGCCGTGGTGCGCATCGAAACGACCTTGTTCGACGAATCCAGATCGGAGCCGACCGGCAGGCATTCGCGCGGGGCTGTGCCAACCGGTCCGCACGGCCCGGGCCGACGCACGGCGGACGCCGACGAGCCGGGGGGAGGGTTATAGAAATGGCCAACGGGCGCAATACCCTTCTGATCAAGCGCATTCGGAACGAGGTTCTGGTGGCGCTGAAGATGGTCTACCCGGCCGCGCTCCAGGCCGAGCAGATCATGCGCAGCCTGTTGTCACTGTTTCCGACCCTGGAATTCGATCAATTCAGGCGCGATCTGCACTATCTGGCGGAGAAAGGATACGTCCGCCGCGTCGTGTCGGATAGCGAAGTTGACGAGAAACTGACCCCATGGCGACGTCGCTGGTTTCGTCTGACCTCTTCGGGGATGGAAATCGCCGATCGGTGCGTGACCGACCCGGCACTGAGTGAATCATGAGCGGGGCCACACGAGCTTGTTCATCGAAGCCCTCGCCCGAACGTGTGGTACAGGCTTCTAGCCTGTGTCCCCACGGGCAGGACCCCGGTGTCACACCTTCTCGCCTGGACGCTCAGACGCTGGCTGCGCTGCGAGACGTCGCGCTCAACTGCAAGAGGTTTACCGCAGCCAAGCTCGACCAGATCGACCGGCGATATTCTATCGAGTCGCGTTACGGCATGTCGAAAGCCCGCCTGCGCACACTTCTTCGCCGCTTGCGAGCCGAGGCGCGAAACGAGGCGCGAGACGAGAAATCATCCTCAACCTCGAGCCTGTCCGCCAACGCCGCAGATCCGCCGCCGTCACAGTCAAGTGCCAAAGTTGTGTCACCGGGCGATTGGCCGGATCGCCTGAAGGCGCATCGTCACCGGCAAAACTCGGTCGCCGCCATTCTCGATTCGTTGTTCGGTCCGTTGGCACAGTGCAGGCCCGAGCTTTGGGGGCGGCGGGCGTACTGCATGTTGGTAGGAATGATCTACGAAAGGCTGGCCGCCTGCGAACACGAGATCGAAAACGACGAATTGGTCGCGTTGGCGAAGATCCTGGCGGAGAACCGGCGGTCGGAGACGAAGGCGGCGGAGATTGAGCGCCGGCCCGAGTCCGAATCGCCAAACGGGCAAAGCGGGGAGCTGCCTGAGAACTTCAGCAGCATCGTTCGCCGCATCTACGGCACGAACTTCGATCCCCCCTCCGAGCTGACAACAGACGAGCCGGCGGCAACCGCTGCTGAAGTGTAGCCCGATGATCCCTCGTCGGTGAATCGCCTGCATCTTACTTCGTTTGCTCTTCCAGGGAGGATTCGTTCTGCCTGCCAAGCAATCGGCACCATCCCCTGGCAAACGGCGGGCTGTGCCCACCCTGCCGAACTACACCGGTTGAATACCGTTGCCACACGAGAGTGTGCCACACAAGATGGCCCCACGCCACCCTCCGGCTGACAACTGATAACTGATAACTTCTTGAATCAGGGCCGCTGCTCGCCCGGGCGGACGCCCGTGGCCGGCGGCGAGGATTGAGGCGTGTCGTCGGTCTTGTCCCATACAATCGCCAACAAGCGCTGATCCGTTCGCAATGGGGCGTCCGGGTCGGGCGGGCATTGCAATGAGCCGTCCGGCTGCTCGATCGCGATGACCTGGATTTGGAACCGCCGCCGGACGTCTGCCTGGCGCAACGATTGACCCACTGCCTGCAGCGGTACAAAAAGGCGCTGGATGCGATCGGTCCGCGTGGGTGAGACGGCCAGAAACAACTGGTGCAACTGACCTTCCTGATCGATAGCCGACAAACCCTCATGTTCGCGCAGCACCGACTCCTGCATCTTGGCGGCTTGCTGACGCAGAGCTTCGTAGACGCGCCGGCGGTGGAGCATGCCCAGCCAGTGCCGCCGGCTGTCGCGCGAGACGACCGGCAAGACGTCGTGGTTCTGGCGTTTGAAGACGTTGAGCGCCTGGTAGAGATCGTCTCCCGGATGGAGGATCGCCGGCCGCTGGGTCATAATGTCCGAGGCGATCAGGGCGTTTGCCAGAACCGGTTCCTCCATCACCCGGCGGATGTCCGGCACACAGATGATGCCCGCCAGACGCTCGTTCTCAAGTACCGCGAACACGGGTCTGGTTCCTGGTTCGATCCGTTCCACGATGCTGCCCAGCGGCTCGTCAGGCGTGGCAGTGGCCGCCTCTTTGTCCATGAACTGCCGGACGCGCCACGCTTCAAGCGTGTGGACGATGCCGTCGGCGGCGTGTGCGGGTGAGTCCGCGGCTGTGCGTACCTGCTCGTGGTTAAGACCCCACCGCCCTCCAACCACGTAGCTGCCGGCGCAGACCAGCATCGACGGTACGATAAGCCCGTAGCTGCCGGTCATCTCGGTGACCATGACGACGGCCGCCAGCGGTGTTCGCATCGCCGCTGCGAGCACGCCGCCCATCCCCACGGGAATCAACGCCTGTCGAAGTGTCTCAGGGAATGTGCCGGGATAAAGCGCTTCGCACACCGCTCCCAGAAATGCCCCCACCGCGCCGCCGATGAACACACTGGGGCCCAGCACACCGCCCGACGCCCCGCTGCCCACCGTCAGAGCCGTGGCGACGCACTTGACGATGGCGATGGCCGCGAACAACTGGGCCCACCGCCACCAGTCGGGAGATTCGGCGAAGAAGTCACCCGCCATCGCCCTCTTGATGAAGACATAGCGGCCATCCATCACCTGCGGCAAAATGCAGGCCAGCCCGCCGGTCAGAATCCCGCCGACCATCGGTGCGAACCAGCGTGGCAGGCGCGACATCGGCAGCAGGCGCATTTCCACAGTCCGCATACAGACGCTAAACAGAATGCACGTTAGTCCACACAACGGGCCCAGAAGCGCGTAAGGCAGCAACTCAACCGGTGACGTGAAGGTAAGCGCGCTGGCGGCGGGCAACAACGGCTCCATCGACTCGGCAGACGAAAACATCATGAAGGTCGAGTAGCCTATCACCGAGGCCACAACGCCGGGGACGATCGCGTCGGTCTCATATTCGGGATCGCGGTAGAGAACACCAGCCGCGAACAAAGCCCCCCCCAGTGGGCATTGGAAAATGGCCCCCACCCCGGCAGCGCAGCCGGCGACCAGCAGGGCGCGACGTTCGCGTGGAGTGACGCCGAAGACCCTGCCCAGCGCCGAGCCGAGCCCCGCACCCAGGGCGGCGATCGGGCCTTCGGGGCCGGCCGAGCCGCCGCACGAGATCACACCGATGGCCGCCACGCCCTTCACAGCCGGTGCCTTGACCCTCATCTCGCCCAGGTCGCGGTGGAACGCGCGGGTCAAGACGTCCGTACCATGCCCGAACGCAGCCGGACACAGGAAACGCACCGCCAGGCCTGACAAAAGCCCGCCCAACGCCGGCAGCAGCAGCACTCCCCAATGGAACTTCAACACCCCGGCGCCACCCAGGTGCGTGATCCGCCCGATGAATACCTCCGAGCCGTGCTCCAACCCCCAGTGCAGCCCGAACGCGGCAAGCCCCGCCGCGACGCCAACGACGACCCCCAGCACAAATAACCGGCTCCAGCGCGCCGCCGACCTCGCGAATACGCTGCCGATGCGTTCGAGTGTCCAGGCGACTGCGGTGGAGAGAATCGATTTCATCAGATCGCCGGATGATTACCCTGACAGCGCGGTGCATGAGCCGCTCGAACGATCGGTAGACGTCGCCAGCCGAGGCCGACAATGAGCGGTATTGTACGGTGGTTTTCGTACCACGCATACATCGCGCCCGGTGGTTTAGAGCCCATCCCAAAACTACTGTGGGACCGGCTTTCCAGCCGGTCAAATGAAAGGTTAGGAGCCGCGCAAGAACAAGTTCCACAGATCCCTCGCGAAACGAGCCTGTTTGAGCGGCTTTCGCAATACGAATTGTGTACTTTGTTCGTGCCCGCACACTTAGAAAACCTGGCACACAGCTTTGGGATAGGCTTTTTGAGCGATCTGCGCCCTGTGGAACGTACCGATTGTATTTCGCTAACTGGAGGCCGGTCGGATCATTCCGGCCCGTCGAGCACGTCGAATAATAATGATGGGGAAAAAATCGGTGTGGTTCTCTGATCGACCGGTTCCAACTGGTCGAGCCAGGTTGCTTTTTCGTTCCTGTGATAGACCATGAACCGGCCTCGATCGGCCCGGTTCTTTGCCCGGTGGTAGCGAAGATAAAAGCGCTCATCGTCCATGCCGACGATTTCAATCTTGCCGGTCTCGTGCGACATGACATAACGGGCTCGACGAGCCAACCCCGAACCCTGTCGCATCGCCCGTCTGAAGAGCGTGAAGCCGCGGGCCAGGGTGACTTCATAGGGTTCGTTGCCCTCGGTCGGACGACATTGAAAAAGGTAGTACGGCGGGCAGCCGATGGCTGCGAGCTCCTGAAAAAACTCCGCCAGCACGTCCGAGTCGTCGTTGACACCCTTAATCAGCGGGCACTGGTTCACACACAAAACGCCGTTGCGCAGGACACGATCGATGCTCGCGACAGCCGCGTCGGTCAACTCGCGCGGGTGGTCGAAGTGGGCCATCAGGTAGATGCGCTTGCGCGGCGTGGAGTACTTTCGGAAGGCGGCTTGAAGATCCCGGTCATTGAGAATACGCCACGGATCAAAGGCGGGCATCTTCGACCCGATGCGGATGATGCGCACATGGGGGATGGCCCGCAACGCCTCGAAGATCTCAATCAGGCGCCGCGTGCTCATCAACAGCGGATCGCCCCCGGTCAGAAGAACGTTCGTGACAACTGGATTCTCCGCGATGTATCGGATGCCCTCCGACACGTCGTTCGAGGCCTCGTGGTTCTCATCCATAAAAAGCCGCTTGCGGAAACAATAGCGGCAATACGCCCCGCAGACCTCATTACATAACAACAACACGGTATGTGGATACTTGTGTTGAACACCGCGCGCTACCGTGACGGCCGCTTCATTGCTGGCATCCAGCCTGCCCAAACCGTTGAGTTCCTCGATGCGGGGGATGATGAGCTGTTTGATCGGGTCGTCTGGATCGTTCCAGTTGATCAGCCCCAGGTAATAGTCATTAGCCCGAAACGCATACTCCCGGGCTACCTTCTTGAGCTTCCGGCGCTGAGCGTCCGGCATGTCCTTGATCTGGTCGATGGAACGAATGTACTTCACTCTTCGCGGGATCACCGACGTGTTTAGGACTTCCGGTGGATTCATGTTCGTCATGCGCTCACCTCCTCCTCGATGCCGAGGTTTTGATCCCTCAGCAAAGCGGCGCTACATAGACTTGCACATTCCCGGTAGTACTCAAAGATAGGGCACTCCCTTCCGCTGTTGCTTAGAGTTGATAGCAAAACCGGCAGGAACGAGTACCGCGTTTATTTGATCATAGTCGCACCTTCGCCTCACGACAAGTATCAATTCATCGCAACCCTTGTACCACAGCGCCACGGGTAAATCAACCATGTCATTATCGGCCTGATTGTCTGTCCAGAGAAGGGTGCGGCCACCCTCAATCTTTGCCTAAATGCCGCAGTTTATGCCGTTTAACGGCTCATGGGTTGACTGTAGACGCTGTAACACATCAAAGCTTAAAGCTATACCTGATTCTCTGTGTGGCTCGTAAGAAACGTCCGTTCTCCCCGAGTCGCGCGCCGCGAGTTACGCCTGGGAGCAATCATACAATCCACGCCGGCTCTGGCGACCATTGATGCAACATGTAGAACTCTCGCGACACGAGTAGAGCTACAGTGTTCCTCAGAGCTACGGCATTCTTCGTTTTTGTGTAGCGTCACCCCTCTTGGGTGACGTAATGAGCCGCAGATCGCCACCCACAAGGGGTGGCGTTACATCCGCTGCAAGAAAACGGAGCTCGTGCACGAAGACGGGGCTTGCTCGAGTCAGCGTCAGGCTAACGGCTCCGGACGGGAGAGCAAGGATCGTCTTTGCTGGTGCGGTGGAAGGCGAAGATCCTCTTTGCCCCCTCGTGCCGGGTTCAACACTGCTGTGCGAAGCGTGAGTGTGCTTCACTCGCCCAAGGCACCAACGATGCCGCCGCAACTCATGTAGTTGACAACGCCGCGGGAGACGACCTTGGGCGAGAGTTCATTAACACCAGCTTGTGAAAGATGGTTGGCACGTGCTTCTATTCATAGAATTCGTGACAATGGGTGAAGTTCTAGGTTAATCATGCGTACCGCTGGGCCAATTGTCTCAGGGCAGCTTCGGCCAGATCGTATTGGCGGAACCTCCTCTCCTCCCGGCGAAACGCCGGCGTGTGAACCGCCCGCCGGTCGTTTTGCCAATGCACGCCAAGCCGCTTGTGCAACAGTTCGTGGTATACTACGAAATCCACGACGTATGCGGGGACTGCGGGAGTGTCCAGAGACATGCTCACCATGACCACGTCGCGGGTCGAATCGTAATGCCCGAACTTGCGCCCCGTAACCTGACGGCTCCATGTGAGGCCCGGTCGGGGCATTTCACCCTGAAAATAGGCGGCGTTCACACGATCAAACGAATCACCCAGATCGTAAGACATGCCGCTGGAGTGGTCCACCTTGCCGGCCAGTCTGTCAAGGTCCGACTGAACGGCACGATATCGCGGGCTGTGCGTACGATCCACAACGCCCCGTCTGCCGCCGCGATCGTTGAACACCATGGTCGCCAGCGAGGCAAAACCATCAGAGTCAAAAGTGATCATCGGCGTGGGAAGGTGAAGACGCGTTGCGTTTCTAAACCGGCGCGAGCGGAACAGCATCGTCGTCGGACGGAAATGAATGATCACCCCAGCGGCGAATGCAGGTGAGCGGTCCGCCGCTTCGTCCATGATCGGTTTCGCAAGGCCCACTGCGGTGACGTACGTCTCGAGATTCTCCGCTTGTCCAAAGTAAGCCAGCCACGCACGGATGCGGCACGACTCGGGCTTGAGGTGCAGCGGCTCGATCCCTTTGACGAGCATGTCATGTTCGACATTTCGACTGGTCTCCCGAATGGAAGCGTGAACACTGACGAGTTCGGATCCGTCAGGCGTCGTTGAGAGGCTGTCGAGTACGTTGTCAAGGAACGACCGCAGCCCGTTATAACGGATGCTCGCCGGGGTATATGCCTCTCGTCGCACCGTTTCAGTCGTGGATATCGAATCCATATCAAGGCTGGTAAGGTAGCGGTACGCGTTTCGTGACGGCGGTGGCAGGGCATTGAGGTCGGCGCGCCGCTCACGAAGAAGCGTGTCAACCGTACGGACGGCATCGGCGATGGTCTTACGCAACTGCCCCAAGCGAGCCGGGGCGATCGGCTGCGTAAGCTCGTGCCGGACGCTGTCGGCCAACTTCACCAGTCCTCGAACGCCGATCCACTGCATATGGAGCGCTCGTAGTCGCCCGCGTGATCGATGTCAATCCTCGAGAAGTCGGATTCGTGATCAAAGGCCGCGATCCTTGACGCGCCGCTCGCTGCCCTGCCACAAGGCGACAACAGCGGATTGCCACAGCCCGTGCCAGTCCCGCCCAGAGACATTGAGAATGTGGTGGCGAGTGCGAACCCGACCGATGTTTACGTGCAGTGTGCGACGGGCTTCTCGGCCTTTCACCGACCGGCTCGAAAGCCCATTCCACAGAGGTTCTGGAACGGGTTCTCAACCCGCAACATGTGGAGTCGTTGCCACGGTGTTGTGAAAAACACGGCGCAGGTGCTACACTGGTGCGATGATCTCCTGTGGCCCGTACGAGATCCATTCCGTGGTGACCGGACATGTCCGCCTCGACGGAGGCGCGATGTTCGGCGTCGTGCCGAAAGTGCTGTGGAACCGCAAGCACGAGGCGGACGATCGGAACCGCATTCTCCTGGCGACCCGGACGCTGCTGGCGATCGATCGATCCGCCAAACGCGTCATCCTGGTCGACACCGGGACCGGCACCAAATGGGACACCGAGTCTGCGGCCCGATACGGTGTCGATCACGAGGGTTTGACCATCAAATCCACGCTTGAACGGCTCGGTCTGGCTGGCGAAGACGTTACCGACGTCGTCATAACCCACCTTCATTTCGACCACAACGGCGGGCTGACCGACTGGGCGGACCAGCCAGGCGGCGCCACGCGCGTGTGTTATCCACAGGCCCGGCACTGGGTCCACCGCGACCACTGGGACCACGCGCTCAACCCGACGCTCAAAGATCGTGCGTCGTTCTGGAAGCAGGATTTCGAGGCGCTCAAGGAAGCCGGCGTGCTGCAGTTTGTCGAAGGGACTAAACCCCGAGCGCCGTTCGACGGCGTGGAGTGGACCGTGTCCCAGGGTCACACGCGGGCCCAGTTGCTGCCGCTCTTTACTGCTGACGACCGGCCCATGCTTTTTGCCGGTGACTTGATCCCGACGGCCAGCCACCTGCCGCCGGCGTGGGTCATGGCCTACGACCTGTTGCCGCTTGTCACAATCGAAGAAAAGCAGGCTGTCCTCCGACGCTGCGGGCAGGACGGCCTACGCCTGGCCTTTCCGCACGATCCTCAAACCCCTGGCGTTGAGCTGGATTCATCCAGCCACAAGCCGGCCGTCGCCTCCGTCCTCGATTTGTAGGGCCACGATACGCCATCGAAGCGGACTGACGCCGGGGCGATCTGCAACGCCACGTGATCGTCGATGCAAGATCATCGTGGAACTGGTGCACCTTGGTGACCTACGCCCGTCACCGGCGCACGGGAAAAGGCGCGAAAGCGACCGACAGGTCGACTCCGCGCCCGGTTCGGTTGACTCGCGGCGATTGGACCGCCTATAACACGCCTCCGCGCGCCCCAGGTGGCCGAATCACCATGTGCTTCGGTAAGCCAGTTACTCTGCTACCGGGACGTCACCGCCCTCCCACAGGTCGAAGACGGCGTCATTGTCCAGGACAAACTCCCAGATCTGGTCCACAGCCGAGACGTACAGGAACTTCTGCACCATACCGCTGTCCAGACACCCGCCAAAGAACATGATCGAGCCGCCAATGGCAGCTAGTGCCGTTCCCTTCAGCGCCTTTTTATCCATCGGATACGACCTCCTTACGAAGTTGTCGGCGATCCGGCTTGCCCGGCACCGGCCGGACGAACCCATGATTCGCACATTACCCCTTGGCCGATCCACCATTCGATTGGAAAACCGACACCGCCGTTTCTAAAGCGAATGGAGAACCCCAAGAAAAACAAGAAAACGCTACAACGCCCCGTCAGCGCCACAGGCCTGACACTTCTCACCAGAATCTGAGGATCTGCGCAGGAGCGCCAAATTTTCTACGATCGAGTACTTACATTGCCGTGTAGCAGCGCAGGCTCCCGACGAGAGTCTCCGCGTGATACGTGGTACGGCCGGAAGACCGCTATCCCCGACCAAGAACCACCAATGACATCAAGTCTGTCTAAAGAACAACAAGAACAAAGCGACTCGGCGATCAACAAGCGCTGCCCCGCCGTCGTCAAGCCCAACATTTCGAGTCGTGCGTCTTCAATCCGAAATGTTTAGGCCATTATCGGGAATCACTCCGGCTCCACATTAAGAATTCCCGGTAAACCCCTGCTTGTGGCACATTCCAGGCTGATAGCAGTATTGCGGGCGGCCAACAAGGCCACTGCATCGCCCAGATCAGTCGGGGACTGTGCCAAACGCGGCACCCCGTGTCAAGCATCTCCGCTCTGAATTCCGCAGATTCGTCAAGCTCAGCCCGTAAAGCGATACGCGAGTATTCCCGATGAGGCTTTACAGGGTCGTCGGGTGGCGCTGGTATCGTTTGACCGGTTAGAAAGCCGGTCCCACAAGCATTTAACCCGGTTCCACAAGCGTTTAAGCCGGTCCGACAGGTACTTGAGCCCCCCACAGACGTTTGAGATAGACTCTCAGCCGATATGGCCCTTTTCCAGTAGGTAATCCTTGAGCGCTTCTTCCCAGGGACGCATCGGGCTGCCGAGAATGTTGCCGAGCCGTAGGCTGCGCAGCGATGAATCCACTGGGCGCTGGACCTTGGACGGGTAGGCGTCGGAACCCACGGGTGCGACTTCGGTAGCAAGACCGCACAGTTCGACGGCCTTGTTGGCAAAGTCATGCCAGCTACAAGGCCCTTGGTTGGTCAGGTGGACCAATCCCACCACCCGCTTTTCGATGATCTCCACCAGGGCTCTGGCGGCGTCCATCGTGTAGGTGGGTGTCATGCGGGTGTCATTCACAACTTTGAGCGTGTCGCCGGACTTGGCCTTCTTGAGAATCGCTTCGATGAAATTGCCGCCCTTACCTCGCGCGCCGGATTTGCCGATCACGCTGGCCACTCGAGCGATCAGACACTGCGGACACGCGATGCGGGTCAGATGTTCCCCTGCCAGCTTGGAAACACCGTACACGTTCAACGGAGCCGGCGTGTCTTCTTCAGTGTAGGGGGCGCCCTTACCGCCGTCGAAGACATAGTCCGTGCTGATGTATACGCACAGCGCGTTGATCTCGGCACAGACCCGGGCGACGTTCCAGGCTCCCACCGCATTGACCCGAAACGCCTGCTCCGGTTGTTCTTCGCAGGCGTCCACCTGGTGAAAGGCGGCGGAGTTGATGACGGCCTCCGGCCGGTGCTTCGTAAGCGCCGTCCGCACCGACTCGACGTCGCACACCTCGATATCGTCGTGGGTCAACCCAACGGCTTCAAGCCGATCGCTCGCCTTGAACACCTCAACGATGTCGCTGCCCAACTGCCCCGTGGCGCCGGTGATCGCGACTCTCATATGACTTCTCCGTCGTGTTCCACGTCCTTGAGGAATGCGCTCATTTCAAGCAACCGCTTGTACCAGCCGACCGTGATCGTCTTCGGGTCGTTGGGATCCAACTCGCCGCTCTTGATTCCTTCGGCGACCACGCGCGCTCCAGAGGCCGCGTCCTCTTGGGGCTGATAGTCCAGCGCAGTCCGAATCTTCTCGAAACTGACCCGATAGGAACGATGATCCGGGTCGCCGTACCATTCATAGGCGAACGGCATCTCCAGCCCGCCGGCAACGGCCTCGGCCAGCGGCTTGATCTGGTAGTTCTGGCTGTCGCTACCGACGTTGAATATCTGGCCGTTGACCTTGTCCGCCGGGGCTGAAAGCAACATGCGCATGGCGTTAGATGTATCTCGCACGTGGACCATCGGCCGCCACTGCGTGCCGTCCCGCAGGATCGGAATCTTCCCCTTCTGCAAAAACCCCTTGACCATGCCGTTGACGGCCAGATCAAACCGCATGCGATGCGAAAAGCCGTAAACGGTGGCCTGGCGAATTACCACCACGCAGAACTTTTCGTCTGCCAGCGAAAGAACGTCGCCTTCAGCTTTGAGGTTCGCCTCCGCATAGGTGGTCAGTGGGTTAGTATCGGAGGTCTCATCCAGTATCCCCTCTTGGAATCCGTATATGCTGCAGGAGGACGGCAGGATGTACCGCCTGGCGCCGGCCTCTTTGGCCAGCCCGCATATGCGCACCCGACCGCGGTGGTTGATCTCCCAGGTTTTCTCCTGATTCAGCTCGCCGGCAGGGTCGTTCGAGATTGCGGCAAGATCGATAACCGCGTCGACTCCTTTCAAAACCGACGGGTCCACCCACCGGATGTCATCCTTGATTACCCTGAGATTGTCATCGTCAGGGGGCAGCGTCTGTCGGCCGAAGAACAATCGATCCAGCACCGTCACCCGATACCCGTGCTCCAAGAGTAAGCGCGTCAGCACCGACCCGATATACCCGGCCCCGCCCGTCACCAGAACGTGTTCTTTCATTTTGATTCCTCGTACGTGAAGTTGTTTTCTGCCTCGCGAAAGGTCGGAGCTGCGGCGTCTTTATCCGACAACAGCGGCGTGACGTCCAGCGGCCATTTGATGCCCAAGTCCGGATCGTTCCAGACGATGCTCCGCTCGGTCTTTGGGTCCCACTCGTCGGTGACCTGGTAGAGTACGTCGGCCGCGTCGCTGAGGACCATAAACCCGTGGGCGAACCCCTCGGGCACGTAGAGCATACGCCGATTCTCGCCGGACAAGACCTCGCCGACCCACTTCCCATACGTCGGCGAGCCTTTGCGTATATCCACGGCAACGTCGAAGATCTCGCCGCGCATCGCCCAGACCAGCTTGCCCTGCGCATGCGGGTTCATCTGATAGTGCAAACCTCGCAGCACGCCCCTGGCCGTCGAGTGGCTGTAGTTGCCCTGGAGGAACCGTTGGGGGATGCCGCCGCCCTCGAACTGAGAACGCTTGTAGGTCTCCATGAAGAAACCCCGGCCATCGTCGAACGCCTTGGCCTCCACCAAAACGACGTCTGGGATATCCACGCGCTTGAAATCAAAAGGCATACTAATTCTCCTTGGAACCTGCACCCGGCCGGGTGAACAAATTCATCTCTATTGCCTCTTCTTCCCCGTCCCCCCTTTTTTCCTATTCCCCCCCTTTTCCGTGCAGCACCCTCTGCCGGCACCTTATCCGCGCCCGTGCGTGGAGGCCGAACGGAGAACCGAATGAGCAACGAAGCTCACGGTGACGTTAGTATCCTTTTTTCCGGCGCTTTTGCAACTGCCCCCGATATGCTTGTTTTGACTGGCAGGGTGGTATTGGGTGCTGAGGAGCTCCAACGCACGGAGGTTGCGTGATTTACCCCACTCAAAGGCAACCGGCCGCCATGTCGGGACCGCCATCAGGGATTGGGCGCTGCCGGAGAATGAGCCTGCCGCCGTCGCGCACGCAAACGGCAGATAACCTGTTCGCTCAAGAGCGCATCCCAAAACCCCTGTGGGACCGGCTCAGCCGGTCTAACGCGGCTTTCCAGCCGGTCAAATGACAGGTTGGAAAACCTGTCCCACAGTCTTGGAATAAGCGATCAAGGTACCGCACCTCGTGCACCTACCGACGATCTTAAAGCAGAAGCAACAAGAAAACAAGTCTTGCTGAGCGCCCAGCGTGTCGTCGTCTCGCGGAGGGAGCGGACGGGTATAACCGCCTACCGACGGGCATCTTTCCGTTTGAATCCGACTGATGCGCCCTCTTGGGGCGCTGCAGGTGTATAATCCCGAGCATGCACACTCCTGCCGACGAAATCGAAGACGGTGCAGCGTTCGATGTCGGCGACCTGGACTACGATCTGCCGTCGCAGTTGATCGCCCAGCAGCCTCCGCCGCGGCGTGATGACGCCCGCCTTCTGGTGGTCGATCGCGCCTGCGACCGGCTCATTGACGCGACCGTCAGGGACTTACCCGGATACCTTCGGCCAGGTGATCTGCTGATACTGAACGACACCGAGGTGGTACCCGCGCTGCTGGTAGTCCAACGTGAAACCGGCGGCGTGCTGCAAGGCCTGTTCGTTCGGGAGCTGGAAGGAGGCCGCTGGGAGATCCTGCTAAAAAATGCGAAGCGGTGCCGGGAGGGTGAAGCCCTCAGATTCATCGCGCGGAAGACGGACCGGTGGACGTTGCGATTGGATGAGCATCGCCTGGGCGGGCGTTGGGTGGCTACAGTGCTTCCGGTTGCGCCTGCGGAGGTCGTTCTGCGTGAAGTTGGTCAAACACCGTTGCCTCCGTACATCAAGCGCCAGCTCCCCGTTGGGTTGATTCGTTCGCCCGACCCGAATTCGACCACCCGCCAAGCCGGCTCGGAGTTGCCGGCGCTGGATCAAGAGCGGGTTGACCGCTCGCGTTACCAGACGGTCTACGCCAGGCGCCCCGGGGCGGTGGCTGCCCCAACTGCCGGGCTTCATTTGACGCCTAAACTGCTGGACACGTTGCGCAGCCGCGGCGTTGATGCGACCCACCTCACGTTACACGTCGGGCCTGGCACGTTCAAGCCCATTGACGTTGATCGAATCACCGATCACACCTTGGAGGCTGAGAGGTTTGAGTTGCCGGCATCAACAGCCCGGGCTGTACGCTCATGTCGCCGACGCGGCGGACGGGTGGTGGCCGTCGGCACGACGGTTGTTCGCGCGCTCGAACACTGCGCCGCCGACGGTGGGCTGGTTGAGCCGCAGGCCGGCGTGACGGACGTGTTCATCCATCCGCCGCATCGGCTACGTGTTGTAGACGCCCTGATCACGAATTTTCATCTACCGATGAGCACGCTATTGGCCCTGGTCATGGCACTTTGCGGTGTGGAACGCGTTCGTCGGGCATATCAACACGCGGTGGAGAATCACTACCGGTTTTACAGCTACGGCGACGCAATGTTGGTCTCTTGATGGAGACGACGGTTCCGTCTATCAACGTTATAAGGAACTCTGACACAACAAATGTGGCACGGGCTTTCAACCCGTGTAACCCGTTATTCACCGGTTGGAAACCGGTGCCACAGGTGCTGTCAGAGTTTCTTAGAGGGTGTTCAAAAAGGTGTCCCTGGCGTGTGGCAAAGGCGTCTCGCCTGTGTTCACACCGCCGAGTCGGCGGTGCCACAAGATGAAACATCACTTTTTATACAACCTCTAAGATAACAACGTCGGCCGAGACAAACCTGGAGGATCAAGCCCCGTGGCATATACCGATCTGCAATCGTTCATCGCCGACCTCGAAGAACGTGGGCAATTGAAGCACATCGCCACCGAGGTGGACCCGATTTTGGAAATCAGCGAAATCGCGGACAGGGTCAGCAAGTCGCCGACAGCCGGCAACGCCCCGCCGCCGCCGACCGATCCACACCATGGCCGACTCGGTGGACATGCCTTGCTGTTCTCGAACGTCAAGTACTCGAGCATCCCGGTCGCGATCAACCTGTTCGGCAGCTACGAGCGGATGCGCCGGGCTTTGGGCGTGGAGAGCTTTGAGGAACTCGCCCGGCGGGTGGAGGATCTCGTCAAGCCTGAAATGCCCACGACCCTGCTGGGGAAGATGAAGAAACTGCCGGAGTTGGCCCGGCTGGCGAGTTTCGGGCCCAAGATGGTGAAACGCGGCATCTGCCAGCAGGTGGTGCATACCGACGACGCCAACTTGCTGGACCTGCCGATCATCCAATGTTGGCCCCACGACGGCGAGCCCGGGTTCGGGGCAAAACCGGCCGATGTTGTCGAGGGCACAGGCCGGTATATCACCCTCGCCGGCGTCTACACCAAGGACCCCGACTCCGGCGAGCGAAACGCCGGCATGTATCGGGTGCAGGTGTTCGCAGAGAAGCTGGCGGCTACACACTGGCATATGCATCACGACGGGGCGCGGCATTTTCGCAAGTACCGCGCCCGTGGCGATAAGATGCCGGTAGCCGTCGTGCTGGGCGGCGAGCCGGCTTTGACCTACGCCGCGACCTGCCCCCTGCCGCCCGATGTCAGCGAAGTGCTCTTTGCCGGGTTCCTCCACGGCGGCGGGATCGAGTTGGCGCCGTGCAAGACGATCCCGCTCGAAGTGCCGGCCAACGCGGAAATCGTCATCGAGGGCTGGGCTGATCCTAAGGAAACGCTGATCGAAGGTCCATTCGGCGATCACACGGGTTTCTACTCGTCAGCCGACCGCTACCCGGCGTTTCACGTCACGGCTATTACACACCGCAAGGAGCCCGTCTATCCCACGACCATCGTGGGCAAGCCGCCGCAGGAGGACTATTACCTCGGCAAGGCCACCGAACGCATTTTTTTGCCGCTGCTGAAGATCATCGTACCGGAGGCGATCGACTATCACCTGCCCATGTTCGGCCTGTTTCACAACTGCATGTTCGTGAAGATACGCAAGGAGTACCCGATGCAGGCCCGCAAGGTGATGAACAACATCTGGGGGGCGGGGCAGATGATGTTCTCCAAGATGATCATCGTCGTGGATGAGCACGTGAACGTGCACGATGAGCAGGAGGTGCTCTTCCAGATGGGCACCAGCGTGGACTGGCGGCGCGACACCATGATCATCGACGGCCCCTGCGACATCCTCGACCACGCCACGCCCTACTACGGCGCCGGGGCCAAGATCGGCATCGACGCCACCCGCAAAATCCCCGGCGAAGGGATGATCCGCGATTGGCCGGAGGAACTGGCCATGAGCGACAGGATCAAGCAGCTCGTCGACCGCAGGTGGACGGAGTACGACCTTTGATTCAGTCACATATCACGGGTAAGATGCTGTTGTCATGCTGACGCGCATCGAGATCGACGGCTTCAAGACCTTTAACAAGTTCAGCGTCGATTTGCGCCCGTTTCAGGTCATTCTTGGCCCTAACGCGGTCGGCAAATCCAATCTGTTCGACGCCCTGCACCTTCTGTCACGGCTCGCCGAAGCCGATCTCTATACGGCTTTTCGGGATCTGCGGGGGGAGCCGCGAGAGATGTTCTCCGTCGTCACTCCGGGGCGATCCGCCGACCAGATGACCTTTGCAGTTGAAGTCCTGATCGACCCGGCGGTCCGTGACCCCTGGGGCGTGGAAGTTCGCCCCAAACACACCCGAATCAGGTACGAGTTGAAGCTCGCTCGCAAGATGGAAGCGAACGGCGTCGAGCGCCTGTATGTCACCGATGAAAACGCCAAGCCGATCCTGGGAAAGGACGATCCGTGGAGAAAACTTTCCAAGGCGTTCCACGATGCTTATGTCGCTCGAGGGCGGCGTAAACCGTGGCTTGAAACGCAGGAACAGGACGGCTCTCCAGCCTTCAAGATATCTCAGGACGGACACGCGGGCCGCACACGTCCCGCGGACGCAGCCGAGAGCACCAACCTCAGCGGGGTCGCCAGCGCCGAGTTCCCCCATCTGTTTGCCCTTCGGGAGGAGCTCCGCTCATGGCGGTTCCTGCAGTTGAATCCGGAGGCACTGCGGCAGCCGAGTTCCGCCCTCTCTGCTGACAGACTCTTGCATGACGGTGGCAATCTCGCCGCCGTGCTGGCCCGAATCAAGAACGAGACTCGGACAGACGATCGGCCGAAAGGCATTATCGCCGACATTTCCGCGACTCTGGCACATCTGGTGCCTGGAGTGCGCACGCTTGAAGTAGTTGAGGACGAGAAGAACAAGGAGTTTCGAATCGACATCCGAATGCAGGATGGCCATACCTACCCATCTCGCGTACTGTCGGACGGCACACTTCGGATTCTTGCCCTCGTGGCCCTGATGTACGACCCCAAGGAGCGGGGGTTGGTCTGCTTCGAGGAGCCGGAGAACGGCGTTCATCCATTCCGTTTAGGTCAGATGGTAACCACTCTGAAATCACTGACAAGCAGCCTCGATGCCGAGGTCGTCGATAAAGATGAGCCTCTAAAGCAGGTGATCCTGAATAGCCATTCACCGGTCGTCTTGAGATCTCTCGAGTACCCGCAGATGCTCTTTGCGGACGTCATAAGTCGCATCGATACGGGTGAAGGGAAGCACTCATTGCGATGCACGCGCCTGCGCTGTGTCGAGAAACAACTGATCGAATCCAGTGAACAGACCGTCACGGCCGAATACGTCAGGAGGTATCTCGATACCGCGGCACCGGACACGGAACTGGTACCGTGAGGACTCTGTCGCCCGGCGTCTTCACGGAAGGGCCAACCGACGTAGACTTCCTTTCGCCCGTCGTGCTGCGCCTCGCTACCGAACTCATTCAGTCCAGGGGACATCGCCCGGCGCAGGTGGCGGGTCCGGTCTCATTTCCGGGGCGACCGGCGACCAAGACATTCCGCGACACTATCGACCTCCACGCTCGTTCATTGGATCTGGTTGTCGTTCACACAGATGGGGGCGGCAATCCCAGTCGGGCGGTGCGGGAGCGTATCGAACCTTGGTCGGCGTCCGTCGATGACATTCTTGACGGGCGACTTCGCGTATTCGTACCGGCGATTCCGAACCGGGCAACCGAGGCATGGATGCTGGCCGACCTTGAGGCTTTGCAGGATGTGCTTGGCACCACGAAGAACCGGCGCGAGCTGGGGCTGCCCGCGCACGCGCGTGAAGTCGAACAGATCACGGCCCCCAAGGCTATGTTGGGATCGGTGCATGAGTCCGCCGTCGGTTCGCGTCAGGCTCGGCGAGTGGGGCTACGACCGCTGTATTTGGCTCTGGGCCAGGAAGTCTCCCTGGAGAACCTGAGGCACGTACCGTCCTTTCATCGATTTGCGACTGAGTTCGAGGCTGCACTGCGACGCCTTGGGTTCTTGCCTGGACGGCCCTGACGCTGGGGTTTTTCGTCGCAGGGGCTGGGCTATCAGGCTCGGACGCTCTCACGCGCTCCGGGAGGATATTTGTATGACCTGCGGGAGGAGCTGCCGTATTGGGGGGGGGCGTTGATGTTCGCCGCCGTGTGGGTGGTTTCTCGCGGGTTGTTCACAAGTGGCAGCAACGGGCACTGACAACCTATCCGAATAGGCCAGAGCTGCGGGTTTCTAGTCTGCGCGATGCGCCGAAGTCAAAGTCATTCGGATAGGTTGTAGGCGAGTGTATAAAAAGTCATGCCACGGCCTGCCGAGCCGCAGGCTTTAGCCTGCGCGTTCTTGCGGATGGAAAACCCCCCCTTCAACCTCGAGAATCGCGCGAGGTAAGTCGTGTCGCACAATCGCGCTCAAGCCCTTACCTGCAGCCTCAAGTGTGACAGAACACTACCGCGGGTAGTGGTAGCCCATATCGACGCGCCGCCGGTCTTTCTTGTGGTCCGTGCGGGTGGTGTACTTCTTCAACCCGAGTTCCTTGGCCGTGCCGTCGCCCGCATTGAGCCATTTCCCGATCAATCGCAGCAACACCCCGTCGCGCACCCTACATCGGAGAAACTCCCGCAGATGAGCATGATCCAGTTCATAGAAGAACTTACGTATGTCCAGCTCTAGTGTAGTGATTCACACAGTTCGCATCTTATCCGAGCCGCGACCGTGCCCCCAC
>Ga0114922_10001562_pt1 | contig 21827 bp, 22 predicted proteins | sample AartaG_FD_100975 | JGI IMG/M metagenome (GOLD analysis project Ga0114922, IMG submission 100975) | Deep subsurface microbial communities from Aarhus Bay to uncover new lineages of life (NeLLi) - Aarhus_00045 metaG | ecosystem: Environmental > Aquatic > Marine > Oceanic > Sediment | place... | reverse complement strand
TTTAATATCATGCACCACAGAAAGTTTGAGAATCAATGGAAAACGGCTTCTTTTTCTGACAGCACGACAACCATCTATCATGAATTGAGTGTTTCCTAAAAGGTCTTCCGGAACATTAGGACAAGAAGCATTAAATTCCAAGGCAATTAAGTCAAAATAATTCAGCATAGCTGCCATCAGGACAAGTTCATCTATATTATCAGAAAGAATTGAACCTACTAAAGGAATCTTCTGAGAATTGACAGTGGGTCCAATTTTTCGGCACCACCATTTAATACCAGGATTAGTCAGCCCAACCGAATTCAAGGTTCCTCGACAGTTAATAAAACGAGGAAGGAACCGAATACATCCAAAGGGCCAATACCAGCGCAGATTTCCTCTTCTTGGTTCATAGGTAAGCGTCTTGATAACAACTGTAAATAATGAAGGGTCGAGCAATCCTACCTTTCGGAGGGGCCATTCCCATGGCCAACCCTTTCCGTTAAAAGCCAAAGCTCCGCTTGCTGCCATATATTCAAAACAATGGCCGTTGGAAAGCTGAATCATGATCTTCTCCTTTCTCTTCGGTTTTTCCGAGCTAAAGTTGTTAAAGATCTAACTTTTCTTTAATCTCTATTTTTAATAAACTTTTGAGGATTTGTCAAATAAAAAATGGGGCGCTGAGAGGCGCCCCATTTTTAATACGGGGACGACCGGGCTCGAACCGGCAACCTCATCCGTGACAGGGATGCGATCTATCCAGTTGATCTACGTCCCCTATTGTGCCGGTGGCGGGAATTGAACCTGCGACCTAACGCTTATGAAGCGCTCGCTCTAACCACTGAGCTACACCGGCTTGCGGGGGCAGGAATTGCACCCACGTCTCGAGGTTATGGGCCTCGCGAGATACTACTTCTCCACCCCGCTATAGTATTTTTCATCTTACTTTATTACCCAGACAAAATCAATCCCGCACTTTTCAAGTGCTACGCTCCGCGCGAACTTAATAAAGTCAGTGCCCGAAAGGTGCGGGGTTAAAACGCCTCTAAATCTTGAAATGCTTTTTTGTAAATTTCCATTGCTCGTTTCACAAGCTCTGAAGTTACTTTATAATCCGGATCATGAACAATATTATTGCGAATCTTATGTGCCTCCCAAACCTGATCAATATTAGGAAGAATAGTGGAATCAATCTGTTTTAATCGGTCCCCCATACTATCTCCTGCGTAACCCATTCTTGTAAGAATATCATCTAATAAACTATCTGCCTCAATCAAAGCTAATTTATACTCATCATCCTTTCCAGTTTCGAGTCTTTTTTGAATTTTAGCCCACTGCTTGAAGGTTTTTTTGACTCCATAAGGTCTAGCTGTAAAGGTTTCGATAAGATCTTCCCAAATAAACCGTTTCAACCAGGTATTTGCAATAAGAAGAGAAATAATCCCCCCTACAAAGAGTAAAGAAATAATTATAAAAATTGTTTTAATATAAAGAAGAATTCCTTCAAATTCTGGATTTAAAATAAAAGGGATTATATTTTCTTGAAAAGAAATTATTTTTTCTAATATCATCTCAGGTGACATTTTTTAAACCAGTCGGCGCTCCGCGCCTCCTTGTAATTACTTCGTAATTAAGTAAATATAGAGCCAATTTCTAAAATTTTGTTTTCTTCAAATGGCTTGCCGATAATTTGTAGGCCTACAGGTAACTTTCCAGCAACACCAGCAGGAATAGAAATAGCTGGCAAACCAACTAAGTTTACGGGAGCGGTAAAGATATCGCAAAGATACATTGAGAGAGGATCGGTAATTTTTTCTCCGAGTTTAAAAGCAGGGGTGGGTGCTGTCGGCGATAAAATAACATCAACTCTTTTAAATGCTTTATTAAAATCTTCAATAATTAATGTTCTAACTTTTCCAGCTTTCAAATAATAAGCGTCGTAATATCCAGCAGAAAGAGCATAAGTACCAAGCATAATTCTCCTCTTCACCTCAGGACCAAATCCTTCTACCCTACTTTGTAAATAAACATCTAATAAATCTTTACCTTTGTCTTTTGAAAGTCCGTATTTTATTCCATCATATCTAGCTAGGTTAGCTGAAGCTTCAGAAGTATTAATAAGGTAATAAGTGGGAATAGAATATTTTGTATGAGGCAAACTAATTTCTTCTATTTTCAGACCAAGATTTTCAAATTTCTTAATAGCATCTTTTATTACTTTTTCCACTCCAGAATCAATACCCTTTACAAAGTATTCCTTCGCTACTCCAATTTTTAAACTTGATACCTGATACCCGCTACTTCTTACTTGATACTCAACTGAAGTTGAATCTAAAGGATCTTTTCCGGCAATAGCTTCAAATACAATCTTGGCATCCTCTACGGTTTTTGTTATCGCCCCTATCTGGTCTAAAGAAGAGGCGAAAGCAACCAAACCATAACGGGAAACTGCTCCATAAGTTGGTTTTAACCCCACTACTCCGCAAAAAGAGGCAGGCTGTCTAATTGACCCTCCTGTATCAGAACCCAAAGCATAACAACACATGTCAGCAGCTACAGCAGCTGCTGATCCTCCCGAGGTTCCTCCGGGTACGCGTGTTAAATCGTAAGGATTTTTTGTTGGAAAAAATGCTGAATTTTCGGTTGAAGATCCCATTCCGAACTCATCCATGTTTGTTTTTCCTAAAATTACCGCCCCCAATTTTTTAAGTTTTCTAATACAAGTTGCATCATAGGGAGCCGTGTAATTTTCAAGAATTTTAGAAGCACAAGTATTTTTTATCCCCTCAACTAAAATATTATCTTTTACAGCTAAAGGAATACCAGCTAAAGCTGGGATATCTTTGCCACTCGAAATCAAATCATCAATTTTCTGGGCTTGCAAAAGTGCTAAATTCTCAGTAATTGTTACATAAGCTGAAATATCTTTGTCTTTTTCTTTGATCGTATCTAAAAAAGTTTTAGTAAGCTCTTTAGCTGAAAATTCTTTTTTTACCAAACCCTGGTGAGCTTGAGCTATGGTTAGCTTATTAAGTTCCATATTTTGAGCGTTAGCGAAAAATATATCGAGCGAAGCTATGCTATAACTAAAATACTGTCTTTACTTTAATATGTCTTTTACTTTTATCTGGAGCTGACTCAACTAATTTATCTGCTAATCCCTCCTTCTGGGGTTTTTCTTTATCTTCTCTCATCACGCCTTTTTTTCTTCCTGAACCGGTCGTTTCACTCCCTGTAATCGTTTCACGATTAAGTAAAAAATACTCTGTTGGATGAAAAGTGGGTTCTTTTCCGGAAACATCAACTTCTTGTAAACAATTAAAATAATCTAAAATCGACGAAAGATCTTTTTGGAATTTTTTCTCCTCTTTTTCACTAATGCCTAATCTCGCGAGTTTGGCAATATGGTTAACTTCTTTCTTATTAATCATAGTTTTAGCGAAATTGATCTATTGGTTCAATCCCTGTTAATACTTCGTCTAATTCGTCAAGGTTCTCCAACACCATTCCCGCTCCCCTTACTACCGTTGTTACTGGATCTTCAACAAGTCTAGTGGGAATTTTTACTTCTTCTTGAATTAAAATATCCAATCCCCTCAAAAGACTTCCGCCTCCGGCAAGATAAATCCCTTTTGCCATTATATCAGCTAAAAGTTCAGGTGGGGTCTCCTCTACTGTAGTTTTTATAGCCGTAACAATCTGTTTTACCGATCTTTCCAAAGCCTTTCTGACATCTTTATCAGAAACCACAATTTCTTCAGGAAGACCGGTAACTAAATTTCTCCCACGTAAGGGAAGTTCCTTCCCTTCTTTAAAAGGATAAGCTGAGCCAATTCCAATTTTAACTGCTTCAGCCGCCCTTTCTCCTATCAACAATTTATATTCTCCTTGGGCAAAACGGATTATGTCTTCATTAAGTTTATTGCCCGCAATCCGAAGACTTTTTGCGATCACAACACCTCCCAAAGAAATTACGGCGACCTCAGTTGTTCCTCCTCCTATGTCAACAATAAAATTACCCCCGGCTTCCTGAACGTCTAATCTGGCACCAATTGCTGCTGCCATGGGCTCTTCAATTAAAAATACTTCTCTGGCGCCAGCATTTTTTGTAGCATCGCGGACTGCTTTTTTCTCAACTTCGGTTACCCCGTAAGGAACTCCAATAATAACTCGAGGTCGAGGGCCAAAGATAAATTTCCGTTTGTGCACCTTTTCAATAAAATATTTGAGCATTTGTTCGGTAACCTCAAAATCAGAAACCACTCCTTCAACTAAAGGTTTTGTTGCTACAATATGAGCAGGGGTTCGACCAACCATTTTTTTCGCCTCCTTTCCGATGGCAAGAATTTGACCGGTTTTCTGGTTGATAGCCACCACCGACGGCTCATTTATGATTATCCCTTTTCCCTTAACATAAACTAGAGAGGTAGCAGTTCCCAAATCAATGGCTATATCATGAAAAAAAGGAGAGAAAAATTTTTGGGAGAAAATTTTATTTATCATAACTCTGAAACAATTACAAGGAGTGAAACGACTGGTTTGCTAATATTATTTTGAGCAAAGCGAGAAACAAGGTTCTGCCGAGTCCCGCTGAAAGCGGGACGAGGCATGGTTCTTATTTCGAGCAAAGCGAGAAACAAGGTTCTGCCGAGTCCCGCTGAAAGCGGGACGAGGCATGGTTCTTATTTTGATCTCCGAGATTCCAAAATCTTTAACAAACGGTTTATCTTTATTAATTCAATTTTATCATTTTCTCTTTTTTTAAGCTCGACACAATTTTTCTTTATTGTTTTCTCGCTTATTACAATTCTATTGGGTATACCAATTAAATCAGCTTCAGCAAATTTTTCCCCAGCAGTTTTATCATTTCTGTCATCGTATAGTACTTCAATTTTATCTTTTTGTAAATCTTGGTATAACTTTTCTGATACTCTCTTCACCTTGGCACTATTTTCCTGTCGCATTGAACGACTCCCCGTAGGGTTGATTTGAATTAGATGAACATAGAAAGGTGCTACTTCTTTAGGCCAGATAATTCCTTTATTGTCGTGATTAATCTCAACAATAGCGGCCATTAACCTTCCGATACCAATCCCGTAACAACCCATTACCACTGCTTTTTTGGCTGCTTTTTTGTCTATAAAGTAAAGACCAAGAGCTTCCGAATATTTTGTACCCAAACAAAACGTATGCCCAACCTCAATAGAATTGCTTCTAATTAATTTCCCTTTCTTACATTTGGGACATCTTTGGCCAGTTTTAACCCGAGCTACTTCTAAATTTGTCGTCCATTTACAATTTTTGCAGAAAATTACTTTATCTTCGCCCACTTCAGTTAAAACTTGGAATTCATAGGTTTTCTCTTTGGTAAATACGCCTCCCGAAGCCTCGCTTTTTAAAGCATTCAAACCACATCTCTTATAAATCTTATTGTAAGTAACGAGAACTTTGTCAAAAAATTTCTCTAAATCGGCTTGACCTGCATGAAAACTATAAAGATCTTTCATTACAAATTCTTTCGTTCGAAGGAGACCCCCGGTAAAACGTAATTCATCCCGGAATTTAGTCTGAATCTGATAGAGAGCTAAGGGCAGATCTTTATAAGATTGAATTCTACTCTTTAGCAAATCTGTAACCACTTCTTCATGGGTTGGACCTAGGACAAATTCTCTCTTATGCCGATCTTTAATCTTGAAAAGGGGTGGCTCCATATTCTTCCAACGATTTGTTTTTTGCCATAATTCTTTTGGTTGTAAAACAGGTAAAAAGATTTCCTGGCCTCCAATTAAATTTAGCTCTTCCCGAATAATATCTGCTATTTTTTGGTGGGTTCGATATCCCAAAGGTAAAAAGCTATAAATACCCGAAGCAAGTTGGGAAATGAAATCAGCTCTTACTAATAACTGATGAGAGATAATCTCTGTTTCTTTCGGAACTTTTTTTAAGGTTTTATAAAAAAGTTGGGATTGCAGCATAGTTTTAAGATTTAAGATTTTTAAAAAAACCTAATAATATCTTTTATTGTAACCCAAATCATCAAACCAATTAATAAAGCAAAACAGATAACATTAATGTTTTGCTCAATTTTTTGATTCAGGGCTTTCCCTCTTATTTTTTCAATAATAAGAAATAACAGTTTGCCTCCGTCCGTTACAGGAATGGGAATAATATTAAATAAAGCAATAAAAACAGAAATTATTGCTACAAATTGAAGAAAATAACTTACTCCCAGTTGACTGACCTGAGTAAATAGACCAAAAATTCCCACCGGTCCCATTATTTGCACCCCGGTTGGTTTTCTACTTATTAAATTAATTAATGCCAGGCCCCATCCCTTGAGGGCTCCGATTGTTAAAAGAACTGTTGCTTTTATCCCTTCAATTGGAGCTAGATACCAAGGATAAGATTTCAGGACTGTCCTGACCAAAATAACTCCTATGGCTCCTTCATTTTCAGGAGGAGATACTCTGGGAATTAAAGAAATATCAGTAATCTCTTTACCTCTTTGAATCGTTAAAATAATCTCTTGACCCTTGTGAGCTGCAATAAATTTTTGAAGTTCTTTAACTTTGTTTATTGAAAATTGGTTATACGAACCGGTCGCTTCGCTCCCTGTAGTTTCTTCAGAATTAAGGGAAATTGAAACTTTCTTGATAGTATCTCCTACCCTTATTCCGGCTATTTCTGCAGGAGAGTGAGAAGCAACAGCGGCGATCTGAACTTTTGGGTTAACTAAATCATGATCTTCCTCATCCCCAATCACAGTTGGAACACCCAATCCCATTACAATACTAAGCAGGATAGCCGCTATTATCCAAAAAGAAATAACCCCACCCAGAACAATGAGAGCTTTTTGCCAAAAAGGTTTTCCAGTAAAACTCTTAGGGTCTCCGATTCTTTCGGTTTCTCCGTACATTCTTACAAAAGCCCCGAGTGGTAAAAGATTTAAAGAATAAATCGTCTCCCCGATTTTTTTGCCGAAAAGCCGAGGTGGGAAACCTATACCAAATTCTTCAACTCTTACTCCGAATTTTTTTGCCAAAATAAAATGCCCAAATTCGTGAAGAACCATCAAACCGATAAGAGAAATAAAAGCAATAATAATAGTTAAAATCATAATTCTACTTTTACTAAAGTCTGAGACAGCTTGTCGAGAAGGACACTTCGCAGCCGAGCCTGAGAAATGAACAAAATTTCCTCGGTGGGAAAATTATTGTGTCTCTTTGAAAGTTAGCCTGCGAGCCTCGCAGGCTAACCCTAGCGCCTACTTCATTACCTCTTTCTTTTTTCTTTCTCCTATTTCTTCGATTTTTTCATGACATTTTTCCACCAACTCTTGAAGTTCGTCTTTCGCCCGAAATTTATCGTCTTCTCTAATTTCACCTTCCCTGGTCTTTTCTTGAATTTCGTGCCAAGCTTCTTCTCGCCACCGCCTTATTGTCTTCCGTGCTTCTTCTTGTTTTTCTGACAAAAGTCGAGATAAACTTTTCCGATATTCTTCAGTCAAAGGAGGTAAAGAAATCCGGATTAAATCCTTATCAACAATCGGCGCTGTACCTAAAGTTGAATCAGAAAGGGCTTTTTCGATTGATTCAATATAAGATTTATCCCATGGTTGAATAACAAGCTGTCTTGGTTCGGGAGAAGAAACAGCAGCTAATTGTTTTAGAGGAAATTTTTTGCCAAAACAATCAACAATTATGTCTTCAACCAAAGAAGGAGAAGCTCTACCCGTTCGGATTTTTGCCAATTCTTTTTCTAAAAAACTAACAACTTTTTCTAACTCAGGTTTAATCTTTTGAATAATTTCTTTGTACATAACTATAATTCCATTAATAAAACCTCCAGGGCTAGTTTTCGATTAATATTGGTAGTTGACACTAAAAAATTCGTTGATTGAATAAGGGAAATAATTTTTGCAAGCCTCGATAGTGAATATTGATTAAAATTTTCCCCGAAGGATCCCGACAAATCGGGACCTATGGGGCAGGCATTTTTTTCATCTATATTTTTGCTTTGTCGAAGACGAAAAAGAAATATACTCCTGAAATATCCTAACCAAATGTTCAAAATATCTTGAAGATTATCTGTTGAGGTGTCTGAAACATGATTTCCGCCAGCCCTTTCTTTTGCATATTGAAAACGAAAGGATAAATCAGATTTGGCAATTTTTATAAGGTCAGAAATCAGTTTTTTTTGATTTTCAAGCTTCAGAGAATCTGAAAGAAAATTTATAACAATCCCTGGTCTTCCTAAAGAAAGCGAGGTAAAATATTTTGCTTTTTCTGGCAGGATACCTTTTGAGAGAATATAATTCTCAATCTCGGCCTTTGAGACTGGGAAAAATCTCAATTTTTGAACCCTTGAGATAATAGTAGGAAGAAGGGTCTCTGGATATTCGGTTATCAAAATTAAAATGGCGGGTCCCTTTGGTTCCTCAAGTAGTTTTAAGAAAGAACTTTGCGCTTCTCGGGTCATTAAATGAGCTTGATCTAATATTGCTATTTTGAAAGGAGCTGAATAAGAACGGAGTGATAATTTCCAAATGAGGTCTCTTATTTGCTTAATTCCAATGGAGTTACAAGGAGCGGAGCGACTGGTTTGCTGTGGCTCAGAATTAGGTTCGATTAAAATAAGGTCAGGGTGTGATCCTCTCTGAATATCTTGACAGTTCCTACATCTCTGGCAGGGTTTCTGAGAGTTTCTCGTTGAAGAACAGTTAAGCAGTTTAGCCCATTCAACAGCCAAAGTTTTCTTTCCTAATTGCTCTTGGCCACAAAATAAAATTCCATGAGGTAATTTTCCTAACTCTGCTGATTTTTTAAGAAATTGCCATTGTTTTTTATGACCAATAATCATAACAAGATTTAAGATTTAAGAAAATTCATTTAAATCTTACAACTTAAAACTTACAACTTACTTCTTACTCATTATACTTCTTTTATACGTTCCAAGACTTTCAAGAACTATTCCTGTTCCTTTTGCTACACAAAGCAAAGCTTCTTCAGCTACAAAACAAGGAACGCCGGTAGCCTGAGCAATAAGCTCATCGAGATTCCTAAGTAAGGAGCTGCCGCCAGAAAGAATCATTCCTTTATCCATAATGTCAGCAGACAGCTCTGGAGGTGTTTCTCTTAAAACCCTTTTAATTACCAAGATAATTTCACCCAGTTTATCAGAAATTGCTTCGCAAACCTCATTTGATGAAATCTTTATATTCTTAGGTAATCCTGAAATTAAATCTCTACCTCGTATTTCCATTTCTCTTTCCTCTTTTTCGGGAAGAGCGGTTCCTATTTTCATTTTTATTTCTTCAGCGGTCTGTTCACCAATTGCTAAGTTATGTTTCTTTTTAATAAAATCGGTAATCGCCTGGTCCATCTTGTCGCCAGCTACCCGAAGAGAATCCCAGGTCACGATACCCCCCAAAGAAATCACAGCTACCTCTGAAGTTCCTCCGCCCATATCAACTATCATGTGCCCAGAACAAGAACTAATCGGAATTCCAGCTCCAATTGCCGCTAGAACTGGTTCTTTTGCCACAAAAACTGCTCTCGCTCCAGCAGCCAGACCAGCTTCAATCACAGCTCTTCTTTCAGTTGAGGTAATACCAGCAGGCACCCCTACTAATAACTCTGGCTTTAAAACTCTAAACCTTCCAGTTGCTTTTTTAACAAAATATCTCAGCATTGCTTCGGTAACTCGATAATCGGCAATTACTCCATCTTTTAAGGGTCGAAATACTCTTATTGCATCGGGAGTGCGGCCTGTCATTTCTTTTGCTTCTTGACCTACCGCCATAATTCTATTCTCACCAAGTGCTACTGCCACAACTGAAGGCTCATTCAAAACCACTCCTTTTTGGGAAGTAAACACTATCGAATTACAAGTTCCGAGGTCAATACCAATTTTTTTTATGAACATAGTATTAAAGATTGGTCATTTAACTTTAATTCTTTTTATATCTGCCCCTAATTTTTGCAATCTTTCCTCAATTCTCTCGTATCCTCTATCAATCTGATAAATATTATGAATTATTGTCTGGCCTTTAGCTATCAACCCGGCAATAATTAGGGCAGCGCCGGCCCGAAGATCAGGACTAGGAATCTCAATACCACGAAGAGGAGTAGGGCCATTAACAATTGCCCTATGGGGATCGCAGAAAATAATATCAGCTCCCATTTTATTTAATTCTTCAAGATATTTTAGTCGGCCTTCATATAGAGGATCATGGATTAAAGTGGGACCCTTGGTTTGAGTAGATAGAACTCCAAGCTCAGGTTGCAAATCCGTATGAATGCCGGGATAAGGAAGACTTTGAATTTTGTCTATTTTAAGTTTATTCGAAGGGAAAACTTTAATTAACTTTGGACCTAAAATTTTAAAATGGGCTCCAGAATCTTTAAGTCTCTTCAAAAAAAGTGAGAGAAACGACAACTCAGCATTTTTAATTAAAACCTCCCCTTTTGTTGCTAAAGCTGCCGCAATAAAAGTCCCTGCCTCTATTGGATCAGATATTATGGAGTGAGTAAATCCTTTGAGACTCTTCTTACCAATTATTTCTAAATCATGGGTTCTTGCTCCTTTAATTTTCACTCCCATTTTTTTAAGAACTTTAGATAATTCTTGAGCTTCATAGTCTTGATCAGCAATTTTTAAAATTGTTTTGTGAGAAAAAAAACTGGAGAAGAGGAGAACATTTTCTGTAGCGGTAACACTAAATTCACGAAGAACAACCTTAACTTCATTCTGGGTTCGGGATTTTGGATCTTTTTCAAAACGATAAAAACCATCTTTAGAGGAAATTTTAATACCCAATTGTTGAAAGGCATCAAAATGAGTATCAAGGGATCTGGCGCCGATTAAGCAACCGCCAGGAGGAGGAATTTTCACCTTTTTAAACCTAGCTAAAAGTGGTCCTAAAATTAAAACTGAACCTCGAAAACAGCCAACGATTTCGCAGGAAAGTTCTAAGGGATTAATCTTTGAACATTTTATTTTTAATTTTCTTTCTCCTTGCCAAGAAATTTCAGCTCCTAAACTCTCTAAAATATTTATCATTTTAAAAACATCCTCGATAAGAGGAAGATTATCAATGATGCAAGAGTCTCTGGTCAAAAGAGTGGCAGCTAATATAGGAAGAGCAGCGTTTTTGGCACCCTTTACTTCGATAGTTCCTTTTAATGGTTTTCCTCCTTGAATTATAAAAGACTCTGTCTTATATACCGATTTATCAATCGCTATAAATTTTTCAGCCATGTTCCTTAATGTTAAACTATTTTATCTTAACTCAAAATTATATTATTGGCAAGTTAGAAAATTGTAAATCTATAATTTTTCTGGTAAAATTTCTATATGACTCGCAGAACTCGAACCCTTTTATTTTCATTCTTTATTATACTGTTTATTTTGATAACCCCTTTAACTGTCCTTTATTCTTTAGGGTGGAGAATAGATTGGAAAAGTAAAAAAATAATTCAAACTGGGGCTTTCTATTTTAAAGTCTGGCCAAAGAACTGCCGAGTTTATCTTAACGAAGAACTCGAAAAGAAAACTGATTTCTTTTTTGGGTCGGCTCTTATTGAAAATCTTTTACCCAAAAAATATAACGTAGAGATTAAAAAAGAGGGATTTCAAAGTTGGAGAAAAAGTTTAAAGATAAAAGAAAGGACTGCTACTGAAGCAAAAAATATTATTCTAATCCCTGAAAAACCTAATTTTACGCTTACAGCTAAGAATGTTGAAAAATTCTTTTTCTCTCCTGATGAAAAAAAAGTAATCTTACTAGAAACAGAAAATGATAGCGAAACTCCGACTTGGTCTTTGAAACTTTTTGAGTTAGGAAAAAACATAAAAAGCCACTTAATCAAAGAAGAAGATATCTCCCTTGCCCGCCGAAGCCTTGGCGAAGGCGGGAAAAAAGAAAAAAATGAACTTTTTGATTTAAAATTTTCTCCTGACTCAGGAACAATTTTATTAGAAATTGAAGCCCCAAAAAAAATAAACTATTATATTTTGGAAATAAATAAAGATCCTTTATCTTTAATTCCACTTGATTTTCTGAACTCAGAGGTTGATAAAATTATTTTTTATCCCAAAAATCATCAAAGATTACTAATACTAAAGGAAGGCATGTTAAGTGAAGTAGACTTGGCAACAAAAAAAATTTCTCCACCTCTTTTGGAAGAAATTATTACCCTTTTACCTTTAAATAATAATGTTTATTATCTTGATACCTCGGGATTTATTTATAAAACTGATTTTTCTTTCAAAAATCATGAGAAATTAAATCAAGTTTCCTTTCCTGCAAAAGAAGAAGCCCAATATCAAATAAGCGCAATAAATCAGGCTTCACACTTCTTTTTAAAAGAAAACAATATTTTATACGTTTTCAATAGAAATGAAAAAAATTTCAAGAAAATTTTTGAACCAGTAAAAAATTTAAGTTTTTCTCCAGATTCCCAGAAAATGGTTTATTGGAATGACTATGAAATCTGGATTCTTTTTCTTGAAGAAAAGCATGATCAACCTCAAAAGCAAGCCAGAGAGCAACTTTTCTTAACTCGTTTTTCAGAAAAAATTAATGAAGTTTTTTGGCTTACCAACCATTATTTAATATTCAACACGGGGGGTAAAACAAAAATCGCCGAAATCGACGATCGTGATAGAATAAATATTTTTGATTTAGGTAAATTTGATGAATCAAAAATATTCTGGAGCCAGATTGCTAAAAGTTTATATGTCTTGGCAAATAAAAATCTTTACGCCTCAGAAAAGTTAGCTCCTTGATATAAGAACCCTTCGCTTCGTTCAGGAACCTTGTTTCTCGCTTCGCTCGAAATTAAATAGCTCTTGCTAACCAGTTTGATTCTGGGATTCAATTTTCTTTTTGAATTCTTCCCAACTCATTTCATCTTGTTCTCCCATATCGCAAACTTCTTTAAACTGGCAATACTGGCATTTCCAGATTTTCGGATAATCATTAATTCTAGCTGGAACAACATTAGAATCGATTTTATCTCTTAAAACAGATAATCCATCTAAAAGATGTTTTACCTGCGATATATCATAGTCTACTACGAACTCTTTAAGCTGTAATTTATCTTTATCAACGTATAATAATATGCCTTTTGGGATCTTAAAATAATGCAAATATAGCTGGAGCTGATAAACGTTTTCTTCCTTTGGCTCTTTCAAACTCTTAAAGACCATACTGTTCATACTTTTAATATCAAGCACATAAAGCTGCTTGCCATCACTCAATACTGCATCTGCTCTTCCTCTTACTAAAGCTTGTGGAGGAATATCAACCTCAGAAGCCACTACATGAATATCCCTGGTGCTAAGCAAGGACTTCATAATGAGCTTGTGCATACTGTCGCCATGATCAAACAATCTTAAAAAGTGTGGCTCTAATTCCTTAGCTGGCGCATTTTTAAATTTAAAGAAAACCTGACGAGGACACTTTCCTGCTTCACTAACATAGAAGCTAGTTTGCCCCTTTTTACCCTTTTGTCTATCTATATAGAATTTATCTATAATTTCTTTTAACATAAATATTACCGCTTCCTCCACTGCGGGGCTCTTCTTGCTCTTTTTAAACCAAACTTCTTTCTTTCCCTTTTTCTAGGATCTCTTGTTAAGAAACCTACTCTTCGTAATCTTTTCCGGAACTCGGAATTAAATTCTACCAAAACCCTAGCTATTCCATGTCTTACTGCTTCAGCTTGAGAATGAAATCCTCCTCCTTTTACTTTAGCTGAAATTCTAAATCGATCGACACATTTCATTTTTTCTAAGGCAGCATTAGCAATCTGTTGCAGGTCAAGCGTAGGAAAATATTGCTGATAAGGTTTTTCATTAATCAAGAATTCTTTTTCTCCCTGAGTAAAAAGTCTTATTCTAGCTACTGAAGTTTTTCGCCGACCAACCGCCTCAAGATAGCGAGCAGGTTTAACTGCAGTCTTTTTAAGTTCTTTTTTTTCTGATTTTTCCTTCTTCTCTTTTACTTTTTTTTCCTTCTCTTCTTTTATTTTTTTAGGTCTTCCTCGTTTTTTTGTTGGCTTTTTAGTTTTTTCCATGATTCAAATTATTCTATTTTTAGCCGTTTAATTTGTTTGGCTCTCAATTTATTATTAGGCAACATTCCAAAGACGGCTTTCTGTAAAACTTTTCCTGGATTTTTTTCAAAAAGCTTTTTTAAGGTAATTTCTTTTAAACCACCCAAATAACCTGTATGACGATAATAAATTTTCTTATCGGGTTTGCTGCCCGTAAATTTGATTTTATCAATATTTTTTACAACGACAAACACCCCCATATCTCTGTTTGGTACAAAATTGGGATTATTTTTCCCTCGTAGTAAAACTGCGATCTGAGTAGCTAACCTGCCAAGGATTTTATCTGTAGCATCAATTGTATATGTTTTGTGCTCCACAGTTTTCAGATTTAGGTTGTAAGATTTAAGTTGTAAGTTCTTAAATCTCTAATCTTAAATCTAAACAAGTTCAATAATTGCCATCTTTGCCCCATCGCTTTTTCTCGGACCGAGTTTAATGATACGAATATACCCTCCCTTTCTTTTTTTGTATCGTGGGGCAATCTCATCGATTAATTTTTTAACTAATTTTTTGGAAAAAGACCTAGTTAAAATTCTTCTTGAAGCTAAATCTCCTTTCTTGGCTCTAGTTATAAATTTTTCAGCAAATCTTGAAATTTCTTTGGCTTTAGTTTCGGTAGTTTTCATTTTCTCATTCATAAAAAGAGATCTAGCTGAAGATTTTAAAAGCGCCTTTCTTTGATCTCTTTTTCTGGAAAATTTTCTACCTTTCTTTAATTTTTTCATTAAACCCGACACTAATATACTAATGAAACACCAATGACACTAATATCTATTTTTATATTTTTATATTTTTAGGTTTTTATTTGTATAATTGGTGTCAATTCGTATATTGGTGTCGTGTTACTTTTTCTTTTTTACTTGTTTTTTTACCTTCCTTTCTTTTCTCTTTTCTTTTTTCTCTTCTTTCTTCTCTTTTTTCGGTTTTTTCTCCCCCGGAATCTTCTTTTCTTTGGAAGCTGACGGAGTTCCTTCAAATGTCTCGGTAAATAACGAAAAGTGTTTTACCAAAATTTCACAAGTTCTTAAAAATGCTTCTTCAGGGCTAATTGTTCCATCGGTCTCAATTTCCAAACTTAATTTATCGAAATCTGTTCGTTCCCCAACCCGCATATTTTCTACTTTGTAGCTTACTCTTTTTATCGGTGTAAAAATAGCATCAATTGCTATTGCCCCAATTTCTAATTTCTCTTTCTTTTTTCTGCGCTCTACTGGCTCATATCCAATGCCTTTTTCAATTTGGATTTCCATTTCTAGTTCAGTTTTTTTATCAGTTAAGGTAGCAATATGGCAAGATTTGTTCGCTAATTCTACCTGACTGGGGAATTTAAAATCAGAGCCCTTAACTTCCTTTTCTCCTTTGACTTTAAGGGTTGCTTTTTGGGGTTCGTCAGTATATATTTTAAACCTCATTTGTTTCAAATTCATCATAATGATAATCACATCTTCCAAAACCCCCGATATCGTCGAAAACTCGTGTTGAATTCCTTTAATTTTCATCTGTGTCACAGCCGCCCCCGATAAAGAAGACAACAGAACTCTTCGGAGACTGTTTCCAATAGTAACGCCGTAACCAGGATAGAGGGCTTCAATCTCAAAACGAGCCCAATTATCCTTTTTGCCAATAATTTTAGGCTTTTTTGGTAAAAGTATCATAATTTCATGAAACATGAAGCATAAAACATGAAACTTTCCTAAATCCTAATTGTGTTTCAGGTTTCAAGTTTCAGATTTCAAGATATTATCTTGAATAATACTCAAAAATGGTAGAAATTTCTGCTGGTGGAGCGACCTCTTCTAAGGTAGGTTCTGAAACAATCTCTCCTTCCGATTTTTCAACATTAAGCTTTAGCCAGCTAGGAGGTTCGTGTTTTTTCAAAATAATGTTAATGTTCTGAAATACAGCTTTTTTCTGAGAATTAGGAGCTAAACTAATCCTGTCTCCTTTCTTAACTTGATAAGATGGAATATTAATCTTTTTTCCGTTGATCAAAAAATGATTATGGCTTACAAGTTGCCGCGCTTTGATTCGAGAAGAAGCAAAGCCTAATCGAAAAACTACATTATCTAATCTCATTGCCAATTTTTTAATTAATAAAGCCCCGGCGTCTTCCACTCGTCCTCGTTTCTCCAGAACTTCTTTTACATATTTTCTAAATTGTCTTTCTCTTAAATTATACCAGTTTCTGAGTTTCTGTTTTTCTCTTAACTCTTTTCCATACTCCGAAATACCTCTCCTTCTTCTCTTGCCTTTCATCCCTGGCGGATAAGGCTTTTTCACTAAGGCACATTTTGGTGACAAGCACCTTTCTCCTTTAAGAAAAAGTTTTGTACCTAGTCTTCTACAAATTTTACATTTAGCATTCTTCACAAAGATTAAAGATTTAAGATTAAAGAACTTAATTCAAGCGTCAGCGAAAATCAAGGTTCTGCTGAGCGTTAGCGAGGCAGGTTCTTACAACTTAAATCTCCTGTTACACTCTTCTAACTTTAGGCGGCCGGCAACCATTGTGGGGTACGGGGGTAATATCCTTAATAGAGATAATATCTAAACCGCGGGTGGCTAATGATCTAATGGCTGACTCTCTCCCCGAACCAATCCCTTTCATGAAAACCGCTACTTTATCAACTCCTATTTTTTTAGCAGCGAAACTTATCGCCTCAGCTACCTTTGAAGCAGCAAATGGAGTGGCTTTCTTTGTCCCCTTAAAACCAATAGAACCTGCGCTAGCCCAAGTTAATACACTTCCTTTTGAATCAGTTAAAGTAATTATTGTATTGTTATAAGAAGAAAAAATATAAATTCTCCCCTCTTTTCCTTTGGGAAGAGTTCTAACTTTAACTTCTTTCTTCATCCCTGCTTCTACCTTTTCTCGTTCTTTTAATAATTCTTCTGGGCTTTTTTGTACGATCCGTTTTTTACCCATTGCTTTAAAAATTTAAAAAACTAAAAATTTAAAAATATTTTTTAATTTTTTACGTTTTTATGTTTCTATACTTCTACTATTTTGATTCTGGAGGTGCTTTTTTTCCTGTACCAACGGTTTTTCTTACGTTTCCTCGAATAGTTCTTGTATTGACTCGAGTCCTTTGTCCTCTAACTGGCAGACCTTTGATATGCCGAATTCCCCTCCAACAGCCGATATCTTTTAATCTTTTAATATTTATCATTAGTCCTCTTCTAAGATCGCCTTCAGTTTCATATTTTTTTTCAATGATTTCTCTAAGTCTGTTAACTTCCTCAGTTGTTAAATCCGAGGCTCGTCGGCTAAGATTGATATCTGTTTCCGCTAGAATTCTTTCACTTAAAGAACGACCTATCCCGTATATATAGGTAAGGGCTATTTTTATCTTTTTTTGATCAGGAATATTAACTCCTGCGATTCTTGGCATGTTTTTAGTTTTTTATGTTTCTATTTCCCTTGTCTTTGCTTATGCTTGGGATTCTTGCAAATAATATAAATTCGTCCCTTTCTTCGGACGACTTTACAATCTTTACAAATTTTTTTTACTGAAGGACGAACTTTCACTTTTTTAAAAACTTAGAAAATTAAAATACTAAAAATTCAAAATTTTAGGTTTTTATGTTTTTAGATTTTTAAATTCCTATCTTCCCCTATAAACTATTCTCCCTCTATTTTCGTCATAAGGACCCATTTCTACTGTGACTTGGTCGCCGGGTAAAACTTTTATTCGATAGATTCTTAATTTTCCAGCAAGATGAGCGATTATTTCTTTACCGTTGTCTAATTTTATTCGGAAATGAGTACTAGGCAATGATTCTAAAACAGTCCCGGTTTCCCGATATTTTTTTTTCTTAGAGTTTTCCATTTATAAGAACCTCACTGCGTGCGAGAACCTTGATTCCTCGTTATCGCTCGGAATTAAGAACCTGCCCTAGGCGAGAATCTTGATTCTCGCTGACGCTTGAATTTAAATAATTGTTTAATTTACCAAAATTCATTTAATTAGTCAACCCTTCACCTTAAACTTAAGGTGAAGGGTCAAGATTTAAGACTATTTCGATATTTTCAATATCATCGGGAATTTTTTTTCTCCAAAATGGTGAAGATTTTATCTCAATCTTTGTTATTTGAAGATGATCACTTAAAAACATCCTAACCTCTTGAAAAGATTTTCCCGAAACAGCTTTTTTTAATTCAGCTAAGTCGAGTTTTGGATAAATTTTTACATTGATTTCTAAACTTACAATTACTTTATCAGGTTCCTTATTCTCGAGCATGCGAGAAATCAAGGTTCCTGAGCGAAGCGAAAGATTCTTATTCTCAAGAGAATAATTAATTTTTAAACTTTCTTCTTGAAATTTTTTATCCGAAGAAATTTTTGAATTAATAAGATCCTTGGCGAAATTTTCAATATCTGATTTTTTAAAAGCAAAACCCTCTGATTCAATTTCTGTCTCAAAATTAAAGGAACTGGCTTCTGTCTCTGCTTCAACTGATGAACTTTCTTTAGTAATTTCTTGTGATATTAATTCATCTAACAAAACAAAATCAGCTGGAATTATATTTCTTAAAAATTCTTTACTTCCTTTTCTTAAGGTATCAGCTAAAATGTTTTTAGCCTTTTCCAAATCTGCTAAGGTAACCTGAGGAGCTTCACCTTCAAAACCTCCAGTCATTGACGTAAAAGATTTTCCATAAAAAGCAGTATATTTTGGAGTCCCTGCAAATCCTGGAATTGAAAAAGTAGAGGGACCAATGTTATATCCTTCCCCTGTTTCTGCTGCTTGGACTTCTATATCGGCGTAACCTGGAACAAGTTTGCCTTTTTCATATGTCCCACCGGGAATTACCTTCTTTTTAAGTGATCTAAACAATTTCCCATCAGCAGAAACAAAACGAGTAGTAGCCAATAATGCTTGCGATGAAGTAGAATAAGTATTATAGACTCTAATTGTTCCTCGAGCTTTTTCCTCCTGTAAGGTTTTACCCGTAGAAGAAAATTCTTGAGAAACAGCTCTTTGGTCTTGAAATACTTTCCCCGAGATTATCTTTGCTGAAAAATCAGAGTGTTCTATATTAGAATCAATGGTCACTACTTCTTTTAAATTCAAATTTTCCATTCTGGGAGAAATTTTAATTTCAGTCTTGGAAAAAATAGAATAACCAGTAATTCCTATTATAACTAGGAAAACTAAAACAAGAATCAAACTCTTCCAAAAAATTCTCTTGGATCCAGATTTTCTTTTTTCCTTCTTTCTTTCTTTTTTAGCGATATATTCCTCCTCTTCGGAAAGTTTAAAATCATAGTTAAGATTTTGACAGAGAGGTCTGCTTTTTTCTTGAGGTTCTAACTTTTCAAAGGAAGATTTTGTTTTTTGAGGTGGAATAATATCAAAGAATTTCTTTGGCATGATGGCAAATTAATAAAGAGGAAATAATTTGGGGGTCCTTTAAATTCACGGTCCCCTTTTTAATATTTTTAAAATCTTTAGGGTGTATGAATTTTATCTCGGCTGAACCTTGGGAAGTTGTCCCTTTAGAATCAGAGGTTATTTTTTCCTCTAAAATTTCCTTAATTTCTGGTAATAAACTTCCTCCCCCAAAAAGATAAATATTCAAAGGAAAAATATTTCTCTGATTTAGTTTTTTAACTTCGTTTTTTAAACAGAGGTACCAATTCTTTTTTTCCCTAATAAATATTTCTTTCATTTTTTTGACCGTCTCAATATTTAAAAGTCCGTTTGAATATCTCTCCTTTAAAATCCTAGCTGACTCTTCATTTATTCCTAAATCTTGAGATAAGGTCTCGGTAAATATCTTTCCTCCGCCTTCAAATTCGCCAATTTGTTGTAAGATACCTCCTCTTACTAAAAAAAATTGCGTAATCCTTCCGCCAACATCAAGAAAAATACCATCCTCTCTGTCATCTTCGCATAAAAATGACAAATTTTCTACTGGATGCACTATTTTTAAAATCTCCATTCCTAAACTTTCAATAATCTTTTTGATTCTTTCTAAATAATATTTCGGTAAAAAAGTAGCTAAAATTTTAAACTCCAAATTTTCTCCTTCGTATCCTTGAAAAGTTGATACAAGGTAGCCATCAATTTTCATCTCAATAATTTTCAAAGAAATCCAATAAATATCAGAAGGTAGAATACCAGATTCCTGGGCAAATTTCTGAGAAATTTCTTTCTCGGCTCTTTTTAAAACTTCTTGGCAAATAACTTTTTCTTCTTTTTTAGATATTTTGTCCCTGGAATTTTCTCTAACAAAATTTTGCGAAACTACCCTTCCCTTTAATTTATTACTAGAGATACCAAGTAAAATTTGCCATTTCTTTTGTTTCTGCACCTTATTTTTCAAATCTCTTCTCGCTAAAGAAAAAAATATTTTTTTACGAGCTTCCTCAACCGCCTTTAGAATTGCTTTCTTTATTATATCTGTTTCAAAATCTCTACCGTCAAAAACCCCGTATCTCTCAAAATATTGTGAAGATGCTGCTAAAATACTGATTTTATTGATAGGTGGAGCGGAGGTGGAAAATATTAAAACTTTTACTGCTTCTGTACCAATATCGAGGGTCAAAAAAAATCTTTCCTGGGCTTTTTTATTTCCGAAAAAACGGAATTCCATTATTTCATTCTAACAAATTCTTTTAACTTGAGCGAGCGCCTACTCCAAAATAGCCCGAATCCTTCTTACGCCAGCGCCGGAAGATTCTTCTTTCTTGATTTTGAATTTTCCTAAAATTCCTGTTCTTTCAACATGTGGTCCGCCACAAATTTCTCGACTCACGATATTATCTTCCTCACCCACTGTATAAACTTTTACTTTATCTCCGTATTTTGACTCAAAAACACCCATAGCATTTAGTTCTTTTGCTTGCTCCAAACTCATTTCTTCATAGACAACTGGTAGGTCTTTCTTTATTATATTATTTACAAAATTTTCTATATCTTTTATCTGCTCTTTTGTCATTTTTTCTTTATGAGAAAAATCAAACCTCAAACGCTCTGATGTAATATTGCTTCCTTTTTGCACAACATGCTCACCCAAAACTTTTCTCAATCCAGCTAGCATTAAATGAGCTGCTGTATGAAGCTTTTTAGTTTCTTCGCCAGAATCCGCCAGCCCACCCTTAAACATCCCAGCCGACGCTGTTCTTGATAATTCTTGATGTTTTTCCAATTCTTTTTTAAATTCTCTTTTTAGTTTGTCTATTTCAAATTTAGTAAGATCCCTACCAAGATTTTTTTCTACCTCTTCTAACGATAATTCCATAGGGAAACCGAATGTCTGATAAAAATTAAATAACCATTTACCAGTAATTTCTCCAGGAGTAAACCCTAGAAAACCGTCTACTGTTTCCAGATTTAAACTCGGTTTTATCTCTCCTTTTGGCCCCATATCTTGCGCTTTTAACTCCTGGCTTAAAATTTTCAAACCTTTTTCCAGTGTTTTCTCAAATTTTTCCGTTTCTTTTCCTATTTTCTCAAGTATTTCATCTCTTTTTTCGCTTAACTCTGGATAAACACTTTTATAAATATTAATCACCACTTCTACGGGCGCCCGGAAAAAGTTTACATCCAAGCCTGCTCCTATAAACTTATAATGCGTCAACATTGCTCTTCTTATCAACTTCCTTAGAACATAACCGTGACGCATATTAGAAGGTTCAACCCCATTAGCGATCAAAAAAGTTGCTGCCTTTAAATGATCTGCTATTATTCTGACTTTTTCCACCGGCTTATCGCCGATAA
>Ga0114922_10001561_pt1 | contig 21848 bp, 20 predicted proteins | sample AartaG_FD_100975 | JGI IMG/M metagenome (GOLD analysis project Ga0114922, IMG submission 100975) | Deep subsurface microbial communities from Aarhus Bay to uncover new lineages of life (NeLLi) - Aarhus_00045 metaG | ecosystem: Environmental > Aquatic > Marine > Oceanic > Sediment | place... | reverse complement strand
CTGAGCTCGGTGAGCCGTTCCGAGCCGGGCAGTTCGGCGATGACGGGGCCGAAGGCGAACAGGCGCACCTTCTGTGAGCGCGCCAGGGCGTCCAGGACGGAGTGGGGCGGGCGGGTCAGCAGGTCCACGCCGGCTTCGAACCGCGAGCGGTCGTCCGCGCTGTCCCTGATGCCCATGCTCTCCGAGGAGTCGATGAGCACGGCCACGGTCGCCTGCGCGCGCTCGGTGCGGGTCAGGCGCAGCACGGGTTGAAGCAGGAACAGGGCAACAATGGCGATGACGAGTGTCCGCAGGCCGGCCAGAGCGGCGAAGGCGTTCCGCGAGAGGCGGCTGCGTTTGTGGCGGTAAAAGACGTAAGCCAGCACAGCGGCCCCCGCCGCGCCGAGCATGACCAGCACGGCGGGCCAGTTGCCGGTGAACGCTATCTCCCAATGCTTCATGCGCTGTACCTAGTGCTTCAGCAGGACGTTGCCGACGAAGCTCTCGGCGACCGCCAGCAGGATGGCCAGGGCGAACAGGTGGTTCCACAGGGGCAGGCCCTCCCGCTCGCGCCGGACCAGCATCGTGAGCCCGTCGGGATCGCTCACCACCCTCGCGTTCCGGGCGCCGACCATGCGGCGCGCCTCCTCGGAGTCGATCCTGTCGAGTTCGCTCTCGCGCGTCTCGACGTTGACTGCGAAGAGCTCCTCGTGTTTCTCGTCGCCCGACGTATAGACGACGCGGTAGACGCCGGGCCGCGCGGTCTCCTTGAGAACGGCCCTGCCGGGCTCGTCGGTTGAGCCGGCGCCCGGCAGCTCCACGGGCTCATCCTCGCCATCGGCGGCCGGGCCGAAGAAGCCGACCTGCACCGGCTCGTCCGACGGGGGAAGCTCCGCTGCGTAGGGGGAGCCGACCGCGACCTCCCGGTCGCCCGTCGCCGGCCGGCCGGCGTAGTAGACCATCTGGTGCAGGACGGGCAGGAAGAAGGAGCGGGCGGGCAGGTTGTTCCAGTCCAGGTCGGCGCTGCTCGTGCACAGGATCACGCTGCCCGCGCCGGTCTTCTTCTCGAGCAGCAGCGGGCCGGCGTCCAGCTCCGCCAGCACGGCGCCGCCCTCCGCCTGCGGCGTGACGGAGAAGAAGCGCTCGACCCGGGCCGCGCCCGTGTCTATGGCGTCGGCCACGCCCCGGAGGATCGGATGCTGCCGGTCCAGCCGGCGGATGCGGAAGCCGCCCCCCGTGGCGTCCTCGTCGGCCCGTCGCACCTCCCCGAGAAGCGCCGGCAGTAGAGACTCGCCGCCGTCGCCGGCCAGTGCCGTGTTATAGGAGGCCGGGTCCACCCGGTCGCCGGCGAACACGATGAGCCCGCCCCCGCCCTCGACGTAACGGCGCAGCCGCCCCGCCCAGAGATCGGGCAGCCGGGGCACGTTGGCGAGGATGACGCAGCCGTAGTCGTCCAGCCGATGCTCGAGGAAATCCGCTGCCGTGACCGTCTCCGCCCTGACGGGGGATACGGTCTTGCCGCCGGCCGCCGGCGCCGAGAGGGCGAGTTCCAGGAAGAAGGTCTCGTTCAGGTAAGGCACCGTCGAGGGATCGCCGTTCACCAGCAGCACGGGCAGGCTTTCCAGCACGTTCACGGTGAAGTAGCGGGAGTCGTCCGGCCCCAGTTCGTCGGGCCCGAGCCTGAGCTCACCGGCGAACTGCCCGCTCCGGCCGAAGACGTGGCTGAAGACCACCGTCGCCTCTGCACCCGCGGCCAGAGACACCTCGCGCTCTGCGACCTTCTCGCCGTTGAGGAAAAGGCCGAGGTTCTGCTCGACGTTCCGGCTGCCCGTGTTCAGCAACCGGCAGTAGATCTGGGAAGCGGCGCCGGCTACCTGAACGTTCACGCCGAACTCGACGCTCGTGACCGCCAGGTTCTCCTGCACCTCGCCGCCCACGTCCACGAGGAAGACGGGCATATCCGCGGGGAAGGCGTCCTGCAGCTCCGCGAGCGCGGGGGTCCAGCACAGCCTCTGGAAATCCGTGACGACGTAGAGCTCCTTGCGCGGGAGCGTGCTGCGTTCGAGAGCGGCCAGAGCCCGTCGCAGCGGCCCGGCCAGCTCCGCCGTGCCGTAGCCGCACTCCATCGCCTTGAGTTCGTCGCGCACGTGTGCGAGCCCGGTCGTCAATTCGGGCGGGGCCTCATCCTGCGCATCGAACGGCACCAGGACCGCCGCATCGCCCTTTCCGAGGCCGTCCAGGATGTCTGCCACGGCCTGCCGGGCCCTGCCAAACCGCATCGCGCCCCGCGAGCTGGCGCGCAGGGAATACGTGTTGTCCAGCACCACGGCGACCGCCGTCGGAACGTCGCTGCCCTTGAAGGTTGCCGAGCGGATCATCGGGCGGTAGAGCGCCGCGATCAGCGCGGCCAGCAGCAGGAGCCTGAGGGCGAGCAGCAGCAGTTCCTTCAGCCGCTGGCGGCGCGCCACCCGCTGGTCCACCATGCGCAGGAAGCGCAGCGTGCTGAACGGCACGCGCTTGGCCTTCCGGCGGTGCACCAGGTGAATGACTATGGGGATGGCAAGCGATGCCCAGAGCAGATGGATCATGGGAACGACCAGTTATCAGTGGTCAGTTATCAGTTGCCGGTGCGATGCGGCCGTCCGCAGACTTGGCGAGAACAGTCTGCCTGTGACATACTTCGGTTCCCAACCCAGCCAAGATGTCCGCCGTCGGGCCGTAAGCGCACGTGCGCAGGTCGGTCGTGCCGATACGAGTTGCCAGCGACATCGCCGCGCCCAGAAGAGGCCTGTCGCAGACGTCGCTCCACAGGTAGAACTCGGCGCGGCCAGCGTCGCCGGTCCAGTAAGCAGGTCGGAAGACGGCAACGAACGGCTCGGCATGGCCCGCTCGCCGGCCCCTGTACGCCACCGGAGGCGCAGGGGCACCACCGTGCCCGCGCCACGTCGGCGGGTTCCTCTCGGCATCGACGAGGACATTCCAGTGGAGACGGGGGTGCAGCAAGCGTTGCGTCCGCATGCACCGGCCATCGGGTTCGGGCAGCGACTCAAGTGATACGGGTTCGCACGTGAAGCCCTCTGGGATGCTGTGGGGCCTGGGATCGAGCGAGAAGGTGCGCACAGCCAGCCTGTCGCTGAAGCCCTGCTTGCGGTAGAACCCAATCGCGTCGCGGTCGCCCCAGACGCAGCAGCAGTTGCAGCGCTTCTCGGAAGCCAGTCGCAGTGCACGTGCGAGCAGGCCTCCCCCGACCCCGCGGCGCTGCCGGTCGGCCCTTACGTTGAGCATAGAGACGTCCAGCGTCGTGCCGAGTTCGGGAACGTCCGGTCCCCACCACATCTCCATCTCGGCGATCACGGCGCCGTGCTCCTCCACCACAACGGGGAGTGCTCCCAGCCGCAGCATCCACTCGATGTGATGCCGGCACTCCTGCTCATCCTGCCAAGGCATGCTGCCGCCCACCGAGGCCAGGACGGCGTAGATGTCGGGGACGTCGCCGGTGGTGGCCCGCCTGATGATCATCGCTCTGTTTCCGACGTCTCATCCGTCCCGCATTCGCGGGACTGGGTCCTATCTCCCGCCCGTGTCCGAGGGCCCACGCCCCGGGCCATTGCTACCGGCACTTCTCGCGCCTGTTCAGGTAAGCGGCCAGCATCAGCTCGTACGGGGTATCGGTGGTCACGAGCTGATAGTCCACGCGGGACGCCGCGCAGGCCTGCCGATAATGCTGGATGAAGCCCTCGAACTTGCGGCGGTAATCCTCCCGGACCACGTCGGCCCTGACCTGCATCTTCCGGTTCGTCTCCAGGTCCACGAAGTCGATAAGCCCGTCGTAGGGCAGGTCTTGCTCGGCGGGGTCGAACAGGTTGAAGACGACGACCTCGTTGCGGTCGTGTCGGAAATGGCTGAGGGCGTTCATGACGGCTTCCTGATCGTCTATCAGGTCGCTGATGACGATGACGAGTCCGCGCCGGCGGGTGCTTTCGGCCACCGAGTGCAGCGAGGCCGCGATGCCGGTCTCGCCCCCGGGCTCGGTGCGCTCCAGCTCTTCCAGGATGTTCCTCATGTGGGCCGGGCTGTTGCTGGGAGGGATTCGCTTGCGCACCTGCTCGTCGAAGACCACCAGCCCGACCTGGTCCCGTTGGAGTATCATCAGGTAGGTCAGGGCCGCCACGAGGAAGCTGCCGTAGTCGAACTTCGTCAGGCCGTCGGAACCGAACAGCATCGAGCCGCTCGAGTCGAGCAGCAGCGTGCACGTCAGGTTGGTCTCCTCCTCGTACTGCTTGACGTAGCGCTTGTCACTGCGGGCGAAGACCTTCCAGTCGAAGTGCTTCAGATCGTCTCCGGGCAGGTATTCGCGGTACTCGGCGAACTCGGCGCTGAAGCCCTTGAACGGGCTGCGGTGCAGGCCGCTGATGTAGCCCTCGACGACGGCGCGGGCGATGAACTGGAGGTTGCTTATCCGGGCGAGCTTCTGAGGCTCGTGGTATTTGCTTCTGAATCCGGGGCGCATCTTCAGACAGTGGTCAGTGGACAGTGGGCAGTGGCCGACGGCACCTGGCTAGAGGTCCGTCGCTTCCTCCCTGGCGGCTCCCGCGCCGGCGGCCCTTTCCCGGCGGGCCTTCTGGGCGTACGCCTTCTCGTCCGGCTCCTGGATGGTTTCCAGCAAGTGATCGATCACGCCCTCGACCGAGATGCCCTCGCTGTCGGCGTTGAAATTGGTGAAGATGCGGTGCCGCAGCACGGGATGGGCGACTGCGCGGACATCGGAGCAGGCAACGTTGAACCGCCCTTGAATGAGGGCCCGGGCCTTGGCTCCCAGGACCAGGTACTGCCCGGCGCGCGGTCCGGCGCCCCATTCCACGTAGTCCTTGATGTAGGGCGGTGCCTCGTCACATTCGGGCCGTGTGGCCCGTACGAGGTCGGCGACGTATTCCAGCACGTGATCGCTGACGGGCGCCCGCCGCACGATGTGCTGAACCTGCGTGATCTGGCGCCCGTCCATGACGGCCTTCGCTTCGGGGAGCTCGTCCGTTGTGGTCTTCTTGAATATCTCTATCTCTTCGTCCCGCTCGGGGTACGTAATGAAGATGTTCAGCATGAAGCGGTCGAGCTGCGCCTCGGGCAGGGGATAAGTGCCTTCCAGCTCGATGGGGTTCTGCGTCGCCAGCACGAAGAACGGCTGCTCGATGGGGTAGGTGTTTCCCCCCACGGTCACGGCGTATTCCTGCATGGACTCCAGCAGGGCCGCCTGCGTCTTGGGGGGCGTGCGGTTGATCTCATCCGCCAGTAGCACGTTGGTGAATACCGGACCGGACACGAACCGGAACCGCCTCTGCTGTGTCTCCGGGTCGATGTCGAGCACTTCGGTCCCCGTAATGTCGCTTGGCATCAGGTCCGGGGTGAACTGGATGCGCTTGAACCCCAGGCTCAGGCACCGGGCCAGGGTACGCACGATGAGGGTCTTGGCCAGGCCCGGCACTCCCACCACCAGGCAGTGACCGCGGCAGAAGAGCGTGATGAGGATCTGCTCGAGCACCTCCTGCTGGCCCACGATCACCTTCTCGATCTCGGCGAGCATGACCTTGCGCACGGAACCGAGTCTGGCGACCAGTTTCGCGTCCCTGTCCCGACGGCTCGCCTCGGCGTCCGGCGCGTGTCGTTTTTCGGGGCCCAATGCGTCCTTCCTTTCTCTGACGGCCGCTACCAGACGCCGCCCTCGGCAGAAGGGGGCGGCGGCAAGTTCGCCAGGGCCGCACCGGCCACTCAACACCGAGCGCCGGCTGCTTCCCTGTCAGTGCGTCATGGCATAGAGAACGACGTTTACGCCGAGCCTGACGGCGTCGTGCTGGGCTATGTCTCGGCCGAAGGGGTGGTCGAACCCGCGCCAGCCGCCGCCGATGCCGTAGGGGGTGTAGATCACGGCCGTTGTGCCTCCCAGCTCGATGCCTTCCAGTGGCAGGGCGGGCGGCGCTTCGCCTGTGGACGCGGCGTAATCGGTGTAAGTCACGTCTTCGACGCGGTTCAGGATGGCGTAGACGGGGTGGTCTGCGGGCAGCTTCTGGAGCTCATGGTCCGGCAGCGCCCTGGCCATCTCGCGCCGGAACGCCCTGTCGAACTCGCGCTCGCCGCAACTGGGGCTGGCCAGCAGGAACCCGCCGCTGCCCAGGTATCGCCGCAGCGCCTGGATCTGCGCCTCGCTCAGCTCGAAGTCGTGCCGCCCCGTCACGTAGAGGAAGGGATACTCCAGCAGTTCGTCCGCGGTCAGCTCAACGGCGTTGCGCTCGAACTTGACCTCCGCGCTGGTGTTGGCCGTCACGAACTTCAGCAGGTTGGCGATGGCGTTCGGCTGGACGTCCCAGTTGTCGCCCAGTTTGGCCTGGGCGAAGACGAAGTCGCCCCTCGCCCGCTCCTGCTCCTCGTAGTAGACCTTGCCCGTGCTCTGGTACTGGGCCAGGGGGAAGGTGACCAGCGCGTAAGCGATCATGTTGACGCCGAGGCGCCGGGCGTCGCCGGGATGCACGCTGTAAGCGCCCTCGCGGATGTGGCCGTCCCATCCGCAGCTCACGTCGTAGCGCGACAGGACGACGGCGGTGCGGTCGCCGAAGTCCAGGCCGAAGAACACGGGCTTCCCCGTTGTCCCGTCGGCGTCGGGCACCGGCCGGGTGTACGTCACCTCGTCGATCTGGTAATAGCAGTGGAAGAGCGGATGATCGTCGGGCAGCCGGCGCCAGCGCCGGTCCGGCAGGACGCGGTTCATCTCCCGCGTGAACGCCTTGAAGAAGTCCGGGTCGCCGAAGCAAGTGTCGCCCCAGATCGTGCCCCCGTTCTGGAGGAACGTGCGCAGCAGCGCCACCTCCTGTTCGGGGAGTTGGAAGTCGTCGCTTCCGGTGTAGTAGAAGATGGGGAACTGCGCGGGATCGGTGGTGAACGCCCGCAGCGGGCCCTGCTTCCTGGTGTAGTTCACGCCCAGCGTTTCGTGGGCGATCTGCGTGAGCATCGCCACGTCGCCGGGGTCCTTGTTCCAGTCATAGTAACGGATCGCCTCGCCTTCTCGCTGCACTTCCTTGATGCCGCCGAACTGGATCTTGGCGATCAGGACCGGCGGGGAGGGCGGCCGCTTCTTCTCGGTGCGCCTCAGGGGTGTGGCGGGCAGGGGCAGCGGTGGGAACCCTTCGCCGCCTTTGCGCCTCTGCGGAGCCGCCGGGGGAGCGGACCCGCACGGCCCCTTGGGCACGTTGAACCCGTCATCGGCGAAGCCGTCTGCCGCCACCAGAAAGACCAGCATCAGCACGACGTTCCGGATTGCTTTCATGGCGACTCCTTTGCGCTGCCAGGAGCCCCTCACGTTGTGCGAGTGGGTCCCGGCTTTTGCACCCGATATGATATATCCTGCGGGGCCTCCCTGCAATGCCGAATGTGAAGGGGGCAGAGTCCCAATCGCCCCTCATGCGTTCCTTTCGGCGCAACCTTGCCGCGTGGCACCGAGAATCCATTGGCTACGTGCGCATGTAGCTCCGCGGGCGGATGGCGCCCATTCTGAGCGCGAATGCGCAAGCCATCCACCGCCGTGATTATACCGCAAGTCAGGGCCTTCGCAGGTGAGCAGACCGTGTGCTTTTTCCGCGATTGACAGCCCTGGCCCCCCGTGCTATAGTCGCCTCACGGGCCTTCTTGGACAGTGTGTCCATCCCAATGTCTGCCCGATGGGATGCCTTCGGCAGTGCGAGGGCGCCGCGGTACAGTCTGGCCTTTTGAGGATCGATGATGAAGGTAGAGGTCACTGAGGACTGCATTGCGTGTGGGCTTTGCGTTGACTCCTGCCCGGAGGTGTTCGAGATGGGCGAGGAGTTCGCCGAGGTCATAGTGGACGAAGTGCCGGACGAGAGCGAGGAGTGCGTCAGGCAGGCGGCAGAGGATTGCCCCACCGAGGCCATCGTCGTTGAGGAGGAGTAGCGAGGCGGGGCCTTCTTCTTGAGATGGCCGCGGCGGCGCACGGGTAAATGCATGCCGGACGAGAAAGCCGCATGGGATAGCGGCTTGTGTGTCAGGCAGCGACCTCGGCATCCCGCAACCGATGGGCGTTTGCCGACGAGCCATGCGCCTGAGGGCCAACGCGGACCAGTAAGGCACCGTGGCCTGGTACCACGGCGAGGTCGCCGAAAGCGGCTTGCACCAAAGCCAGGAAGATAGAGATCTCGTAACGGGCGTTTTCCGCATTTACTTCTTCTCGGGGGGAGGCAAGTCATGCCCGAATTTCTGAATCCGTTTAACGGGATGGCACCGGACCGCAAGATGACGAAGGCGGAGCTGACCCGTGCCATCCGCCTGAACCTGGCGGCCGAACACGAGGCCGTTCATCTCTACCAGGCACACGCGGACGCCACGGATAATATGCTGGCCAAGAAGGTCCTGTTGGAGATCGCCGACGAGGAGCGTGTGCACGCCGGCGAGTTCCAGCGCCTGCTCAACATCCTGCTCGACGACGAGGAGGAGCTAATGAAGGGCGGCGCCGCCGAGGTGGACGAACTGGCCGAGGAGCTGGGGGAGTAGCCCCGGATCTGTCCCCGCGCGCAGACCGTCCCGACAAGCCTGGTCAGGTGACGTTCATCGATCAGCAAAGGGGGAATCTACATGACCGTGTGGGCGGAGTATTCTGACGGGACCGCCGTCAGCGAGGAGGTCTTTCGCGTGCTTGCGCGTTACGCGCCGCAGGGGACGCTGGACGTCTTCGCGTCCGACCAGCATAGCTCGTACCTGAGGCTCTTCCAAAGCTACCTCAAGCACGTGGGCGAGGATCGCGAGGCCACCGACGAGGACGTGCGGGACATCTGCCGCCGTTTCGCCAAAGCGCTTCAGGGGACACCGTCCGCGGCGCTGTTCAACCACCTGGCCTACCTGAGCCCCGGCTTTCACGAGCTGCTGGGCGAGAAGACCATGCTGATCGGCCGGCTGGAGGACACGCGCACCGAGGAGATGGACGGCGGCCGCGGCCAGCTCGCGCGCCTGGCGATCGAGCCCGAGGAAGTGGCCGAACACGTGGACGCCTTCAAGACGCTGGTCAAGCTCGACCCCGACCACGAGGAGAGCTGGAAGCGGAACCGCGACTGGCTCCGGGACGTGTTCGAGACGTGCTGCGCGCTGGGGAAGCCGCTGTTCAACGAGACGCTCATCTTCCAGCGGCCCGGCGAGTCGAAGCCCGACATGGCCCGCCGTCTGCCCGAAGGCGTCGTGCGAATGGCCGAGGACTTCGGCCCGTTCGGGCATTTCTATAAGACGCAGGTCCCCGTGCTCTGGATGGAGGAGAAGGACGGCACCGTCCAGCGCATCAGCACCCCCGACGAGGTGCGCAGCGCGGCCGTGCTAATGTACTCGACGGTGGCTCGCCCCATGCTGCTCTTGAGTGCGGCCGTGGACTTCGAGCAGTACGCCGCGCAGTACGCCCTGGTCAGCGACCTGTTCGCCGGCCCCATGTGCGGGCGGGCCTACTTCAAAGAAGCCTTCACCATGGCCAAGACCAGGGGCCTGGACAGCCTGGCCGAGTCCTTCGCCGAGATAGCGCTGCCCCGGATGCGGCAGATCAAGGCGCTGGCCGGCATCGTCAGCCCGCCCTGGTGGCACAAGTTCAGCAGCATGGCCGACGAGGCGAAGGCCGTCATCGACACGGACGCCAAGCCGAAGGGCAGCGGCGTGCGCGCCGACTTCGGCTACTGAGGCGCGGAGGAGTCTCCCGGCATTCCCCGACGTCGAACGAGGGGAGACGATGGCGCACGAGCACGAGGCGATCCTCTACGGCAAGGGCGAGGAGAACGCCGTCGACTGCTTCCTGTGCAGCCATCGCTGCCGGATCGCCGACGGCAAGCGGGGCTTCTGCCGCGTGCGGCAGAACCGGGGCGGCACGCTCTACACGCTGACCTACGGCCGCATCGTCGCCCGGCACATGGACCCCATCGAGAAGAAGCCCCTCTACCACTTTCTGCCCGGCACGGCGGCTTACTCCATCGCCACGCCCGGCTGCAACTTCCGGTGCTCGTTCTGCCAGAACTGGCAGATATCCCAGACCGACGCGGCGCCCGCCTTCGAAGCGCTCGGCTACACGCGGCCGGATCAGGACGTGCAGACTGCCGTCTCGGGCCGGGCCGCCAGCATCGCCTACACCTACACCGAGCCCACCATCTTCATGGAGTACGCTCTCGACTGCGCCCGGCTGGCGAGGGACAAGGGGCTGAAGAACGTCTTCGTGACGAACGGCTATGAGTCGCCCGAAGCGGTCGAGGCGATGACGGGCCTGATCGACGCGGCCAACGTGGACCTGAAGTCCTTCAACGACGACTTCTACCGCACCAAGTGCAAGGCCCGCCTCCAGCCCGTCCTGGACGCCATCGGCGCCATGCACGCGGCCGGCATTCACGTCGAGGTGACCACGCTGGTCGTTCCGGGGCAGAACGACTCGCGGGAGGAGCTCACCGGCATCGCGCAGTTCCTCGTCGGCGTCTCGCCCGACGTGCCGTGGCACATCTCGCGCTTCCATCCCAACTACATGGAAACGGACTTGCCGCCCACGCCGATGGACAGCATGTTGCTGGCCAACGAGGTGGGGCGGGAAGCCGGCCTCGGCTACGTCTACATGGGCAACGTGCTGACGGCCGAGGGGCAGAACACCTACTGCCCCAGCTGCGGGAAGCTGCTGGTGAAAAGGGCGGGCTATGCCCGGCCGACGGTGAGCATGACCGAACCGCGCTGCCCGGACTGCGGCCGAGACCTGCCGTTCGTATTGGCGTGAGTGCCGACGTGCTTGCGTGCACCATCGGGGAGATCGAGCCGCCGGTCGACGAACTCTACGGGTGGGTTGCCCAGCGCCCGGGCTCCTTCGCCGTAGCATCGTTCTACCGTTACCGGCATCACCTGGCGGACTCGGAGGATGGACTCAGCGTTCATCCGCGCGCGGCTGCATGCGGGCCTCCCATTCTTCGATCGGCGTGTCGGCCAGGAACCAATAGCTGGACTCAGGCACAATGCGCTGTCCGTCGTACCTGGTCACCGGATTCACCAAGTCATACGTGAACAAGACCACTGGGCTCTGGCCGTGGTGCCACCTCCTGCACGGGCACATGATGACCGGCTCGGGGTGGGGCAGGGCTTTCAGATCTTCCAGCGTTGCTCCCGAGAACCTCTGATTCCACAGGTACGGCACAGGATCGGCCTCGAAGGCGCTGCAGACCGGGCAGGAGTATACCGGTTGCTCCGCCCAGTTCATCGGCTCTGCAAGATGCGGGACTAGAGCAGCGAAGACGGCTTGCATGGTTTCGCCGTCGGGAAACCTACCGTCATGCTCTCGCGCGTACGTCAGAAGGGCGTCCCCCAGCCGGCCCATCTGCCCCCCGCAATGGCTGTGGACGTAGCCGCCTGCCCGACCGTGCGTCATGGCACCGCTCCACAGGTAGGGAGCAAGGCATGCCAGATACACGGCCACGTTGACCCCGAAGAACAGCAGCGATCTCCGCACGGTGGCCGCCTTCAGGTCGAACAGCACCAGCAGCAGCACGCTAACGAGGAAGAGCAATCCGTAGACATTCCAGGCGAGGAATATGTGGCGCGTCCTGGCGAGTCCCTTCAGTCCCCAATGGACCGGATAGCCCCACCCGAGGCCGGGAGTCGGTGCCGTGCTCATCTTGCTGACCATATGCCCGAACTCGAAGAAGACCAGGGCGAACAGGACCACCGCAACGAGGGCACGCACGAAAGCCCGTCGCCGCGGGTGGCCCCATAGGCGGACAAGCAGGAAGGAATTGGCGGCGAGGAAGAGCAACCCGAAGAGAATCGGCACCCACGTAAACCCCTCGGGCGGCGAGACGGGAGTCGAAGCGTAGAACGCCATGCCGTGTGCTTGCGCGACCCGCGTCACGCACAGCGCCAGTGCGATGCACAGCAGCAAGGCATGGCCCTTCGTTCGCGTTCTCATCGAGAGGGGTCCCGATCGTGCATTCGAAGTGACAGTACCCTATATCGAACGCATGCCCCTGTCAATCCTGCCGGGGCACCCGGCCGGAGAAACGGTGCGCAGGCGCATTATTGGCATTGCGGCCAGCACCCGTACTGCGTAATATGGGTGATGGACGTCGGGGCTTGACGGGCGGCGCTGACTTCTTGACAGGAGCCTCGGCTGCTCCGGCAGAGATGAGGGCACATTGGTGGACGACGCGGCACAACCGCCTGGTGACCGAGAACCGCGGGCGCCGTGGGCTGCGGCACAAGGGCGCTTCCTCAAGTGGTCTGCGCTCGTCATAGTTGCCCTCCTCGCGTTTGTCGAGCTCTTCGGGCGGCGCTTCGTTCTCAGTCCGATACTGGAGATTGCTGGGTCGACCTTTCTCAGCCTGTGCTTCCTGTGGCTGCTATGCTGGTTGTTCGCGGATGCACAAACACAGACGGCGAAACGCAATCTGGTGTTCGCCTGGGTGGTCTGGGCGCTCGGGCTCTCGCCGCTGGTGCTTTGCTTCGAGCCCTGGATGCCGCTGGGCTCTTTTTGTGAACTACCTGTGGTCGTAGCCGACCTGTTGTTCGCCGTCGCCCTGGTGTGGCTGCGGGCACGCCGCCGGCGCGAGTCGTAGGGGACTTACTGCCCGGGCTGTGGAAAGCTGCTGGTTAAGAGGGCGGGCTATGCCCGGCCGACGGTGAGCATGAGCGAGCCGCGCTGTCCGGACTGCGGCCGGGACCTGCCGTTCGTGCTGGCGTGAGTGCCGACGCCGGGCCGCACGACCGATCGCCCCCACGGAGAATGCAGACGACCATGCTGGACTTCAAACCTCTGAACCTGTCGGACCGGGCGCGGCTGAACGATGCGCTGCGGCGCTTCCCGCCCGAGGTATCCGAGCACACGTTCACGAACCTCTACGTCTGGCGCGAACTGCTCCCTGTCCTCCTGGCCGAGGCGGAGGGCTCCCTTGTCCTCGTGCAGGAGCGCCACGGCGACCGCAGCGTGCTCGGCCCGCCGATCGGGGAAGCCGGCCCGGCCCACCTTCTGCCGTTGCTGGAGGGGTCGGGCATCGAGCGCTTCGAGCGGCTGCCCGCCTCGGCCGCCGAGCCGCTGCGTGAGGCCGGCTGGGAAGTCGCCGCCGATCGGGACAACGCTGATTACGTCTACCTGCGCCGTGACCTGGCCGAGCTGGAGGGCCGGCAGTACCACGGCAAAAAGAACATGGTCAACCAGTGCCTCTCGGCCTACGGCTGCGACTATGCGCGCATCACGGCCGACGTCGTGGGCGAGGTGGCCGACATGCAGGATCGCTGGTGCGCCGAGAGGGACTGCGGCCGGGACCCCGGCCTCTGCGCCGAATACCGGGCCATCCGGGAGACGCTGACGCGGTTCGCGGAGTTCGGGCTGATCGGGGGCCTCGTCAGGATCGGCGGCAGCGTGCAGGCATACTCCATCGGCGAGGCGCTGAACCCGGACACGGCCGTGGTGCATTTCGAGAAGGCCATGACGGAGTTCCGCGGGCTCTACCAGGTCATCAACCAGTGGTTCTGCAAGCACGCGCTGACGGAGTTCGAGTTCGTCAACCGTGAGCAGGATCTGGGCATCCCCGGGCTGCGCCGGGCGAAGGAGAGCTACCAACCCCACCGCATGGTGGAGAAGTTCGTGGCCGCCGCGGAGGCCGAGCTCGCCGCGCAGGCAGTGGGCGGCGACACGGAGGGTCGCTGCACCGAATGAGGCCGGCCGGTCCGCGATCTGCCAATGCCAGGGGAGCCGACATGCCGAAGCCGAGACTGCCGGGCAGCAAGGCGAAGGTCAACAAGCTGGCGCGCCTGCTCGGTGGCCGGCCGCGCGCGCTGATCCTCGTCCACGACAATCCCGATCCGGACGCCATGGCCGGCGACCTGGCGCTCTCGCGCCTTGTGGATTCCTTTGACTCGACGGAGCCCTTGATCCTCTATGGGGGCATCATCGGCCGGGCCGAGAACCGGAACATGGTCGCCGCGCTGCGCATCCCCCTCCGTGCAATGGCGGAGGTCGAGGTCCGGCCCGACGACGCAGTCATCCTCGTGGACACGCAGCCCGGCTTCGGCAACAACTCGCTGCCGCGCGGGGCCGACGTTCTCGGCGTCATCGACCACCATTCGGCCCGGCGCCCAATTCGGTAAGCTGGTCCACACGCTCCGCCGACTCCGGTGGGCTTACCTCTGTCCAAAGCGGCTCTCGCCTGTGCGATCACCTCCATCGCTGCCGCTCCGCCTCAGCCTGAACTGCCTGGGCGCCCGACGTGTGTGACTCGGCTATTCCTGTGCCATCGCGCCCAGGACAAGCGCAACTGCCATGCACGCCACAATTACGATGACGGCGAAAAGTGCTCTGCGCGCCCAGACCACTGTCTCGGGCGTGATCAACGGGCGGTCGCCTGGCGGCCAACCTTCCCCCAACCTCGGCACTATCACGGTTAAGGAACAGCGCACCAATGCGTACGTGAGGTAGAGGATCGCCAGCATGGATATCACCACTGCCACGGCGGCAACCAGTTTCATGCTATCCCCCCCAACCTTGCCTTCCGGGCTGGTAACTTGTGAGCGCGGTTCAACCGCGCGTCCGCGGGCCTGAGTTACCCGGCAGCTTACACGCACCTCACCTGGACGTCAGCCGCCCTCTGGCTCGGGGAAGCTGCGGTCGGGCCGCTCCGGCAGATAGTAGATTCTCAGCTTGCTTCGCAGCACTTCGTCATCTGTCTCTCGCGTGACCACCACGCCGCTGCCGTGCCCGACACCGCCGCCTGGCATGGGATACTCGTAGTGCACCCCAACAACCCGCAGGCCGGTCAGCTTCTTAAGCAGAGCCACCATGATGTTGTCAGGCCACCCGCCAAACGGAACTCTGAAGAACCGCACCCCTGCCGGCGCTACGGACTCGCCCCGACGAATGGCAAGGCGACGCTGTCGCTCTCGCAGAGCCATGGATGGTATGGGCACTAAAGCCACCAGCATGGACAAGCACGCGGCGACGGCATAGGAACCCCGTGGCTCTCGGTAACCTGCCGGCAAATGAGGGTGCAAGGCAAAGCCAACAGCACAAGACGCCCCCATGGTCGCAAAGCCCAGCACCAGTGCCAGCCTCAATGGATAGCGAAGCCAAGTGAGCATTGCACCTTCCTCGGATGCAGGCCATGACGCTATGACACCAGACTACCGCCCCCGCCCGCTACCTGCAAGATCGCCAATAGGCGAACGCCGCGAGCAGGATGAGGAGCGACGTCACCGTAACGGCCGGCAAGCCTTGAGCGGCCAGAACCATGCCAGCCCTAACGCCACAGCCCGCCCTCCAGTCCGGCAAGTTCACGCTCGGCGCCGCCTGAGCGCGGCTCGCTACTCCTTCGCCCTCTGCTGCTGAAGGAACTCCACCATCTCATCCTGGTAGTTGCTGGCCGCCAGGGCCTCCGGGGTGCGGCCTTGATTGTCCCTCAGGTTCAGGTCGGCGCCGTTGGCGAGCAGCAGTTCGACCGTATCCTTCAACCCCAACCAGGCGGCCAGGTGGAGAGGTGTCCGGCCGCCATCGGTTCTCGCATTCACGTCGGCTCCATGCGCCAGGAGTTGTTCGGCTACGTCCGTGTGTCCTGTCTCGGCCGCCCAGTGCAGAGGTCTCTCACCCTCGTGATCCCTCGCGTTGGCGTCCGCGCCTTCGGCGAGCAGAAGCGCCGCAACGCCCTCGTGGTCGTAGTAAGCCGCCTTATGGAGGGGAGTCAGTCCGTTTGCGTTCGCCGCATTCGGGTCGGCCCCCTTTGCCAGCAGCAACCGGGCTACATCCGTGTGACCGCCCTCCGCGGCGTAATGGAGGGGAGTCAAGCCGGACTGCGTACTGGCGTTTGGCGATGCCCCCTGCCGCAGAAGCAGTTCGGCCACCTCCTTGTGGCCGAAGCGAGCCGCACGGTGCAGAGGCGTCTTGCCCTCGGTGGATTCTGCATTGGCGTCCGCGCCCCTTGCGAGGAGGAATTCGACAATGCCCAGATGCCCCCCGGCAGCGGCGAAGTGCAGTGGTGTCGAACCCCACGCAGTCTGCGCGTGCGCCACCCCGCCGTCTCGTTGCACATCGGCCACCAGTACATCAAGCTTGCCAAAGGCTGCCGCAACGAACACGTCCATTCCTGCGCCGCCGGCCAACAGCGCCTCCGCGACATCCATGTGCCCGAGTTCGAGCGCCATCCTCATGGGTGTATGTGCTTCGTCGGCCCTGCCGCTGACGTCCGCGCCGTGGGCTAGCAGTTCCTCGGCCACGTCCTTCTTGGCGCACATTGTCGCCAGGTGCAATGGGGTGAGGCCGTGCTTGTCCACGGCGTCGACATCGGCGCCCCAAGCGAGCAGCACTTCAGTTGTGTCGCGCCAGCGAGCCGCCCAGTGCAAAGGAGTCTGGCCGCCCTTGTCCCTCGCGTTCACGTCAGCGCCGTTACGCAGCAGCAGCTCAGCCACCTTCTCCCAACTGGCCGCGCCTGCCCAGTGGAGCGCAGTCGTGCCGTCGTCCGCCCGTGCGTCCACATGGGCGCCTTCGGACAAGAGCAGCTCGGCCACGGCTGCACGGCCACAAGAGGCGGCCTCATGCAGAGGAGTGCGGCCGTCCCGGCCCCCTGCATGCACAAGACTCGGATTTGCTGCAAGCAACTCCCTTACGTCAGCCACGTCGCCCCCCCGTGCGGCCAAACGCATGTCTTCGATCTCTGCCGGACTGTCGCAGGCCGAGAGGGCGGTCAAGAAGACGCCAGCCAGCATCCATACACCCCATCGTTTCATCGCCATACTCCAACGCTCACTGCGACCGGAGCCATGCAGCCTTCGCAATACGCCAAGCGCCGTACCTGCTGACCCAACCTCTCACGTTTGCGTCAGCCCATAGCTGCTGCTGCCCAGTGAAACCAGACTACTCGTCCCGGCTCTCTACCTGCAAGATCGCCAGTAGGCGAATGCGCCAAGCAGGATGAGGAGCGACGTCACCGTACCGGCCAGCAAGCCCTGCCCGGCCAACGTCAGACCCCGCACGAGCCGGGCCCCGTAATAAGCTGCCACGAACAACGCCGAAACCGCGTGGGCAACTGCCAGCCGCCAATACCGGCGCCTGGTCTCCCGCCATAGCTTCTCGACCACGCCGCTGGGCTCCATGTCTATCTCGGCCAGGCGTCGCCTCATCTCGTCCCGCAGTCGCAGTCCCTCGGTGCCAACCCAGGACAGTAGGTTCCCAAATGCCAGTGGCCACAGCACCTTGGGCGACCATTGCAAGGCGCGGCAGAGCGCGACAGTGAGACTCACGCCCGCGATAAGCAGGAACCCCCAGGCATAGGGGCCGGTCCCGCTCTCACTCACACTAGCCATCCGGCGTCGCCGTTCTCTATCCTCGAGGTCCATCCTCATCACCGGCCTCAAGGGATCAGTCTACTCCGGTGCCATCGGCTCCTGCCCGTCCCTCAGGTGCGTCTGGCTTCCGTCCATCGTCCCGTCTGACCCCAACTGCCAGAAGCTGGTGACGCGCGGGTGTTTCAGCAGCGACGACTCGGTGATCTCCCCGACTTGCTGGAACTTACTGCCGCGCCAGCCATGGATCTCGAAAACGCGCTCGTAGCCTGGGGAGTGGTTCAGATTTGAGAAAGGGGTTGGTAACATGAGTTCCGGATACCGGTCGCCCTGGACGTTGCCCAGGTACACGCCCCGGCAGGAGTACCCCTCAAACACAGGCCCGAAAGAGTGCGCCTGGATACCATCGGGCGCGTACGATACAGAATGATGAAAAACAGTCACCTTGCTGCCAGCGGTTCCGCCGCACGGATGAGCGGACACGAACATCGGCTCGAAGTCCCCGAAGTCCACCCATTTCCCAACGAAGTCCCCGTGCCACCCAAGACATGGCGACGCAAACCGTGCGTGACAAATCAGGCGAGATACCGGGTCATCTTGGTCAATATCGCGACCGGCCGCCAGAAAGAGAGTCGCGGTTGCAAGCAAGAAGCAAGGCTCCCTCTCGGATGTGGCAACAACGGCCAATGCTGGCCAGGACGGTGGGAAGGGCCCCTTGCCCCCGGCACCGTATTTCGCACGAGAAGGCGGGGCTTCCCACACGCCGAGCACCTGCACGTAGTCAAGCTGTGCATCACGGGGCCTAGCGATGTGGGCCGCAGCTTCTCCTTCTGCTTGGGCAACGCGCAATGCATCCACATCGTCGGCCCCCGTTCGTGCAGGGAGCCGCCCCGCACTGACTGTCTGGGCCCGCCCTGCACATCCGCTGGCCAGCAATACAACGGCTGCAGCGATAGTGAATAGGCTGGCGCGCATTCCCGATGCTCCTTATGAACCAGCGGCGTGCCCCGCCCCTATGTCTCGAACCGCCTCTCTGGCGAGGTAGCGGATGGTGTATCTGGTACGCGGCCTGCCGGGGAACATGAACATACGGGGGTCATCATATAACTTCGCCAGGGCAGGAACGGCGGTTTCCTCTCCCAGCCGCACCAGGCGATCGATGGCGAAACACACGGCGGCCGCATCCTCGCTCCCAAGGTCGCTCACCAACTGCTCGGGCGTCTTCATTCGACTCTGTGTGTGTGATATGGAGGGGCGGATGAAGTGGCGGAACCAACTGCTTTCGCTTCTGTCCTCCCGAAGCGCGCGCAGAGCGGGCAGTGCACCGGGGTCGCCTATCTGGCCGAGCGCCTCACCGGCCGCGAAGCGAAGTGAGCTGCCGCGGGAGCGGTCCTGTAGCACGTCAATGAGCGCCGGCACGGCCTGTTCTGAACCTATCTCGCCGAGCGATTCTGCCGCCAGCTTAGCCGGCCTCTGGTCAGCGACTAACACATCGCCCATGTGTCTACCCGGCTTCACCTTGCAGCAACGCCGCCACGGCACCCGGCGTAGGCCGGACGACTCATGTGCCTCATAGTAGACATAGATCATCGCGTCCCCTCCGGGCACGCCCCCCTGATCTGCAAGCGCGTCAATGAGAGCCGGGACTGCCCTTGGGTCGCCGAGGTCGCCGAGGGCACGGATCACGTTATTCCTCCTGTGGTAGTAGCTCCCGATGGACTGGTCAGCTCCACGTGGTTCAGCCAGCATGGCCATCAGCGGCTCGAACGCCTCGGGATGCCGCATCAGGCCCAGTATGCGACCGGCGAAGGCGCGATCTCGAGGGCGCGCGGCGTCATCCCGCAGGACGATCAAGAGAGCCTCCAGAAGCACGGGCCGTTGATCCGATGAATACCTGTAGCCAAACGTGTACACATCCTTTTCGTACGGACTGAGCCAGATCTCATACAACCTATCGTCGTGCGCCCTGTCGAGTTCGTCGAAGTCCCGACGAGTTGCCGCGAGCTCGCCTGAAGGAGGCTCATGGCCCGTCTCATCTCCGGCAGTCATTTGGGACTTGGCCTCCCGGGCCTCCGGCCCGCGTGCACTGCCGCTGTGGACCCCTGAGCACGAGGTCACCACGATGCCCACCCCGGCCAAAAGCAGTAGCATTGCGGCGACCTCGACCGGCCATCCCCCACCCCGTCCCCGTGCTTTGCGTTCCATCTGTCGGTCCCCCTGTTTCCTCCAGGCTCTCGATACAGGCCGTCAGTCTACCACCGCACCGCCCCGCCGCCCACTCCGCCAAGATCGTCCTCAAGACCTCTTGAGGGCCTTCCGCATCCGTTTGGCAGCGGCGCTGTAGTCACTCCAGAGGCGTAGAGCCCTGAGCGCCTCGTCGCGTTCGGCGCTGCCGAGGGGGAGCAATGCATCAAAGCGCCGCACTGCTCGGCGCTGGGCGATTCTCAGCCGGACCCCCCAGGCACACGACGCCATGATCGCGCCGGCCGCCGGCCCGCCCAGGAAGATGAGCAGCTCATTGAAGACAGCGGCCAGAACCAGACTCGCGAGAGCAACAGGCAGAGCAAGGAGCCCAATCAGCATGAACCATTGCCGGTGCGCCCGCTCGATCTCCGCGACGAGCTCTCGCGTCCGCTCACGCGCTTGCTCCGCGGCCTCCGTCCTCGGAAGCTCTTCGCTGCTCAGTCCCACACCACCGGCCTCATGCTGAGGGGCCAGCAAGCATCCCTTCAGAGCCCATCGTGGCGCCCAACCCATCAGCCGGGAGCCATCGGCTGCCCTTACCACGTCGCCTTTCCTGAGTCGCTTCCATTGGAAGGGCAGGGCAAAGCACCACAAGCGCCGTCGCTGCCCCTCGGCAAGATCATGGACCTCCACGCGGACCATGGGAAGCCCGCTGCTTAGCAGTATCCATCGCTTGCCAGTGACGTGACCTTCCACCACATTGCCGAGCTCACAGGTCATCTTCAGATGCCTACATGCGGCCCGGGGCACCCAGAGCAGGTTGATCGCGCAAAGCGGGCCGAAGAACACAAGCACGAAGAGCAACGCGGACCATCTCTCTGAGGCGTCGCAGGTGAGAATCGCCAGCAGCGCAAAGAACAGCAGCATGAACGCGCACAACGCCGCGCAGTACAGCCGGAAGAACCTGATGGCCTCCACTTCATCGAAACCGCGCAGTCCCATGCCCTCACACCTTACTCCTATCGGCGTCTCCTGCCCTCAGACAAGTATACCGTTCCCCGCCCCTTCCTATTCGCGGCAATCGGTCTGTTTGCTCCGGCCGGCCAGGCACATCGGGATTGGCACCTCTGACGGCCGATACGTTCGGAGCTGTCGTCTACTGGTCCCCGATTCCGTCCAGCAGGCTGTTGAGCACATCCCTGAGTTCTGGATTATGGAATGATCGGCCATGGCTGCCGAATTCGTCTTCATAGGATGGGGCGCCAAACCACACCATGTCTTCTCCGATCTCGAAGTTGCTGAAGGCCGTGTAGCCGCCGCCAAGCCACAGCCTGATGCCTCCTCTCCGGCAGGTGGCAGGGTCGGGCCAGTTCGCCTCTGCGGCTATCCAGCCCGGAACAGAGGAATCATCGAAAGCGCGCCAGATGCTGCGCACTTCGTCCTCGGTCAGTGACTTGTGTGGGAATGCCTCCAGATCGCCGTAGTAGTAGACTTTGTAGTTGTTCTGGTCGTACTCGTAGAGAACTGCCCTCGAGATCGCTTCAGGTGCGAGCAACTCCAGTGCGTCTGAGAGTTCGCCGGCTGGAATCTTGTCACGCGCACGAGCGTCGGGCCAGAAGAGCAGCGCCAGGCTCACCAGTAGAGCAACAAAGCCGAGCGCCAACGCCGCTGTGCCGACTGCCACGCCCAACCGGAGCACGCGTGACTTCGTGGAGAAGAGGGGTCTCACTTGCTGTCATCCCTCACGAGCACTTGTTCGTATGGCGGCGTGCGGTAGAGCGACGTACAGCCGGAAGAACCTGATCGCCTTCACTTCATCGAAACCGCGCATCTCCGTCCCCTGACGCGCTGCTGTCGCGTGTGACTGCTGCTCTCAGATAAGTATACGGCTCCCCGCCCCGTCCTATTCGCGCAGTTTCCCTAATCGGGTTCGCCTGGTCTACTTAGCCTCCACCAGCGTGTGCTCGTTGATCCAGGCGAGGATCGTCTGGAAGTAGTGGCGGCGGTGCTGCGGCTCGCCTATGCCGTGCGGTTCGCGGGGGTAATAGAGCAGCTCCGTCTCCACGCCGCGCGCCTTCAGCGCCCGGTAGAACTCGCCCGATTGGCCCGGCGGCACGCGCTTGTCCACCTCGCCCGTGATGACGAGCGTGGGCGTCTTGACGCGGCCGGCGTAGTAAAGGGGCGACTGCTTGAGCCAGAAGGAGTCGCTGAAGCTCGTCGCGGCGTTGCCGCTGCTGTAGTTCTGAAAGCGCGGGATGTCCGTGGTGCCCCACATGCTGATGTTGTTGATGACGGCCGCCACGGCCACGGCGCAGCGGAAGCGGCGCGTGTGCCCGACGATCCAGGCGGTCAGGTATCCGCCGTAGCTG
>Ga0114922_10001560_pt1 | contig 21849 bp, 19 predicted proteins | sample AartaG_FD_100975 | JGI IMG/M metagenome (GOLD analysis project Ga0114922, IMG submission 100975) | Deep subsurface microbial communities from Aarhus Bay to uncover new lineages of life (NeLLi) - Aarhus_00045 metaG | ecosystem: Environmental > Aquatic > Marine > Oceanic > Sediment | place... | reverse complement strand
TTATCGTCTTTTTTCTTTTTATCTTTTTTCTGGTATTTTTCTAACTTCTTCTTTAATTCGTCGTTCTGCCTTTTAGCTCTATTAAGGTTTTTCTGCAAATCTTCTAAGAGACTTTTAGAGATGGCGCCGTTATTTTTCTTGGATTCTACTTTCACTCGTATGGGTTTTTTTTCTAATTCCTCCTTTAAATCAGCAATTTGATCGGTAAACATTTCAATTTCTTTGTCTTTTTCTATTAATTTTTCGATAAAATCGTCACTTCCAATATCTTTGCTTTTCAACCTCCTAATTATTGATTCTTGCTTGTTAATTTTATCTTGTAATTCTTGGAGGAGGGCATTTAGAGGTGATTTCTCTTTTTCTCTTAACTCTTCGACACTAATGACAGAAGAACTAGTTGTTTTTTTAATTTCAAGATCAAGTTTCTTTTGTAATTCTATTTTTTCCATCCTTAAAAAACCCATTCTATCTTTGAGTTCTCTAATTTCTCGATCTTTACCTTCCATTTCAATATTTATTTTTTCTTCTTTTGCTTTTTTAACTTTTGACTTCGGAGCCTTTTCATCGAACATTTGCTCATAGTTCATAATTGATACCTCAAGCTCCTCTATTTTATCGAGGTATTCTTCAATTTGATCATCCCTTATTATTAACTCTGATTCTAGGTCGTTAACTCTTTTCTTAAAGTTATCTCTTTCTTCATCTGTCATTTTCGCACCTTACCTTGTAATTCAAACTAATAATATTATACTATTTATATAAAAAATCAGTTTTTTAATCTTTTTCTTTCCAAAAATAAAATTAATACATATCGAAATCCTTGATAGTAAATTTTTTTATTCTTCTAAGTATAGGGAAGAGGCTTAAATAATTAAAGATTAAGAAGGCTACAAAAAGGATTCCGGCTATAACAAAGGGAATTGAAATATGAGGTAGATAGGCTCTATACAACAAAATTGTAGTATTCAATATCATTCCAATACCCAAACTTAATAATAGCGAAGGAATAAGTATGTATAAAGCTTCTAAAAAGAGAATTCTCTTAATTGATTTATATTGTGACCCAACTGCCCTCATAATTAAGAAATCTTTAGCTTTTTCCATAATATTACCTTTTTGGTAGTTATATAGCGATACAATTGAAATAATAGCCATCATAATAATAATCAGAGCAGGGTATAAAGTTAAATCATTCAAGAAATCGTAATTACTCTCGAATACTTGATTTAAATTAACAATACTGAAATTTTCTCCTAGAGTTTCATTAATAATTAATTCGATGTCTCCAATAACATCATTAAATTCACCATGTTTGATTTTTAATAAAAGTAGGTTGATCTCATTTGAACTAAAATTTAACTCTCCCTGCATAACCTCTAAATCGACATACCCCGCGAATCCACTATAAAAACTATCTATCAAAACTCCAGAAATGTAAAATGAGTGGCCTAATCCCAAATCTTCAATTCTCATACTTTGATCTAAAGGATAATCGAAAAAGTTATGGCCTAATCCATCTCCAATCATCATATAGATTGGATCAGACTCCTCAAAATAAGTTCCGTCCATTTCGAAATTTTGGATTATATCACTCGTATTTAAGCCGACAATTGGAATTGAAGCTGAACGATCCTGCCCTGCTATTACATATCCTCCATCTGTAAGGAAATGATAACCATCCAATTCAGTGATGTCAAAAAAATTAATCAAACGCTGATCTATTCTCTCAATCGCAGAAATAGTTGCAATATCTTCAACAAGACTGAAATTAAATAAGTAATTTGGGTCTAAAAAATCAATATCGTTCTTGGTAACAATAATCTCTGGGCTGGAAAACATAGAATACATTGAGGTATAGTTTTGAATGACATCCTTATGACCAATAGCGATAAGATCTCTACCTTGAGATTTTGCTACCCATTCTTGCGATGAATATCTTAATACACTACTACCTAATCCTAAAGTAAAAATAATTAAGGATATTATAGAAAAAACAACTAGATATCTTCTAAATTCACCCTTTCTTCTAATTGTATTAATTACAGAAATTTTGAAGTTATATCCAATTAAACTCAACCATCTTGGGACCAGTGAAAATTTTTTGGAAGCATCATAACTATATGAAATATCTTTTGAAAATAATTTAATAGTGTTTTGGACTCCAATCTTCCTTAATATTACGCCTGGAACGATATATATTCCTGCGAGACATGAGAAAAACAAAATTGGAGTAAATATAAAATCAATTTGAAATGATGTAAAAATTCCAAAAAATGGAGCCACGAACGAGAGAATAACATACGAAACAAATCCAATAATAGCCCCCAATATAAAACCAATAATAAACACGAGATATGCTTCCGTTAAATAAAAACTATACAATTTTCTAGGGAGAGATCCTAAAGCTTTCATAATAGCAATATCACGTTTTTTTGTAATAATTAAAGTACTTGTAACAATCACCACCACTGCAAATGCCATAATTAACATCAGAACAATAACTAACGTAGTAAAATCTGTATATACAATGGCAATACCTCCTGAGAAATAATAGGCATTTTCATAACCATAGGTTATAAACGTATTAAAACCAATAGCAGATGCAAAATTAATTAAGAATACAGTGAAAGCAATCACTAAAATTATCATTAAGGTATAAGAATATGTCGTTTCCCGTTTCCTATAGAAATCTTTTATCGCAAAATCCAACGAAATATTAATGACACCAGATATATATAATTTTAAATTTATGATTTTACTTTTTCTTCGTTGATTATTTTTCCATCTTCAAAAGATATAATTCGATTAGCAAGTTCGATAAGAAAATCATCGTGTGTGGCAATGACAATTGTTTTATCATCCTTCTTCATACCGTTAAAGAGATCTCGTATAAACAAACTTGTTTTTTTATCTAAATTCGCAGTAGGTTCATCTGCCAAAATTATTTCAGGATCATTTGCTAGTGCCCTTGCTATTGCTACTCTCTGTTGTTCTCCAGCTGAAAGTTGGAAAGGAAGATGTTCTCTTCTATCCCCTAAACCTACTTGCTTTAAAAGCCCTATTGCTCTTTCTCGTTGCTCTTTTAAACTCATACCCGCTAATTTCATAGGGAACATTATGTTTTCTTCAGCGGTTAGAGTGCTAATAAGATTGTAATTTTGGAAAATGAATCCTACATTTATTAATCTAAATGTGGCTAGAGATTCCTCCTGTAAATTAGTAATCTTAACCCCATTTGAATAAACTATACCATTATTAGGAGAATCAAGTCCACCTATTAGATTCAATAAAGTGGTTTTCCCCGCACCAGATGGACCCTTTATTATTACAAAATCGGATGCCCCTATTCTTAATGAAATGTCGTCAACAGCTCTTACAATGAAATCACCAATTTCGTAATCTTTAACTAGAGCATTCGCTAAAATTACCAGATTGTTTGTTTTAATTTCCTCTAAAAAGTCGATCTCCTCTACATCTTGGGGTTCTTCAAGAAATTCTCTCTCCATTTTTAATCCTCTTACACATTCATCTTCGAATTCTTCTTTTTATAATTTTTAGTTATTTAAATTTTTATGCCATGAAATAAGCTAAGTAGTCAATATTAGGTTGAAATGGACATCTTAGACAAAGATTTATATAGTGCCATGTTATTATGTATTTTAGAGAGGAAGTCGCAAATAAAAATATCCCCTAATTTCCTAATTTAAATGGTAACGTACGGAACTAAATTTTATCCAAAACTTAATACCTCATTATGAGGTTCAATTTCCGGCCCCTCTCTATCTCCTTTTTTTTGACAATGTTTACATTATTGTCCTAGTTAAATTGGAAAATATTTATCTTACGTAAGATATTTTATTATTAACTATTTACAAATCATGGATTTTTATTATGGATTTTGAGAAGTTAACAGAACTAATAATTGAATTAGAAGTTGACGATATTGAAGCGGCTGTAAAGGAAGCGTTAGAAATAGATGGAAAGGAGCCTTTTGATATCTTAAACGCTCTAACTAAAGGAATGGACGAAGTAGGGCGAAGATACGAAGAAAAGGAATATTATCTTACTGAACTCGTACTCGCTGGCGAAACGATGAAAGAAGCTTTTAAAGTGCTCCAACCCGCTTTAGCGGCATCAGATCAATCGCAAGACAAGATTAAAATTATCCTCGCAACTGTAAAAGGCGACAACCACGATATCGGCAAAAATATTCTGGGTTCATTGTTGCTAAGTAATGGTTTTGAATTAATCGACTTAGGGATGGATGTTGATGAAAAAGTTATAGTAGATAAAGTAAAAGAAACGGGGGCAGATATTATTGCTTTGAGTTCATTGTTAACAATGACCGTTGAACAAATTAAAGCGGTTCACGAAGCTTTAATCGCAGCGGGATTAAGGGATTCTGTAAAACTAATAGTTGGTGGGGCGCCATTAAATTTGGAACTTGCCCAGAAACTAGGAGCTGATCTTTTCGCCGACGATGCTGTTTCGGGCGTAAAAGTTATCAAAGAAGCATTTGGAAAATAAAACAAAAACAACTGTTTAATTCTCTTTTTATTAACTCTACAATTAATGAAACTTTTCTGAAGTAGTTTAGTTTCTTAAAAAAGAATAAAAAAAAATGTAAAACTAGCTTTAATTAAGTTTTTACTAATTTCCTTTTACTAATAACAAGTGCGATAATTGTTGTTAGACAGATAAAGATAAATAAGCTAAACGCAGGAATAGTATCATTGGTAGTCACTCCATTGCTACTTTCGGGAGGGAATGTTGGATTTTTTAGTAACAAAATATCTGTACTTCGCTCTATATTAAAACTCGAAGAATCTCCCGCAACGAAAATGTCATCAGTTGCTTTATCGATTGTTATTGAATGCGGATTTTCGTAATGTCCTCCACCCCAGGTTGTTTCACTAGCTAATACGCCGTCAGTAGTGAATTTTGCCATGTATACATTATCAATGCCCCACCCACCATTTAATCCTTCTCCAACGAAATAAATGTTGTCGTTTGAATCTATAGCGACTCCAGTTCCATAATCTTGATATTCACTACTCCCCCATAATCTGCTCCATAGCGAATTACCATCCGTATCAATTTTTACTAAACAATAGCTTATATCGTAAATACCAACTGTTGCTTGAAAGGTAGATGGATAATATGTCCATCCAGCAAGGTATATGTTGTCATTAGAATCTAAAGCAAGATTATAAACACGATCCAATTTATTAGTCCCCCATGTAGTGTTCCAAAGAAGATTTCCTGCAGTATCCAAGAAAAGAATAAATGCATCTGCAATACCGCTTCCAAAACTGCTTGTGGACCCGCTGATGATGAAATTATGTTCCGAGTCCTCTTCAATTGCAGCACTTGTTTCAGTACTTGTTCCCCCCCAAATCAAGACGGAGTCAAGATCTCCTGAACTATTATATCTTAAAGATGCTATATCAGCATCTCCAGCACCATAGCTGTATGTAGTGCAAACAAGATGAACTCTCTCGTACGAATCTACATAGACATCACTGGCATAATCAAATTCACTCCCGCCCCACGTACTATTCCAAATTAATATTCCTGTAGTATCGAATTTTGCTACGAACGCATCTCCATTAATAGTATCATCACCTAAACTATAAGTCTTTCCCGCAAGATATAAATTATCCAGAGAATCAACACAAACAGATTTAGCTTCGTCTGTAAATTGTCCACCCCATGTTAAATTCCATTGGTAAATCCCATTTTGATCATATTTTATTAAAGTAGCATTGTTAGGCCCTCCATTTATCTTAGTACCACCTGCTACATATGCATTACCGTTAGAGTCTACAGCACAGGAATATCCTTGATCTACATCATCATATCCAAAAGTAACATACCAATCCACTGTTGCCATTTCTGTTATAGCGCCTATCCCTAATACCTGAAATTGAGACCCATAAAGTCCCAAAAATAGTAAAACAAGGAAAATTATATTCATTTTACCTTTCTTTTTTTTTATCATTGATCTCATCCTTAATTTTGTTATAGATTTTACTTAATACTATAGCTGAAGTTCTTTAAGAACTATAGGTTTAAAAAACTCCTTCGTTAAAAGAATTAAACTGAAATCTGTAGATTTATAAATTATAAAGTCGTTTTATATGAAGTTGATTTTCCAATTTTAAATGTCGAAAAAGTTGTTTAAATTATAATGAGAACTTTTAATTTCTTAAGGAAAGTATATCTCATAGGAGAATTATAAATTAAATTAATTCTAAATACAAAAAATCTTTATATAAGATATACAAGTAATAGAAGGTTGTTAAAATGTCTGGAGAAAAAAAAGAAATCGAATACGACGAAGAATTGGATACGAGAGGTTTGTTTTGTCCAGAGCCATTATTTGAAGTCAGAAATTTTTCAGAAACTCTTGATGTTGGTCAGTGTTTTAAAGTTTTAGCTGACGATCCAGCAGCGGAAGAAGATTTAACAAGGTGGGCTAAGAGATCGGGAACAGAACTTCTCGAATTTGTGAAGGACGAGGATGATCTGATATTTTACTTCAAGAAAAAGAAATAACTAAGAGGGATTAAAATTATGAGCGTTTATTTAGATAATCAAGCTGCAAGACCAGTTGATGATAGAGTAGTATCTGAAATGATGTTATATTTCAACGATAAGTTTGCTAACCCCGCTTCACTACACTGTGATGGTGATGTCGCTACTGATATATTAGAAAAATCAAGGGAAAAAGTTGCTAATTTTGTGAATGCACCTAATCGCTCCGATATTATATTTACATCAGGAGCGACCGAATCGAATAACTTAGGCGTAATCGGGGCAGCTATGAGACAGAAAAAAAAAGGGAACCATGTAATTATTTCTGAAATCGAGCATATCTCTATCTTAAATATTGGTAAGTATCTTGAAAGAGAGGGATTTAGAGTTAGCAGAGTTCCTGTAGATCGGTTTGGTATTGTCCGATTAGACAAACTTGAAAGATATATTACCGACGAGACGATTCTAATTTCAATATCTACTGCGAGTAATGAAGTTGGTTCGGTTCAACCAACAGCTGAGATAAGTAAACTTGCTCAAGAAAAAGGGATTTTATTCCATACTGATGCTGTGGCTAGTGAAAGCGTGCTTCCTATTGATGTTCAAAAAGTTCCAATCGATCTTATCACTCTCTCATCAAACGATATTTATGGACCGCGGGGAGTTGGTGCACTCTACATAAAAAAAGGAGTGAGAGTAAATCCTATAATAATTGGGGGGGGCCAAGAGAGAGGATTTAGATCAGGCTCTGAAAATGTTCCAGGAATCGTAGGATTCGCTAAAGCTGCTGAAATAATGAAAGAAGAAATGCCAACAGAATCAGAAAAGTTGAAAAAATTAAGAGACAAACTTATCAAAAACGTCTTAGAATCAATCCCTAAATCGTATTTAAACGGGCACCCTGAAAAAAGAACCCCTCACAACGCACATTTTAGATTTGATTACATTGAGGGAGAATCGTTAATTCTTACGCTTAAAGAAAACAATATTGCCGCCGCTACTGGTTCAGCGTGTAGTTCAAAAACATTAGAACCTTCCCATTCTCTCATTGCAATGGGTCTACTTCACGAAGAGGCACATGGAAGCCTATTAGTTTCTTTGGGTAGAACTACTCGTGAATCTGATGTTGATCGCCTCATCGAAGTACTACCAGATCAAGTAAAAAGATTGAGAAAATTGTCACCATTAACACCTTCTGAACTATTAAAAAAATATGAAGAGGTAAAATAATAATATGAAATCAACTCAATATTCTGATAAAGTATTAGACCATTTCAAGAATCCCCGAAATGTAGGGGAAATAGAGGATGCAGACGGAATAGGCCAGGTTGGGAATCCAGTTTGTGGAGATCTTATGTGGATATATTTAAAGGTTGGTAAAAATGACGCCGGCGAGGAGATAATTGATGATATTAAATTTAAAACATTTGGTTGTGGATCAGCAGTTTCTACATCTTCAATGATAACTGAGATGGCAAAAGGAATGACTCTTGACGAAGCTTATAAAATATCGAGACAAGACGTAGCTAACGAATTAGACGGGCTTCCACCGATTAAAATGCATTGTTCGAATCTAGCTGCTGATGCATTACAAGCGGCAATTAATAACTACCGCTTAGGTACGACTCCAGAAGTAGAAATTGCTACCTCGTGTCAAATAGGTGTTCGAGTGATATTAGGAATAGAAAAGTTTTTTGGAAAAGGAGTTTACGATATCGTTCCAGCAGATTTGGAGGAACTTAGAGAAAAAAGAATCCTTGTAGTTGACTCGGGAGATGATTCCTTAGAACTCGCAATGAAATTAACAGAATACACTGGAAGAGTAATTTTAGTAACATCTGCAAAATCTATCCCTGGTAATGTCGAATTACGGAAGAGACTTAAGCATTCTGATGTTAAAATATTACACGAAGCAGATCTTATAGAAGTCAACGGAGAACTAGACGAAGTTGAAAAGGTAACAATACACGACAACGACGAAGACGAGAATTACGAGCTTTTCGTAGATGTTGTCATTATTTTAGATTATAGAGGCTAATTTTTTTTCTTATTTTTTTAAAAATCATAAATAATAACCAATACTTTTTCTACCAAATTAATTTCAAAAAAAGTAACTTTTTAGTTCTTAGATTAATCAATAAATCATAAGAAAGCTCTTTAAATGGAATAATTAATTTTGAAAATTATAAGTAGTGATGTAGTGTCGCACGATCACACAACTAAAAATAAATGAGAAGATTATACAATGGAAAAAGTTATTATAGTAGGCGGAGTAGCTGGTGGGGCTTCAGCTGCAGCCAGACTCCGGAGGTTAAGAGAAGACTTAGATATAACTGTGTTTGAAAGGGGACCGTTTGTTTCTTTTGCAAATTGTGGCTTACCTTATTATATAGGTCAAGTAATAAAAGAAGAAAGTCGGCTAAAACTTATGACTCCTGAGAAATTTCTCGATCGGTTTAACATTAATATTAAGATAAATCATGAAGTAAAGAGTATTGATAAAAGTAACAAAAAGATTACCGTAGAAAATTTAATAGAGGGGAATACAATAAATTTAGATTATGATTATTTGATTCTTTCTCCTGGAGCATCTCCGATTGTTCCTTCTTTTAAGGGTATAAATGATGTTCCAGTTTTTACTTTAAGGAATATTCCCGATTCTATTAAAATTAAACAATATATAATAAGTAATAGTGTTAAACACGCAACAGTTATTGGAGGGGGATTTATTGGCTTAGAAATGGCAGAAAATCTTAGGCATCGAGGAATCAAAGTAAAGATTGTGGAAATGCTTGACCAGGTAATGGCTCCTTTAGATAAAGAAATTGCTCAGTTCGTCCATCAAGAACTATTGCTAAATGGTGTTTGTTTACAGCTGGAAGATCCCGTAGATTCTTTTATGATTAATGAGGAAGGAAATTCTTACGTTATAACCAAAAGTGGAGATAAAGTTAGGACTGACATGATAATTCTAGCAATTGGTGTAAGACCCGAGAATCATTTAGCGAAAGAAGCAGGATTAGAGATTGGTTCTAAAGGTCATATTGTTGTAGATGAGCATATGAGAACGTCTAATCCTTCAATATTCGCTGTAGGAGATGCCATCCAGATTAAAGATTTCATTACGAAGAAGCCCAGCGGAGTGCCATTAGCAGGTCCGGCAAATAAACAGGGTAGAATTGTCGCAGATGTCATAGCTGGACGTAATTCACAATATAATGGCGTGTTAGGAGCTTCCGTTGTGAAAGTATTCGATTTAACTGTCGCTTCAGTAGGGCTAAGTGAAAAAAAGCTGACTCAAACTGATATTGAATACGAAAAAGTTTATATCCATCCTAATAATCACGCGGGATACTATCCAGGAGCTGAACCGATAACTTTAAAACTAATCTTCGAAACCCCAAGTGGAAGAGTTCTCGGAGCCCAAGCAGTAGGAGGGTCGGGGACAGAAAAAAGAATTGATGTAATTTCCACTGTTATCAAATTTAATGGAACTGTGTTTGATTTAGAGGAACTTGAGCTGACTTATGCTCCCCCCTACGGTTCTGCTAAAGACCCCGTAAACATGGTAGGTTTTGTTGCATCTAATGTACTTAGAGGTGATATGCCTATCTGGCACTGGAACGAACTAGTTAAAATAAAAACAGATAATAGTTTCATCCTTGATGTTCGAACAACTGGAGAATTTCAGGTTGGAACTATTGATGGAGCAGTGAATATAAGCGATTTGGAGTTAAGAAACCGGTTGGATGAGGTACCAAAAGATAAAAATATATATCTTTTTTGTGAAGTAGGATTTAGAGCCTACCTTGCTACAAGATTCTTAAGCCAAAAGGGATATCAGGTCAGGAATTTATCCGGGGGATATAAGCTCTACAAAACGGCAAAAGCAACAACAGAGGAAATAGCTGCTGAATGTGGTGCATCTGAAGATATTATAGAAGAATTTGTCGAAAAGAAACAAAAGATTACGGATGATTATATTGAAGTAGATGCTTCTGGTTTAGCTTGCCCTGGTCCATTAAATGCCCTTATTAAATCTCTTGAAATATTACCTGAGAATAAAAAGCTAAAGATTTTTGCGACTGATCCAGGATTTAAAGCCAGTGTTGAGGCTTATGCACAATTGAATGAAGCTGTTAAGTTATTATCTCTAGGAAAAGAGGAAGGGAAGTTAGTTGCCACATTAGAAAAGGGTATTACAACATACGAAGAAATTGAAGCTCCTGTGAAACCTTTGAAAAAGACTAGAAAACAGTCAAGAGGTGTAGGAGCACCTGCCTTATCTGATATAACTGCGAACGAACTATATGAGAGAATGGATTCAGACGAGGCTCCAACAATATTAATTGATGTAAGGACCCCACAGGAGTATAAGGGAAGAACTGGCCACGTAAAAAATTCTAAATTGATGCCCCTAGGCGAATTAATGCACAATGTTGATGCTTTAGAACAATATAAAGAGGAGGAAATTATAGTAATTTGTCATAGTGGATCGCGCTCGATGATGGCAGCTCAAATTTTAGCAAGAGCAGGCTTCAAAGATGTCAGGAATTTAACTGGTGGAATGTTAATGTGGCACAGAAGAGGTTATCCTGTAGAAAATGGTGGTGTCAAAAGCACAAACTATTAATTTTAAAGAAATAATTAATTTTATTTTTTAATGGATTCTAAAATGTAATCTGTTATGTATTTAATTTCTTTTTCTGATTGAGTTTTATAATTTACATATCTAAAATTAAAAACACATAAGGGACAAGATGATGCGATCTCCTTAGTTTGGGTTTTTTCAAATATTTTTTTCCCAATTTTAATACTAATACTACTATCAACGCCTCTAATTCCGGAGCCTGCCCCACAACAGGGACAATCGTTATGTTCTTCAGCTAATTCTTCTATTTCTATTCCGCATTTTCTTAATAATGCTCTGGGTTCCATATATAAAGGTCCGCTTTTATATTTTCTTCCAAGTCTGCAAGGATCGTGATATGTTACGGATTTATTTAAAGGAGTCAAGTCAATTTTTTTCTTGTTTTCTAATTCATAAATGACATCTATAATGTGCCTTACATTTATTTTATAATCTTTAAAATAAAGGGGGTATACTTTATCAAAAGCGTATAGACATCCACCGCAAGTAACGATTAGATTTTTTATTCCCTTAGATCTAAAAAGTTCAATATTTGAATGGAATACTTTTTTAGCGAGATCTAAATTACCTGCAGAATATATATATTCTCCACAGCAAGGCTCACTTTTAAAAATCTTAAAATCAAAATTACACTCTTTTAGGATTTTATAGGCTGCGCTCGCACTCTCTTTTACCCGAAACGAGGACATACACCCTAAAAACAATAATGTATCTGAATCTTTGTTTTCGTAGACTTCTTCATCTCTATATTCTTCAGGTAACCAATCTAAACGTTCGTTTGGATTTCCATTCACAGAATTATCCTTTTCCATAATATCTTTAATGATTTTTTTATGAATAGATAAAGGAGCTTTATTCTGCTCAACTAATTCCATTTTGGAGGAATGAATTATTTCAGATATCAAAATATTTTGTTGACAAACCAAATCACATAAAGCGCACAATGTACATGTATATAATCCAAGAATTTCTTCTTCAGATATTTCTTTATTTGTAAAAATCTTTTCAGCTATTTTTAGTCTGCCGTTCGGAGATTTTAATACATCATTTGATACCATAAAGGTATCACAATATTCCATACATGTTTTGCAATCTATGCAAGCCTCAATATTTTGAATAATATTATTTTTATCCATTTTTTTCATCTATATCTTCTTATATTTTTTTAGAAGAGAGGTTTTCTTAGATAAATTTAAGAAATACTTTATAGTTAATTATCAAGGTGAATATCAAAACATCATCTTTTCCTTTAAATTATAAGTAAAAAAGTTAATTTTTACGAAATAAATATATATTCAAAAATATTCAATTTACTGAAAATTTCCAATAAATTAATGAAAAAAAGGTGAAAAAATGAAAAAAACAATTGAAAATTTATTTGCCGCATTCTTGGGAGAGTCTCAAGCACGAAATCGATATACATTGTTCTCTAAAATTGCTAAAAAAGAAGGATATGTTCTTATATCAAAAATCTTTGAAGAAACTGCAAACCAAGAAAGAGAACATGGTGGCTGGAATTATAAAATGCTCCAAGACCTTAAGAAGGAAGAGAAATTTGGAGAATTAGAGATAAAAGCGGGTGGTCCTACTACTTATGGAACCACAGCAGAAAATCTAAAATCTGCCATTGCAGGTGAAGATTACGAGTGGCAGGAAATGTATCCTGGTTTTGCTGATAGAGCAGAAAAGGAAGGATATCCCGAAATTGCTAAGAGATTTAGAGCTATTGCCTCCGCAGAAAAACACCATTCAGAGAGATATGGCAAGTTGTTAAAATTAGTTGACGACGATATATTCTTTAAACGAGGAGATAAAGTAGTATGGATTTGTCTCGAATGTGGCTACCAAGTTGAGTTAGATGAACTCCCAGATGATTTTACATGTCCAAGCTGTTCACATCCAAGATCATATTTTAGCAAAAGATGCGAAGAATTCTAAGCTAATAATGATTTTATAAAATTTAATCAAAATAATTAAATAATAATTTACAAATATTAGAAACAACGCTGTTCATAAATAAAGGAAGTGAAAGTTTGATATGAAACAAAAAACAATTTACAAATGTGAAGTTTGCGGTAAAGTCGTCGAAATTCTTAATCAAGGAGTTCCAGAGACTGTTTGTTGTGGAAAACCGATGATTTTGATGGAGGAAAAAACCGCAGATTGGAAGAACGAAAAACATGTCCCTAAAATAACTGTTGATGGGAATAAGGTTACAGTTGATGTAGGCGTTTCTATGGGAACCCCACATCCAATGACGAATGAACACTACATAATGTGGATAGAATTAATCTGTAAAAATAACTGCTATAAGAGACAGATGTTATCTCCAGGAATGGAACCAAAAGCAACATTTGTAGTCGGCGATACTTCAGGTCTCGTTGCGAGAGAATACTGTAATCTTCATGGACTATATAAAGGTACCGAATAAAGAATAATTCTTCTTTTTATTTTTTTTAAATAATATACATTAATTTTTTAATTAGTTAATGAATTTCAATGTATAGAATATGTCACTATTACTCCAAATTATTGTATTAAGTTGTTTTGTTGTTGTAATTTTAGCTCTTTTCAGGGATAAAGCCGATTTTCTTTATTATTCAATGGTCGCTATGCTAGTTTCAGCGGCAGCAACTTTTTTATTATCTCCCGGTGTATCAACCGAAGAAGTTTTTCTTGCTGTCGACTGGGAGGTTATATTTTTCTTGATTTCATTATTTACAATCGTTGCGATTCTAGAAGAACAATGTATATTTCAAGAAGTAGCGAGAAGGATTACAACGAAATTTAGTACTAATACACGAAAATTTTTCTGGGTGATATGTCTTATTTCTACCGTGAGTGCTGCGTTCATTGAAGATATAAGTGTCGCTGTTATCTTTATTCCAATGATAATTAGTACTAGTCGAAAGATGAAAATTAATCCAGCTCCAATACTATTGGGTATGACCATTTGTATCAATCTTGCATCTACTTTAACTCCATTTGGTTCTGCTCAGAACATTTTAATAGCAAATCACTTTAATCTTTCGTCTACTTGGTTTTTTACCAACCTTGGTATTTACTTCATAATAGGTACATTATCTACGCTTTTTTTGCTTGATAGATTTATATTGAAAAGACATCTAGGCGATATTTGGATCCCACATTGTGAAGAGAACGAAGAACCTATAAAAAATGAACATTTCGAGGAGCATGAACTAGTAATAATAGAAGACCCAATAGATAAAAAAATATTTTATCGGAACCTTGTTGGATTAGCGATATTTTTTATCCTGCTTATTTTTATCCAAAATATTTTATTCGTAGGGTTATTAGGAATGTTGCTTTTTGTATTTATCAATCCACGTCTTAATACTGCTGGAAAGAGAAAACCTGATATATCCTTTTATCTAACGAAAGTAGATTTCAAACTAATTTTCTTTTTCATCAGTCTTTTCGTACTGGTATTTTCGTTCGAAAAGGCAGGAATCATTGCTTTGTTGGAAACTTTTGTGCTAGCTATTGCACCAGCTAATTTATTTTTATTATGTGTTATGATATTAATTGTAACTTCAATTCTCTCTGGTTTGCTTGATAACGTACCAGTAACTGTTCTTTTTATCCCAGTCATTGAGGCATTAACAGAACCTCCACTTGCATTTTCCTCTATCCCCATGCTAATTGCGTTTATATTGGGGATTAATTTGGGAGGAAATATATTGCCTCAAGGCTCAGCGGCTGATATGATGACATTGGAACTCTCAAAGAAGTATTGTGCAGACGATCTAAACTATAAAAGGTTGCTAAAGGTAGGGGGCTCATTTGCAATATACCACATCATTTTAGGAATTGGTTATTTAGCTTTGATGATATTCTTCTTTTATTAATCCTAAGCTAGAATCTCAAAATTTAGAGATTCTAATTTTAAATATTGGTTATAAACTTGTTGAGGGTCGCCACCAAAAATATTTTTGAATTGCGGTTTTAAAAATAAATTCAGTAATCCTGCAATTATCCTCTTACTTATCCCTATTCTAGTTTCGTAATAATATTGCTTATCATCTTCCAGCCATCCTTGTTCAAACCAATATTTATAATCAGCATTAGTTTCATCCCTCGCAATTTTATGTTGTGTTTTCCTCACTTTAAATGCAAGAACACCACCTAAACTTGGTTTTTGATATATTTTTCCGTTTAATGCCTTTATGAATACTTTGCATGTAGTCTTAATTTTCTTAACAATCTTTCTTTCTGCTCCTTCAATGGGCATCGTCCGTATCTCTAATCGATGTACGAAATTAAAACCCCATGAGCTTGCAACTTGATTGAAATAACTTGTAATTTTCTTTGCATCAGCAATACCTTGATTACAAACACCAATTGCGATTTTTCCGAAAAAACAAGGTCTATGGAAAATATAGGAAAACCTGTCAAAAAGATTTTTCATGAGTGCAGGAACATGCATGGCGTAAGCAGGGGCCATGAAAATCACACCATCTGCTTGATCAATCTTATTAAAGATTGAATTTCGATCGTCATTTCCTACTGGACACTTATCTTCACCTTTGAAAAAACAGTTATGACACCCTCTGCAGGATTCTAGATTAACATCTTTAAGATATAAATATTCAAATTCAACTTTCTGAAGCAATTTTAGTTGATATTCTAGTTGTTGCATTATCATAGTCCCATAACCTTTTCTAGGACCACCCATTATAGCTAAGACTCTCATTTTCTATTCTCATTAATGTTGTATTAACTTAAATAGTAAATATATGACTTACTATTTAAGCTTATTGTTAATTCTACATAGTATATGTTAAATCTACATAGTAATAAAAACTGAGATTTCACATCGTCTATCACGATTTAAAGCAATTTGACTACTTTAAGTAAGTTGTAAAATTATTAAAAATATGAGTAAAAAAAGAGCGATTATTTTAGATAGAGATGGAGTTTTAATAGAAGATAAGGATTATTCTTATAAAATTGAAGACTTAGAGATTTTGCCCGGGGTTATTAAGGGTTTGAAGCAATTGCAATCAAAATTTATCTTTTTTATAGTAACTAATCAAGCAGGTATAGGCAAAGGTTACTATACAGTAGAAGACTTCCATAAGTATAACGAATATTTGATATCCCTATTACATGAAAACAATATTAAGATTGAGAAAACATTTTTCTGTCCACATGTGAAAGAAGATAATTGTGATTGCCGAAAGCCCAACCCAAAGTATTTGAATGAAATAGCTGTTCAATGGGATGTTGATATGATTTCGTCTTGGATGATTGGTGATCATCCGTCTGATATACAATTTGGAATTAACGGGGGCTGTAAAACAGTCTACATGGTTACGGGGCACGGAGAGAAGCACTTGCATGATTTAGAAGTTAAGGGCATAAAACCAACTTCAATGCATTCTACCTTTTTAGAGGCAACTAAAGACATAATGGAAAGGGAAAAATAATAGAATTAATTTAGATTAAAAAAAGACCTTTTATGAATTACGACTCTCTTCGTATTCTTTTCTTTTTTGTTCATGCAAAATATGTAATTCTTTTTTCATCTCTTCTACAACTTTACCAGTTAAAGGATAGTATGTTATCCATATTACTAATCCGATAAAACATATTAATCCTGGTAAAAATGTCATGCTAAAGTTAACGCTTACTGAAGCTCTGGCCAACCCTTGAGTTGCTGACAATCCATCCCCCACAAATATTAAACCAAATGCTGTCATTAAAGCTGGGGGTACCGCTAAGGCTACACTTATCATAGGCTTGCTAAGTAATGGTCCTACACCCGCATATAGTCCCTCTCTCCTTTCTCCCGAAATTTTCCAATAATCGTAATCTATAGTATCTGCTCTCATGGGATTATGCTGAATAAATTCTCCAGAAAATCCTAGCATAAATATTGAAAAACCAATCGATACTAGAACCCAGTTACCAGAAAGTCCTGTGAAAAAACTAATAAAACTGCCTATTGATAAAGCTCCAAAATAAAACGCAATTGATGCTTTTGTGGAGTATTTTTTGGCAATTTTTAAAATAATAGGAATTCCAATAATTAGACAGAGAATTGGGCCAATCCAGAATAGAAGCATATTAAATCCTTCCATTGGTCCTAAAACCCATGTCAGATAGAAAGGCAAACTTACCATAACGAGGTTCAGAAACAATACTGAAACCCCGTCATATATTATGTATACTCTAAACGATGGATTTTTAAAAGCAAGTTTTAATGATTTAAACAAGGGGGTTTTATTTTCAGGAATATGTTCGCTATGCTCTCGTACGTATTTGGATAGAATTATATATGGAAAAATACCAAAAATTGCGATAATTATTACTAGGACTTGAAATTGAGCGATGCTACCTGGATTAGGATCAGCTAAAAATATTATCGGAATAATAAAACCAACTAAAATAGCTGGTAATTGAAACGCGGTACCATAGAGTTGTATTTTCTCCCTCTCTCGCTGATTCAGAGTCATTTGAGGGAGTAAAGCAACATACGCACACAAAACAAGAGTGAATAAAGTATCATAGGCGACTTGGGACACAAGATACCATGCAAAAAGCCAAAATTGAATACTTAAATTAGAAGTTTGCCCTCTCCACGCATCTGGAGGGAAAAATACTAAGGCAAAACATAAGCTAAAAATGGGAGCCCCAAATTTAATATAGGGGATATATCTTTGGACTTCTCCTCTTTTTTTGTTGTAATAGCGGGTGTTTCCAATTTTATTACCAAAAATCGGGTCGTTAACAACATTCCAAACCGCATACACAATTTGTGCTATTGTTATCCATATTGTTATAAGGCCCATCCAGGCAAAATAAAATGATTGTATTACCCCCATGATGCCACCATAGAAGGTTCCCGGCATTTGGGCAAAAGCATATGATAACTTTTCCTTCATGGGCACAATTCCCGAACTTGTAGTTTTTAACACTTGAGTTTTCTCATTAGCTTTCTTAGACATATACTTATCCCCAATTTCTAAAAATTTCTAATTAAATAATAAATTAGAAAATTCAAATCGATATTTTAATATTATGTAAAAAATAGATAAAAAAAAGAGTAAAAAAAATAATAAAATTTAATCCTAGGCTCTGTCTCGTTTGAAAACGCTTGGCATTGCGTGTTCATATTTTTTCATCGCGAAACGTGATATGATAATGCGTTGTATTTCACTTGTTCCTTCATAGATCTGATAAAGTTTTGCGTCTCTGAATAATTTTTCAACAGGATATGTCCTTAAATAACCATATCCTCCATATATTTGTACTGCTTCCGTTGTTACATTCATTGCAACATCAGAGGCGAAAGCTTTAGCGATAGCAGAACTCATATTATTATCTAATCCTTGATCTGCTTCCCAAGCTGCTTTATGAGTTAATAATCGGGCAGCTTCAATATCTTTATACATGTTTGCTATTTTTTCTTGAATTACTTGATAATTCGATATTGGTCTTCCAAACGCTTCTCTTTTTTGAGCATAATCTATTGAGTACTCCATAGCTGAACGAGCACAACCTACAGCAAAAGCCCCTATTGCAGGACGTGTGTGAGCAAAAGTTTGCATCCCTAAGACAAACCCTCTACCGGGTTTAGCTAAAACATTTTCTTTGGGGATTCTTACATTTTTTAGAGCTACGGCAACGGTATTGGATGCTCTTTGACCAAGTTTAGGGATATGTTTCCCTAATTTTACTCCTTCAGTCTTAGTATCTACGATAAAAGCTCCAATTCCTTTATGTTTTTTTTCTGGATCGGCTGTAGCAAATACTGTAACATAATCAGCATACCCACCATTCGTAATCCAGAATTTAGCCCCATTTAATATATATTCTTCCCCATCTTTTTCAGCACGACATTTCATGCCAGCTACATCAGATCCCATTGTTGGTTCTGATGTTGCAAATGCAATAAGCTTAGGTTCATTAATCAACTCACCTAAAATTCTCTCCTTTTGCTCCTCATTTCCTCCAATAACGATTGGTTCAGCACCAAGGTTATTATCAAAAATAGAAGTTGCCATTCCAGGACATGCTGAAGACATTTCTTCTACTACTAAACACGCATCAAGCAATCCATATCCTTGTCCACCGTATTTCTTTGGTATTCCTAAATTAAGTAATTTTTCTTCCCATGCTTTTTTAATTACCGGTAGGGGAAATTCTTCAGATTCATCGTATTTTCTAGCAACAGGTAAGACCTCTCTAATTGCAAATTCTCTCGCTTTTTTCTGTAGTGCTATTTGTTCATCTGTTAATTTAAAATCCATAATTTCATACCTCCATTTTTTGAACTAATTTATCCACAATTTCCTTAAAGTTTAAATCGCTAGGTTTTGGAACGAATTGTATCTCGATTGAATCATCGAGCATAGCAATTCCAGTGTCTTCCATTTCACTGATTATAGCTCTAACCGCACCTCTACTCCAACCATATGATCCAAAAGCTAAACCAACCTTGTTCAATGGTTTTAAGCCTTTTTGGTAACATAAATATTCTGCTACGGAGGGGAAAAGTCCCCGATTTAAAGTTGGACTTCCTACAATAATAGCTTTTGCTTTCATTGCTTCAGTTATTACGTCACTATAATCAGAAGAGGTTAAGTTGAACCGTCTTACCGGAATTCCCCTACGCCAAATCTCGTGGTAGAGTTCTTTTGCAATCTTAGTTGTGCTTTCCCACATGCTATCATAGATTATCACAGCTGAATTTTCTTCAATGTCTCCGCTTGACCATTTTGTATAAGCTTCTATGATTTCAGGGATATGCTTTCTCCAACACACCCCATGTGATGGACAAATAACATCTATTGGTAAGGCTCCAACAACCGGTAGAGTCTTAGCAATTAAGCTAGATAAATGAAGCAAAATGTTTGCATAGTATTTTTCTGCTTCCCACATTATTTCTGAAAAGTTATTCTCATCATCCCAGTGTTTAGATGCAGCAAAATGTTGCCCAAAGGCATCATTGGAAAATAGCACATTTTTCCCATTTTCGTTAGTCATAAAAGAAACCATCGAATCTGGCCAATGGATCATAGGAATAGGAACAAAAGTAAAACTTTTACCATTTTCAACATCTAAAGTATCGCCGTTTTTTACTGCTCGTATTTTTTCAAAAATACTTTTTTCTACTTCTTCATGGTAGTGTTGTTCTAAGATTTCAACCCCCTTTGTTGAGGCAATAATCTCAGCATTAGGTAAATATTCCAATACTAACGGAAAAGACCCCGAATGATCCGGTTCGATATGATTCATAATGAGATAATCGATATCTTTTGGATCACAAACCGATTGAATGTTTTCTAAATAATATTTGAAGTACTGTTTTTTAACGGTATCAATTAATATCGTTTTTTCTCCACTTTTTACAATATATGCATTATAAGAAGAACCCTTATGAGTAGAATACCCATGAAAATTCCTTACTTCCCAGTCAACATACCCGACATAATATACATCTTTTAATAATTCTAAACTTGACATTCTCTTCTCCCTTTCAATTATTAAACTTGTTATTTATGTTATTAGAACTTTAAAGTTTTTTTAAAGTTAATTTATATATCCTATAAATTTTTATAAGCTAATCAAGTCTTAATTAGTCCTTTCTCAAAAACTCATACTAAAAGAAAGAAAAAAATAAAATAAAATTAATTAAGGTGATTCTTAGATTTGCGTAAAAAAACTTTTATCTACTCCGCAGACTGGGCATACCCAATCATCAGGGAGATCTTCGAATTTGGTGCCTTCTTTATCTTCGTCGTAAACATAACCGCAAGCGCCACATTCCCATTTAGCCATAATAAATTACCTTTATTTTAATTTGTTTACAATTTTATAAATAAATGTATAATAATCTTTATCTTTCTTTTATTTTTAATAAAGTTAATTTCTTTAGGTTATAAAGTTCATAAACTTGGGTGTCTCAAAAATTTTTCAACTTAATTTTTTAAATTGAGTTGAATTATTAGTACGAGTAGCTACAAGTTGTGGAAAAATAAAGATAAAAATAAGCCAACTTTGGAATCATTAGACACGCATTCACTTCCAGAGTAGTATAATGATGCAAAATTGGGCATGTTTGTATAATTAATAGAATTATGAAGGAAAAAATCCCGCTTTTTTCAACGCTTCCATTGAAATTTTGCTACTTGGGCCATCTCCTCCTGCTACATTAATACTCACTTTACCTTCTACTGCTTCAAAAATTTCAGCGACATCACCATGCTTGAACCCTGGGCACAACATAATAGCTTCAATCGATTCGTTTTGCCAATATTCTTTTGATACTTGTATTGCCTCAATACAATTCTCACATTTGGTTGCGACACTTCAGCGAAGGGTTGGGAAGAATGTGAACCAGACATTAAGTTCTGGAAAAATATACTTTATGTTGTCTACTATATCGCTTTTTGTCAAACCTAATAAGTATTGACAAATCTTTCTTTACTTTTGAATCATAACTAAATTTATGAATTATGAGAGAAATATCAAAACAAGTATTGCCATGATGGTAACTATGCAAATTCCTACTAATATTGCGGGAAGTTCTTCCTTAGTCATAGCTTTTTTTGTTCCTACTATTTGTCCAGCAGAATTAACAATATTAACATATTTTTCTGGCTCTCTTTCCCGTGGGATATAATACGATCGAT
>Ga0114922_10001559_pt1 | contig 21853 bp, 20 predicted proteins | sample AartaG_FD_100975 | JGI IMG/M metagenome (GOLD analysis project Ga0114922, IMG submission 100975) | Deep subsurface microbial communities from Aarhus Bay to uncover new lineages of life (NeLLi) - Aarhus_00045 metaG | ecosystem: Environmental > Aquatic > Marine > Oceanic > Sediment | place... | reverse complement strand
TGCGTATCATCAGGCCAAGAATTATCTTTGCGATAACTATGAGTATCTGCGCAGACCAGGCCCATCGAAGGGTAGCGAGCATATCGAGCCTGCTCTTAAGATAGAACCAAACGATGAGTGAGATAAAAAGAAGCTTTAGAACAGATAATAAAAGCTTCACCAGGGAGCGTGTGTTTACAAGTTTTTGTAATCCTGTAATCGGATTGAATTGGTCAAACTTAAATTCTAATGCTCCCGGCGAATAATTCAGCCCGCTTATAGCTACGCTGGATATAAAAGAGCCCGCAGCAAGTGCAGCTAAAATGGGGCAGATAACAAGTATCATATCGACAGTTTTTCTACCAACGAAATCCAAAAATCCTCTGCTATCCGCAAAAACGCCATTTTCACAGGACATTCCCTGCCGAATTTGCACCATAAACCATTGCAGCAAATCAGGAGCCAAAAAAGCAACCATTGCCACCAACACCAGCAGCGTTACAATCGATGTCAACTCCTGGCTCTGCGGTACCTGCCCTTTGCCTTTGGCTCTCGACAATCTCCTGGTTGTTGGCTGTTCTGTCCTTTCGGCAGCTTGCTCCGGCATAATATATTCCCGATGTTAGTCTACAAGGGCAGTAGTTTGCCCATCCAATCAGCGAATTCGGCCACAAAGGTATTTATGAAAGGTAAAAAAATCGCCACCATTAACAAACCCATACCTACACGCATTGGTAAACTGATAAATAAAATGTTCATTTCCGGAATCATACGTGCAAAGACAGCCAATACAACCATCAACAACAAGAACGCTGCCAATATAGGTGCGGACAATTTGAGGCCGGCCATTAATAATGTCGAACCAGCCTTAATTATGCCGCCGGCCAAAACCGGTATTGTCGGGATACTGCCGGCAGGAAACGTCTCGTAACTTCGAGAGATAATCAATAAAAACAAATGATGACCGTTAGCGCTGAGAAATAAGAGTATAAATATCATCTCCAACAGGGCGCCCAGCGCCTGAGTGTTCTCACCACTTAATGGATCCAATATTTGAGCCATAGCTAAACCCATTTGCCGTTCGATAATGCGCCCGCTGAATTTAACCGAGGCAAATACAAAAGCAACTATCAGGCCAAGGGCCAGCCCATAGGTAGCTTCGTTGGTCAGAAGCAACACTGACTCGACTACAGAGACTTGCTTTGACTCGATGGGTACAGGTATTATCATGGAGAAAAAGACCGTTACCAGAATAGTCATCGCAACCTTTATCCTGACAGGAATACTTTTCCACCCAAAAACAGGAAGTATCAAAAAAAATGCTGAAATCCTCGTCAGCACCATTACAAAACCAAGTAGTTTTTCGTTTATCAGCTCCATACTTTTTCTGCAACCAAATCCCCGCAGATTGCGATAAGAAGTGCTGGTTTGCAAGTAATTGTTTACTTTTGCCCTTATCTTCAGTGTACGATATTACGGATATGCCCGAACATTTCGTTCGTAAATCTAAGTACCACTTCCAAGAGCCAACCACCACAAATCAACATTACGGCACCAACAGCCAGAAGCTTAGGTACTATAGTTAAGGTCATATCACGTATGGAAGTAACCGCCTGAAACAATGTCATTGCCACTCCGACAACCATACATGTTAGCAAAATCGGAGCGGCTAAAAGCAAAGCCGTCTCGAGAGTATGCCGGCCCAGGTAAAGAATAAAACTACTATCCATAATTTGTACCTCGTATATCCCCAGGTTTGTCGGCCTGCGGTTTGCTGAGCGCAGAGATTCCAAATATGATGTTATCTGAAACTCAGACTTAAACTCTCCGCCAGTAATCCCCAGCCGTCAACCAGAATAAATAATATCAGCTTCAAGGGCAGTGAAATCATCATCGGAGGCAGCAGCATCATGCCCGCACTAAGTAAAACACTTGCAATAACCATATCCATCAGAAGAAAGGGAATAAACAAAAGACAGCCTATTTCAAATGCAGTGCGGAATTCACTGATGATAAATGCCGGAATAACTATATGTAAATCTATATCCATAAGACTTGTTGGGGGATCTATCTTTGCCATCCGAACAAAAAGAGCTAAATCGGCTTCTCTGCTCTGCCGAAGCATAAATTCCTTGAAACAATTACCTGCCCTGGTACCCGCAGTTTGAAAGTTAATCTCGTTAGCAAGATAAGGCTTAATGGCCATTGTGTTCGTCTTGGTAAACGTGGGGGCCATTGTATAAAGTGTAAGAAACAAAGCTAAACCCATCATTGCAATGGTAGGAGGAATGCTCTGTGTGGTCAAAGCTCGCCGAATAAAAGACAAAACAATAGCTATTCTCGTAAAGGATGTCATCATTACCAAAAGACTCGGCAGGATCGCCAGGCCGGTAAAGATGATTACAAGCTTGACAGGTGTTGACCAATCTTTGCTGCTGTTATTGTTGGTCGTGGCCTTATCTATGAACGTCATCAAATCCGCAAGGCTTGGAACACCGTTAGCCGGGTCACTTGTTGCGGAAGTGTCGTCAAGCTGCACCACCGGCTTTGGGCTCGCTTTGATATCCTGACCAAAAGAGGAATCAGCAGGCATCACAACAAACACAAGAAAAAACATTTTAATAAGCTTACCAGCCATTAATATCCTCAATTACTATCCATTTCCACCGCTTACAACTCCGCGAAGGCACTTGTTAAATCGGCCAATTTCGTGATGTTTTCATTTGTACTGCCTATAAGGAACCTTCGTTCCCCTATCTAAGCAGATGCACAGCCTTGCGGGACCCGAGGTGGACGGTTTCAACAATACGAATCTCTTTGCCGGAAAGGTTGCTAATCTTTGGCAAAAATCTTTTTGAAACGTAAATCCCACCTGCACCCAGAGCTGCAAGAAACAAAACCGAAACCATAAATTTAAAAAACAACTCTCGGGTACCGGGCCCATTTTTCGTATTTGTTAAAAAATCGGGATCATTCTCAAATAAAGAATGAGATTTTGATTCTGCATTTTCCAATTCTGTTCCTTCGGTAGCTGATCGGGCCGAGCAGACCAAAAGTACACCGAAGCCCAAAACAACTGTTATAAAAAAAACAACGACTTTTTTTCTGGATCGCGTCATATCCCAAAATACCAACAATGATTCTCAGGCTCCCTGTTTATACCGGACAGCAGTTCGGCAGACAAATTGAGCCTCATCTGATGATTTAGTATGCAAATATCGTGCCGAAATACAAAAATGGCAATTAGTAGGCTTTTAGCAGGTTTTTAATATAAGAATTGGCATATAATCGTACAAAATGTCGAAAAACTTTACACGGCCTTAAATTATTCGTCCACTCTGAGGACCGCGATTAATATCTGTGACTGTTCGGAAATCGCGCTATCCTGTCGAAACCAATCACCTCCCGGCCCAGCTCCCCACCAATAAACAGACCACTTAGACCAGTTCTCAAATGTACCTCGTTGTGCTTGAAAACCTGGTCCCGAAGATAAAATACCACGCAGATAATCCCCCACCGCCTTGGCCCGCTTGGCAGAAAGTATCCACTGCTCTTTTGCGCCTGTCTGGTCAGCGGCTAAACCAAGTACATAAATTTTAACCGGCCTGGAACCGTAATTCTGCTGCAATTGTGAACAATAGCCGCCTAAGAAATGCTTAGCCGACTCATCTAACCGTGCATCACCCCGTGCAAAGTGAATTTTAGTAACTGTAAAATTGTTTTTCTTAGCGGCTATCTTTAACGGCATAACCTTCATAGACTGGCTTAATTCATTGAAAAGCAGACGAATCTTCTCCTCTTTTATGTTTATGTTCCTGCCTTTATATGACTTATCAGGCTCGTCTATGAAATACTTGACTTTATAATAACCTAAATCGGGTTTTGGTTTATTACCCGTAAACATGCCAAGCCCAAGGCTTTGAATTGCATAGGAAAAGGAATCTCGTCCCTTGTGAAACAACTCATCATCCTGTACTGTTGCAAGGCTCAGCAGCATCACAAAGAACGTCAGCAACAGTGTTGTCATATCGGAAAACGTAACGATATAAGCCGGGACTTTGTGCCCTTCTTCTTTACTTGACTGACGCTGACGTTTCAATCGTAAATACTCCGTTCTAACAATACTATCTCAAGTGTACGTTCAGATTCCAAGCTTGCGGGAGAAGGCTCATTACTTCTAAGGCCCTCCTGAGCAATAGTACTCCCTGCTGAGACGCTGAACAACTTCTTATCGAGGTTCCTACTACTCGTAAGATACTCCAATACCGCCCAGGCCCGTGTCAAACCAAGCTGTTCAACCCCCCCTTTGCTTGCCGGATCAGTCTCACAAATAACTACTCGGCTGGGTACTTCTTCTAAGAATGACGCCATTGTAGTCATAACGCGACGACCTTCAGCCGAAATAAGCGCACCATTACCCCAAAAGATTTTTTCTGATGAGATTGAGAACACTTTCCGACCGCGGAAATCCCCAGGTGTATCTTCTCTTAAGTTGTTTTCCAATCCTCTAAGCAAAGTAGGTTTTTCACTTCCTTCAGCCAAATCCGGCGTCATTTCAATTTGCTCCGTAGGCAGAACCGCATCTCTATTGGGTTCGTCTTCCTGGCTGAAACCAGGCAGAGCATTCATGAAAATCACTCTCAATCTCCGAAAAACCTTGTCATCAAAAGATGAGAAACTTAAAAGAAGCACAAAGAATGTCAACAACAGCGTCATACAATCACTGAAAGTTACCATCCATTCCGGTGCGCCTGGAGTCTCATCTTCCTCTACTTGTTTGCCCGCACGTGTCATTATACACTAGCCTTTACTTCTTCCCGTCTGCTCTGTGACATAAATGCCTGTAGTTTTTCTCGAACAACAGTCGGATTATCACCTTCTGCAATAGAACAGATACCTTCCACAATCATCTCTATTGTGGTCGTTTCCGCTTTTGAATAAATTCCTAATTTACCCGCCAGCGGGATAAAAATCAAATTGGCTGCCAATGCGCCATAAAAAGTAGTCAGCAAAGCTACCGCCATTCCTCCACCAATTGCATCAGGTGAATCAAGGCTCCTGAGCATTTGCACCAGACCGATAAGTGTGCCAATCATTCCAAAAGCTGGTGCGGCCGCTCCCATAAACTCCAAAATCTTCTTACCTGTTGAATGGCGGTCCTGAAGGTACTGAACCTCTATAGACATAAAGTCCCGAATTTGTTCGGAATCCCGTCCATCCACAAGCATCTGCATACCCTTGATAAAAAACGAATTGTCTAAGTTCGGAATCTCCTGCTCCAATGCCAGCGCTCCGTCACGTCTGTTGATAGCGGCGAAATTCACCATTTTTTGAATCAGCTCCGATTGTAGCGGTATCCTCGCAATAATTGTCTTCTTGATTACTGAAAATATTCCCAAAAACTGCGGCAATGAGAAATGTATGAGCGTAGCGCACAACATGCCTCCCAGAGTAATGGCCATTGAGGGAATATGGATAAACGACTGCCAGCCACCGCCGACAACAATAGCACCTATGACAACCATGAAACCAAGAAGTACCCCTATTATCGTTGCAACGTCCATTAGACTACTTCCCTTCAATTATCCGTTTTAATTTCTGAGTCAAAAACGCTGCCAGTTTTGGCTCAGCAGTGGTTAACTCAGCCAGCAGTTTGGCTTTCGTCCTTTCTGTCATATAGTAGAGAATTTTAACTGCTTCATCAAAACCGCTGCTCTGACTATCAATCACGCCTGGCTGCGTTTGGCTCGTACACATGCTAACCAATATCTTGCTTGCACTGGATGATTCCATCTTGTCATAAGTAGCTGCTATCAATAAAAGGTTTTCCTTCTCCCTCTGGTCAATTTCAAGCCTGCTTTTGAGCAGTTTATCGCGTTCGCTTTTGATATCGGCAACGATTGTAGCAAGCTCGATTCGCAGATTATCGAGGTTTTGAATGTCCTGCTTTAACGTATCCTGGGTCCTCTGCAATCTCTGCTCCCGCAACGTAAGGTTCTGCAGCTTATTGTTATATTCCCGCACTTTTTCCCGAACTTCAAAGACAAGATTCCTGAGCTGCTTTTCCGTCATACTTTTTCTTTCACTGTCGGAAGCCGTAACTATGGTGTCTGTCATATCGACTACAGGGCGAGGCACCTCCTGAATAGTATCCACGCTCGCAACCGCAGGATGACCCGGTCCATCGGGAAGTCCTGACGGAACTGGTTTAGTAAGCCAACCCAGGACAAACGCTCCTGCAAAACTCACCAGTCCTGCGGAAGCTGTTATAATTATCAGTTTCTTACTCACTGGTTTTTCTCCTAACTTTGCATTTTTCGAACAAATGAAACTGTAGCTCCCTCATCCAGTTGTTGTTGCTCAAGTTTCTCTTGTTCTCTTATAAACTGCATCTTCGCCTCGGTTCGCAATTTTTCAAGGCCTTCTTTGAACCTTCTTAGTTTTAAAACTTCAGCAATTTTATCTCTTTGCTTTGACTCCAGCTCTTTGACCCTATTTTCCAGCTTCTTAATCTGCTCATCACTTGCCGACGAATATCTCAGAAAAAATTCCTGCCTGCCCAGTCGTTTTTTAGGATTTTCCACGGTTAAGCCATTAATTATCTCATCTAACATTTTCCGCCATACCAGTAGTTCGCTCTGTGTCTCTGCTAACTTTTCCGTCAGCTTAAGCAATTCTGCTCTGGCTTTTTGTTCTTCCTTTGTCCTTACGTCAAGGACACGCTGTAACCGCCATACAAACCGTTTCATCTAATTTTCAATTCTTCAGCTTTCAATATCTGACAAGTACCCGGAATGCAATTTATCCGCTCCGGGTACCCAACAGTTCATTCCAGGACCTGGTAATTGCCGTCAAACGCTCGACAGTTTCTTTAAAATCGGTCCTCTCTCGAATAGCCTGAATAAGGAAGTTGTTTATCCTGTCAATCAAGGCTATAGCTCCATCAATACGTCGATTACTGCCGGACGAAAAAGCTCCGATATTTATTAAATCTTCGGCATCAATATAAATAGCGTATATTTCTTTGAGCTTCTGCGCAGCAAGCCGGTGCTCTTTGCTGACCACCACAGGCATCAATCGACTGACACTCTGTAAAATATCCACAGCGGGATAATGCCCTCTCTCAGCCAATTTTCTCGACAGAACTATATGCCCGTCAAGCAGACTTCTGGCACTATCAGCCACGGGGTCGGCTAAATCATCGTTCTCAACCAAAACGGTCAAAATACCTGTGATACTGCCGGTTTCGGCACAGCCCAAACGTTCGATAAGTCTCGGCATTAGTGAAAAAACGCTCGGACAATAGCCCTTTGTCGCCGGCGGCTCACCCGCTGCAAGGCCTATTTCTCGCTGGGCCTGTGCGAAGCGAGTAAGGGAATCCATCATAAACAAAACATCTTTGCCCTTGTCTCTGAAATATTCGGCAATCGTAACAGCTATAAACGCCGCTTTTACACGCTGAATAGGAGGTGAATCAGAAGTAGCGACAACAACTACGCTGCGTGACAAACCCTCGGCACCGAGGTCTCCTTCGAGAAATTCCCGAACTTCCCGGCCACGCTCACCTATAAGCGCTACAACATTCACATTTGCTTCGCTCGAATTGGCAATATCACCAAGCAGAACACTCTTTCCTACTCCGCTGCCAGAGAAAATACCTATGCGCTGTCCCTTACCACAGGTTAACACGGCATCCAATGATCTTATACCCAGCGCCAAAGGACTGGTTATTTTTTCGCGGCTCAAAGGTGGCGGACTGCTTGCATCCAATGCTTTCTTATCCGCCCCTGTTAACGCCCCTTTATTATCTATAGGCTCTCCCAGCCCGTTTACCACTCTGCCCAGGACAGATTCGCTTAAGGTGATATGCCTGACAGTAGTGCGGGCGGTTACTGTATCACCCGGCGATATACCATCTATATGCTCCAGCGGCAGCAGAATAAGATGGTCATTATGGAAACCTACTACTTCAGCCAGTACACGCCGACCACCACGAATCTGGATACCACAAAGTTCTCCCAAGCCTATCCCCGGACCGGTAGATTCAACCGTCAAACCGGAGACCCGAACCACAAAACCCTGACAATCCAACAAGTTTACATCGCGAAGCGCCGAGTGAAACTTATCAAAATCAACTAAACTATTACTAACTTCACTCGTAGCCATAGCTCATTCCGCCTTTTTAAGTGCTTTACTAATTCTGTCCAGATGTTCGTTAATTAACGATTTTACTATACCTTTCGGGCTTTCAAGCAGGCACTCAGCCCGGCCTATATTCGAGTCGGAAACAAACTTAACATCAGTCAAGGTGCCATCCGGCTCTTCCTTCAATGCCTTTTGGCATTCCGCGAGGTCTTCAGGATTCAAATGAACTACGATATCTTGTCGCTTCGGAGCATTGTTAAGTGCTTCTTTAATAATAGATTCTATTTTATAATCCCCGTCTTCCACTTTTTGCATCAAAACCTTCCTTGAGATTTCCACCGAAAGTCTGGCAATTTCTTCTTTTTGCTCGGCAAATACTTTGTCATAAAACTGATTGAGCTTTGTTACTACACCGTTAATTGCCTGGCAAGCCTGAGAAAACTCATTTTTTGTAGCCCCTGAATCCTGCGTCTGAATTTGCTCGGTCTTCTCTTGTGAATCATCCTGAGCGCAATCAGACAATTTATCGCCAACCGCATCGACAGAATCATCAAGAAATTTGGCTGAAGCAATAGGCTTTTCAAGATTAACTGTAAGTGTCTGTGTCATTCCACTATCGCCCTTTCACCCTAAGTGTGCCCTGCTCATTTGCATCTCTCAGCGGGCCGACAACTTCTTCTCTGGCATCAAGAACTTCTTTCTCCAGGGGATCCTGCATCAACGAGATTTCTTCATCAAGCGAGGCCGCCGCCCGTTCAGATATATTTGAGCGTATTTTCTCAATAACAGCCTCATCTGCACCATAAAGCGCCACCGCCAATCTGCCCGGCTCCACCGTTCGCAGTGCTTCCTGCATAGACCTGTCCGCTATAGTAGGAATATCTTCCCAGGTTATCATCAAACGCCTTACCATTGTGGAGGTTTCCTCATCATGCCTGCTAATCTCATCAAGCATCTGGTCTCTAATATCTTTTTCCAGACCACTCAGCACAACAGCCAGCTTTCGTAAAGTCTGCTCAGGTCTTTCAGAAAGAGTTTCTCCTTTGAGACCTTGCAGCCGCTCGCTGACCGTAAATGCCATTCGCTGCTTCACTCCGCTACCCACCATTTCCGGATTTATCATCCTGCATACAGCTTTAAGACGAGCTTCTTCACTCAAACGCGACAGAACATCCTGACTTTTCTTTGGGTCCAGCTCCGACAATATTACAGCTATTGTCTGGGGGTGTTCACCTTCCAGAGAAAGAACTAACTCATCTGTGCTGGCCAAACGAATCTCACCAAACAGGTCTTTGTCTCCCGAAATCTTTCTAACCTCGGATTGAATTTGCTCAGCCGTGTCTTTGTCGAGAACAGTTACAAGTATCTCGTTAAGAAAAGTTTTCATACTAAATTTGCGTGCTTGAATTTGTTGAAGTGAGCTACAGAACTCCCGGGCAATCTTTGTTTGTTCATCGGCACTATTCTGTTTCGATGCCTCGAATCGCGCCAATTCCATAGCAATCTCTTGAATCTCTTCGGCGTCAAGTCCTTTAAGAAGTTCAGTAGCTGTGGCAGCATCCAGACTCATTAACAACATCGCAGCTTTTTGTTTGCCCGTCAACATAGCTTGTTTAAATCCCTCTTTGAGTTTTCTACACTAATATCTTCCTGATGATTACCACTAAAAACTCGGTTTTATCTTTTCTATATTCGGAAATATAGGTTTAGCTACCTTCAGAAATCACTTCACGCTTCGATAAATGTCAGTTCACTTTTTTCATTCATTTCGCGCAGGATCTCGACAATTTCTTCTCTGGCCTGCTCAACATCTTCCCACTCCGACGCCGAGACAAGTAACATTTGCTCGTTCAATACAGCAGCCATCGGTTCAGTGATATTTGATTGAATTTTCTGAACGAGCTGATTGTCGGCTTTGACCAAAGCCAAAGCCAATTTCTTAATATCAATCCTTCTCAAGACTTTCTGCAGTGACCGGTTGGAAATTTGCAGGATATCCTCCCAAAATATCATCAAATCAACTACCATTTCTCCGGAATGCCTGTCTTTGCCGCGTATAACAGCAAGCAATCCGTCTCGAACCTCTTTGCCCAGGTTTCGCAAAGTAACGGCCAATTTTCTTATAGACGGCTTAAATTGTTTTGGTTCAGATCCGGGTGCGCCACTGGCAGCAACAGCATCAAGACGCCTGCAAACAACTTCTGCTATTCGCCTCTTTGCCTGGGCATTCATAGACCCGCAATTGCCCATTCTGTTGACAATACTAACTCGAATTCCCCAGTCCAAAAAGCTGAGCACTTCCGAATTTTTCTCTGCCGGTATTTCTGATAAAACTACCGCAGCAGTCTGAGGATGCTCATTCTCCAGAATTGCCGCTACTCTTTTAGAATCAGCCGAACATATAAATTTGAAAGGATCGTTTGTATTCAGCAGTTCCTGTATTCCGCTCTGGATCTGCTCTGTCTTCTCACCGCCGACGCTGCTGTTCAATACTTCTTTTAGGAAACCATTAATGCGAAAGTCCTGATTGGGCTGAAGTGAATTACAGAATTGCCGGGCAAGTTTCAAGCCCTGCCTTTTACCGCCGAAACCAGCGGCATCCAGATGAGCTAATTCCACTGCCAATTCCTGGACAGCCTCGGCGTCAACTCCCTTGAGCAGCTCAGCAGCGGTTGCTGAATCAAGACTCCTCAACAACATTGCAGCTTTTTGTTTACCCGTCAATCCCTTTTTCGTATCTCTTGATCGCTCGTCGGGAGTCTGCAACGGATGGATATCCGGCTTTTTTCTTCTCCGAAGAAATTTCCTGCTCGAAATTTTACATTCGTTATTCAGCATTCGATATTAGTGCCTTGTATATCCTGCTGCTTATTGTTTTACTATACGCATAACAACCCACATCTTCCGTACTTTACCCCCCCCTTTCCTCAAGCCAGCTGGCAAACAATTGCTTAACGCGTTCAGGGTCTTGTTCCAAAGCACTGGCTATCTGTCTGCGTACAACTAACGGCTCTGCAGCTCCTTCTCCTTCTGGTAAAAGTCCGGCAGCCTCTTCAGCTTTCGGCAATTCACCTTCTTTTGGTACTGATACCACCTTTCTTTTTGCTCCGCGGAACATGCGAAGAACAAGCAATGCACAAATTGCCATAATGCCTAAGGAAGCCTGGCGGGCAATTGCTACATAACGGGGCCAACTGGACGGCTCTTCCGCAATCAGTGATTCAAGAGGACGATTGAACTTAACATCAACTACTTTGATCGCAGTTTCATCTTCAAGGCCAAGAGCATTTTGGATAATTGCTACTACATCAGTTTCCTGCATTATCTTTGCAGTGCTATTACCGGAGCCTGCATCATTAGCATCTGCTATCGACAAGTCAACAAATGCTGCGACCTTCAAAGATTTTATTTGGCCCGGATAAACTACTTCCTGCTTTACCGTCTTTCCGACCTCATAGTCGGTATTAATTATTTCATCTTTCATTATACTGCCGGGAACAGCCGGCTCACCTGCGGCTGATGCTGTGGAAGCCCCGGTTTCAGAAGTATTTGTTATCTCTTCCTTAATAATAACTCCTTTAGGATCAAGCTTTTCCGTAACGGTACTAACGCTGTTCATATCAATAATGGCGCTGACCCTTACTGTTGCCCGGCCCGGACCTAAAACGGCGGTAAGCATGTCCTCTACCTTTTTCGACAAGTTTTCCTCTACCCTTTCCCTGTAATCCTGAACAGTACCAGCCCCACTGGCAATAGTCGAATCTGACTCATTTGAAAGAAGATTTCCCTGGCTGTCTATCACGGTAACATTTTCTGATGTAAGCCCTTCGACACTACCGGAGACCAAATGAGTAATAGCCGCAATATTCAAACCGCTTAATTTATAACCCGGCCTTAGCCGAAGAACTACAGAAGCAGTGGTTCTACCGCCGTCAGAAGTAAAAAGCGTTTGTTCAGGGCTAACTATATGGATACGCGAGTGAACAACTCCATCTATCATCTGGATGCTCTTTGCAAGTTCTTCCTGTAGGGCCCGCTTGAGGTTTACGCTTTGGACGAATGGGCTTATACCGATTTTTTCATTATCAAATATCTTGTACCCCCCCTGATCCCCTATCGGAAGACCCTCTTTTGCCATATCCAAACGAAGTTGATATACCTGCTCCCTCGGCACGTAGATGCTCGTCCCCCCGTTCCGCAACTCGTAAACAATGCCCTTTTCAGCGATTTTCTCTGTAATCTTAGCGGCCTCTTCGGGCGCAATTTCCTGGTAAAGCATTCTCATGTCAGGCCTGCGGGCCCAGTAAGTAAGCAGAGCACAGGCAGCTAAAAATGTGAGAAGAAGCCCTATAAGCAAGGCCCGTTGAACGAGACCTATCTTTTGCCAAACCGCACTTATCTTTTGGAAAAAGTTCATTAAGCCTCTTTATTAATCGTTTACCGAAGACTGGGAACAAGCCTGAAAAAATCAATAATCAATTACAATTGCATATTCATAGTTTGCTTATATGCTTCAATCAGCTTGTTTCTAACACCCACAAGAAGCTTGAAGCTGATATCAGCTTTAGCCACCTGAGATACTACTGAGTTGATATCCTCATTTTTACCCGATAATAAATCTTTTATGGACATATTTGAGGTTTGTTGAAGGTCATCAACCTTGGATACGTAGCCCTTCACAGCATTGGCAAAATCCGCCTTCTTGTCATCGGAACCTCCCACCTTCTGAATACCGGAAAAATCGGCATTAGCTTTGGGCTGTGCCGCTCGGGGCTCCCAAATTCCTTTCATGGGATTCGAGACACCACTTATATTTACATTCATATCAACCATTGTTTATTCCCTGTCTTATCGAAGTAATTCAAGGGTATTTTCCACCATACGCTGGTAACGTTTTAAAACTGCAACATTTACCTGATACACCCGTGTTGCAATATTCAGATTTATCATCTCAGCAGGCAAATTTATATTGGGCATAGCAACATATCCATCCACATCCGCCTGTGGATTGCCGGGGTCGTACACCCTGAGAAAATCACTTATATCCGTAACTATTTTATCCAGCTCAACGCCACCCAAATCGTCATCATATTTGAATGCCGCTTCGAGTCTGCGATAAGGTTCACCCTTGCCGGCATCGCTTGTGCGGGCATTGGCAACATTCGATGAAATCACTTCCATCTGCTTGCCCTGTGCTTTTAAGCCTGAAATCGCTATATCTATAGGGCCGAAAAAATTGTCAATTTCCATTTGTTTTGTCCTTTTCCTGTTCCTTAACGGGCCATGCTTGAACCCGTCACGAATCACAGCAACAAACAGGGAGTTACTACCTTGCACCTACGTTTATTGCCAATTCAATCTGTTTGTACCTCTTGCTCAGCAGCCGAATATATGTCTGGTGCCGAAGACTATTTTTTATCATTTCGCCAACTTCATTTTCCAAACTAATATCGTTGCCGTTTGACTTTACAGGAGTCTTTTTGGGTTGATAAACCTGCGGCTCAAGCTCACTAAGGTCAACCGGTTCGGATGAATCAAGAGATTTGGCAAGTATCTCTTCGAATTTGACATCAATCCTGCGATATCCCGGAGTTTCAAGATTAGCAACATTATTAGCTATTGCTTTCTGGCGCAAGCCTTCTGCCTTTATGCCGGCCTCGATAAGAGCTATTATGCTGTCTGTTTTCGACATCTTTAGCTTCTCAACATTTATGTACGAACTTTGTCTCTCAAGGCATATGTGCAAGAATCGTGCCAAACGATTAAGGACGGTCACTTTCGGCGTTTTTACCCTTATTCTGCGTGAAAAACCGCTCAAAATCCAAATAATCGCTTATTCGGAAGGCAGTAGCGATGTCAGGATTTTATACAATGGCTTGCTTTTTTACATACCCATAATTCCTGCTGGCTCATTCAATGAATCCTTAATCCAAATCGGAAATTCTTTCCTACACCCGGAATATTTCTCCGTGATTACTGTCAATAACAAGGCGTTATCGAATGAATCCCATCTAATTAATATCCATAAGTCTATTTCTTACAAAGCATTAGAGTCTAATGCAGATCGCATCTTAAATACTGGCACAACACTTGCAATTAGTATACTGACTTAATGGATTAAAGAGTATGAATACGAGCTTGTTGACAATGGATAATATGATGTTTGCGGGAACAGCCCTTGCCACTCCTCCTGCAACCAAGCCTATTCCTTTTGCAAATGCTAAGCAATTTTCCCCAGCGGCAGATAATACCCACCCATATTCTAACGCTCCCGAATCTCCAACAGCCGATAATATATCCACTATCGCCCATAATGAACACATATATAAAAACAAGCAGGATTTTAATCAGACGCTCCGGAAAACAGTAAAGACCGAATCAGCCCGGCAGGAACAGAGGAACACAAAATCGGATAAACAATATCCGACTTCTGAGTTACCTTCCAAAGCAAATCCTTCCCAATCCCCATCGACTCAGGAAATCCCCATTACGCCTGGGGCGCTCGTTAAAGAGAATGCAACAAAAATGGAGCCGAAAACCGGCAGCCAGCTTGCACAACTGATTGCTAATCTGAAAGACGGCAAATCCAATCCTGTTACCGGTCAGGCTGCAAAATCAACTGAAATCAAACTACCTGTAACCACTGACAAGGGGCAATCAGGGCTAAAAAGTGTTTTGCCAGACTCTTTCAGTGACCAGAATAAACTCCAGACATCTCTATCAAATATATCCAGGGGTATTTCTACGACTGATACACAGCCTGGAAAAAGCAAAAATAACGATAAGATATCAGCTTCAAACAGTACTGTCGGAACAAAAGCTCCAACCAATGTTGAAAACACCGAAGAGCTGATATCCGACGCCCTCCTTGATACCAAAGACCATAAAGCTGATACTAATAAAAATTCATCTATATTGGGTACTTACGCTGTCGCTGGCAGCACAAAAAGCCCTGCACTGAACGGCCAAAAAGCCGGTCTCAATACTCTTGTTGATAATGGCAGCAAAACGACCAAAGAAGATACAGCCTTGACGGATAAGTCTGTCATTCATACCAATGAAAAAACACCCGTATTGAACGCAAACTTTGCACAGGTTCAAAACAAAATCACCGGACAGGATTCTCAACCTGTTGTGATTGCTCCTGAAAAATCTACACCCAACGCCAACATAACAACCGACAGTAAAACAACTAATCCCGAAATAATCTCAGAATCATCAAATAGCAACAATAAAGAAACTCCAAACGCCGGAAACAAACTCTCAGATGACTCTGCTGTTCGTGATTTGAATATAGCTGATGTCCAAACATCCATAAACCAAACAAAAAACCATAATAGTTCAACCTACAATAATAACTCCAATTCTGATTTCGAACAGATACCCAATCACAATAATCCAGAAACCTCTGTAACAGAGCTATCCCCCAATTCTGCTGAAGGCACAAAAACAGTTGAATCTCCGGCCCAAACTTCGCCCAATAACATCTCTGCAGGTATTGGTAAGCAAATACTTGAATCTATTCACAGCTCTTCTTCTCAGGAAGCACGGAACCAGCAGATTACAGTTCAGCTTAATCCACCGGAACTTGGAAAGGTTTTCATAAAATTCCAGGAGCAGGACAGCCATATAACAGGCCTGTTGGAAGTCAGCAAGACACAAACCAGAATAGAAATAGAGCAGGCGATACCGCAAATAGTCCGAAGCCTTCAGGATTCGGGCATTCACATAAAACGGCTTGATGTCGTGCTCTCCCAGGAGGAACAACCAGAGCAAGGAGCTTTACGAGAACAAACACTGCAAAACGGCTGGGCCCGGCAACAAGGCTCGGCAGATTCATATACAGGCCGGAATAATCCCGATGCCGGCGAGATTAACGAATGGTTGATAAACAACAATAGTTACCGGAATATTTCAGAATTACAGGAGTCACTTACTGCTAATGGTTCTATAAATATGCTGATATAGATAAATCCCGAAACCGTCTTAAACTATTTGGAATATAACTTCGCGTCTGTTCAGATTATGCCCAGGATAAACAAAATCGATCGAAAGAACTATAGTCGTATCGATTTTTTTAAATACTTTACTAAAAGAGGAAGGTTATGTACAGATGCCGACCATCGCCGAAACCATTGAAAATGTAGAACAACACCACAAAGATGATCGTCTTCGGCATACTGAGCATTTGCTTCGGTTGATACTGCAAAGAAATCCTAATAATCACGTCGCACTGCATTCATTGGGTATAATAGCTCATCAGAAAGGAAATCATGATGCTGCCGTTGAACTAATCAGCAAAGCCATTGCGAATAATCCTCACATACCTCAATACCACAATACCCTTGGGCTTGTTTATGAAATCCTTGGAAAATATGAAGAAGCAGTTGCTGCTTATAAACAGGCAGTTTCTGTCAATCCTGATTATGCCGAGGCATATCACAATATGGCAGTCGCATTGCAATCGCAAAACCAGTATGCCGCTGCGGTCGAAAAGTGCAGGCAGGCGGTATCAATCAAGTCCGATTACGCCGAAGCATACAACACGATGGGCTTCTCTCTGGAAAAACAACAGCAGTTCACGGAGGCAATCACAAATTATAAACAAGCAGTGCGCCTCAAACCTGATTTTGTTGAGGCATACAACCATTTAGGGGTCGTTCTTAATGCCCAGGAGCGCACGGGCGAGGCAATTGAATATTACAAACAAGCGCTGCGACTCGACCCGAATTATGCTGAGGTTTATAACAATATGGCTATCGCCCTGAAAGCAAAGGAGCAGTTCACCGAGGCTATCTCGTACTTCGAGGAGGCGATACGGCTTGAACCGGACTTTGCTGAGGCATATTACAATTTAGCCAACAGCCTCCGCGATGAGACTCGATGTGCCGAAGCGATTGAAAATTACAGACAAGCTGTGCGGCTAAAACCTGATTTTGCCGAGGCATATAACCATTTAGGAGTCGTTCTTAATGCACAGGGAGGATTTGCAGAGAGTATTGAAAATTATGAAGCCATAGAAAATTACAGGCGGGCACTGCAACTTAATCCTGACTTTGCCGAGGCGCACTCGAACCTGTCGCTTGTGCTCCTGCGAACCGGAAAGCTCACCGAGGGCTGGAAAGAGTACGAATGGCGGCGAAATCCCAAATTGGATATAATTACCTATCCGCACAGCTTTGAGACACCTCGATGGGATGGTTCGTGCTTTAAGGAAAAGAGACTTCTTGTCCATTATGAGCAGGGATTGGGCGACACTATACATTTTGTGCGATATTTGCCTATGGTCAAAGCCCGGGGCGGAACGGTAATACTCGAGGCAAGGAAACCACTTTATAGACTTTTACAATGCTTTCCGGGGATTGACGAGTTAGTCGAGGCGTCATTCGATAAAAAGCCTGACGTAAAGTTTGATCATCATATCTCCCTTATGGATCTTCCAAAAATATTTGCCACAACCCTGGAAACAATTCCCGCTGAGGTCCCATATATTAACTGCTGTTCGACAAAGGCTGAACTTTGGAGGAACAAGCTTGCAGGCCCGGATTTAAAGGTGGGTATTGTTTGGGCTGGTTCTCCATCTCATGCCAACGACCAGAACCGTTCCTGTACAATGAAATACTTTGCACCGTTAACAAAGATTCACGGTGTTCGGTTATACGGATTACAGAAAGGCGAAGCGGCTGAGCAGATCGAAGAATTAGCTGATGAAATGACGATAACAAATCTCGGAAACGAGTTTGAGGACTTCACAGACACAGCCGCAGCGATTGAAAATCTGGATTTGGTTATTTCAGTCGATACTTCGGTGCTCCACCTGGCCGGAGCTATGGGCAAACCGGTCTGGGCACTTCTGTCCTTTGCGCCTGAATGGCGATGGATGCTGGACCGCCGGGATAGTCCATGGTATCCGACTATGAAACTTTTCCGACAGAAAAAATGGGGGCAATGGGAGCCTGTGTTTCAAAACGTTGCTGAAGAATTGCGAACAGCGGCGGCAAGGCATAAAATCAGAAACCATATACTTAATCATAGAAAAGAAAAATCGATTCCGGCCATAATCCCATATTACAAAAATAAAAATCAGCTTGATAGATGCATAGCTCACTTAAATAAGCAAACATTTGAAGGTGTAGAAATATTTATTCGAGACAATAACAATGACAATATCCATTTTACTGCGGCTGTGAACGAAGGCATAAAAAAGTATTTAAGCCAACCCTGCGAATATATTCTTGTATTGAATCAGGATATGTACCTGGAACCTGAAGCCCTGGAAATTATGACTACATTTATGAATTCCCATCCTGAATGCGGCATCGGTGCTCCATTGCAATTGCATGTTGAGGATCCCGACTACGTGATTTGTGGCGGGAGTTATGAAGCCTTTCCTTTGGGAAAACACCAACATGGCCGGCTGTCAGAGTTTACCGAAAATAAACAAATTCTCTGGTGCAATGGGGCATGTATGATAATAAGGAAAGAAATGGTTCGAGAAATCGGCTTACTTGACGAGAATTTCGTCTTTATCGGCAGCGACAGCGACTATTGTTTTACCGCCAGGTCAAGAGGCTGGCAGATATGGTCAATAGCCGGCGCCAGAGGCATCCACGAACATGGTGCTTCCGGAGTATCAGGGGATAGGGACATCGAAATCCTGAAAATAAAAGATATGACCTATTTCGGTAAAAAATGGCTGACTGGAGAGTTATACAGGGAAATGGCCTTCGAAGGAAAAAGCTATACTCCGGAAATAATCGCCCGATTTATGGACCAATTAAGAGATGCTAAAAGCAAGTTAGAAAGCTATAAATATTCAGATGCTAAAGGAACTCAATAATAACTTTAACTTGTGATATAATTATAAACCTGACCAGAAGTTTTAACACATAAAACTTTTGCTGTCCCTTTTGCTATGTGTTCAACTTGGGTCTTTATGGAAATGCCGAATTACCGGTTCTCATTCAAGTGTATCAATGAAGTAAGTTCTCTGGCGACCCTTTCAATAACCGGTTTCCACTGGCTCTTTTTCTCCTGCCTAAACAGGCGCATAGTGGGATACCAACAAGTACTTTCTCCTTCAAGGCCCCACCTCCAGTCCGGTATGGTGGGTAACAGAGTCCACGACTCAACGCCCAGAGCTCCAGCGAAGTGGACTGTTGAATTGTCGACGGAAATTACTAAGTCCATAGCGGCCACCTGGGCGGCATAACTTTCTAAGTCCAGAAGAGCATTAATCCTCTCATCTTTCAAAACCTCCACACCAAACTTATCATAGGCCGCTTGCAATTCCCCTGAGCACTCGCCGTATTGCAGATTCACAAAGCGAGCTGCTTCAATCTTCAATACGGTGCCCCAGTACTCCAATCCAATGGACCTCTTCGTTCCTTCCTGGCTGTTCCCGCTTTTCCAGCTTATACCCACAAGCACTGGATCTCCATCCTCTTTGTATTCACTACGAAGTTGATTTCGCTTATTTGGGTCGGGAACCATAAAGGGATTCTGAATGCACATGGAATTCGGCGACAGTCCAAGCACGCGCGGAATAGAGGCCATCGGAATCTGATGCGTAATTGACGGGTCTTTGAGCAAAGATGCTGGAGGATCGCCCCGGCCAACAACAATAATCCCGGGAAAGCTTCTACTGAGAAGCGGAATCAGCCGGCGATCACATTCGACTACCACGCTAATGCCACGCGAGAGTATATTCCGGATAAGACCTGAAAACTGTACTTCGTCGCCGATACCCTGCTCACCCCATACCAGCAGCTTCCCCAAACCTTCCACAGAACCATTCCACCACTCCTGAGAGAACGGACGGAGAGGCGTCGAAAAACTGGTATGTCTCCAGCGCCATTCGTATTCCTCCCACCCCTGCTCGAATTGAGCGGTCAGTAAAAGCACAAGTGACCGATTGTGATGCGCCTCTGCGCAATCAGGGTCAATGGCAATCGCCTTTTCAAAGGCGGCGTTTGCTTTAGAAAATCGTCCGAGCTCCATCAACGAGGTACCAAGATTATTGTGAGCTTCAACAGAGGACGGACGCAAAGCGATAGCCTTTTCACTTGATCTAACCGCCTCCTTAAAGCGCCCTTGACGGTTAAAAAGAATACCCAGATTATCATGGAATTCAGATGAATCAGGGACTAGGCTTACTGCATTTTGCAGATTACCAGCCGCTTCTTTGAATCTACCTTGAGCAATCAGCACCATACCGAGATTACTCAGGGCCTTGGCATATTCGGGATCAAGGTTTACTGCTTTCTCATATGATGCTATCGCTTTTTCATTCTCTCCCTTTTTCTTCATCGCCAGCCCGAGATTGTTGTATGCCTCCTTGAAATCACCCTGTAGGTGGATTGCCTGCCTGCAGGCCGCTGCTGCCTCATCAATACGTCCAAGCTTTATCAGCACAACACCAAGATTATTATGAGCTTTCGCAAAATCCGGCCGAATTTGAAGCGCCTTACTGAACTCCGAAACAGCCTCATTAAAATTTCCGAGTTCATGCAGCGCTATTCCCAGGTTGTTGTGAATGTGAGCGTGTTCTGGCGACAGCCTGATGACCTCTCTCAGAAGCTGCACCGCTTCGGTGTTTTGGCCTCTTCGGCTTAGAAGAGATGCCAGCAACTGCATCGCATCAACTTGAGAGGGAACTTTCTGAAGTATCAGTCGGCAAACTTTTTCAACCTCCAACATACGTCCTGTATCGTAGTAAGAAAACGCGAGATCCAGAACTTGGTCAACGGTCAATCCTGATAAAAAACTCCCAGAGAGAGTGTCCCTCATGTCGCCGTCAGTTTCACTGACCGAGTCATTGTTTTCATCCGTTTTGTCGTTGCTCGGCAACAAGGAAAGTCTCCCTTTCTTGAAATACCGTCTCGATAGACCTGAAAAAAACTTCTTTGAGCTTTATCATTTTGTTTTCTGAAAATACTGACGAAATATATCATATAAGGAAACTATGAGCAAGAATTACCTCTTGCGTAAAACCTTTATAAATATGATTATCTCCCAGGTGCTCAGATAATCAATCGGCAAATTTCCAAATGTATTGTCCGATAATTTAACAGCATTTTCCACCTCTTTCACTGCTTTGAGCAGTCTATGTTCGATATCAGACCCAATTTCACCTGAATTACCGGTCTAATGATTTTAAAAGTGCTCGTATCAAAATAAATTGCTCAGGTTTGCAATATACTGGTCGATAATGGCCATTGAATACAGATTTTTCCAGAATGTTTATTGCAGATTCAGGTCGTAATTTTGGGGGCTTTTTGACAGGGCCAAGAGAAACTTATTTGGGATTTTTTAAGGAGTCAAAGAAATGTTAGCAATCAAGAACAACCTTATGGCAGTCAACGCCGCAAGGCATCTGGGGCAAAGTTATGACGCCCTCGCCTCGTCGGTTGAAAGGCTGTCGTCAGGCCTGCGTATCAACAGCGCAAAGGACGACGCAGCCGGCCTGGCTGTTCGCGAGTTGATGCGGGCCGACATCGCCGTCATCCAGCAGGGCACCCGTAACGCCCAGGACGGCATTAGTATGCTTCAGACGATGGAAGGTGCTATGGCAACAATCGATGATGCCTTAGTGCGTATGCAGCAACTGGCCGAACAGGCCGCTACAGGCTCGTACTCTTCGGCACAGAGGGCGATTATGGAGAACGAGTTCAAGGAAATGCGCCAGGAAATCGACCGTATCGCCGGGGCAACCACCTTTAACGGCATC
>Ga0114922_10001558_pt1 | contig 21868 bp, 18 predicted proteins | sample AartaG_FD_100975 | JGI IMG/M metagenome (GOLD analysis project Ga0114922, IMG submission 100975) | Deep subsurface microbial communities from Aarhus Bay to uncover new lineages of life (NeLLi) - Aarhus_00045 metaG | ecosystem: Environmental > Aquatic > Marine > Oceanic > Sediment | place... | reverse complement strand
GCTTTGGACATATATAACCTCCTTTGCTCTAAGCCGCATTATTTACATTCTACGCAGGTTTTTTTACCTGTGTTCTCTCAAAAACCGGCCTTGGCCGGATATATATCTGCCTGAAGGCAGGCTGTCGTCACTAAATATGACGCAGGTTTCTCCAAAATGTTACAGTTTATTTCCAGAATTTATTGAAAATTTATGAATTTTCAGCACTTACAGCTATTTCCACTGTGTTATTATAGCATCCGACAGCAATATCTCCATACTTTTTTTGACCAATCTCAGCTTGTGATTTTTCTTTATACAGGTCAAAACGTGATGGAAAACTATCGCTCGACTATAAAGGTTATATCCCAACTGGATGGTGCCTTCTTTTTTTCGCCTGTTGGCAGTCTTTCTGTACCGCCATCGTCCCTTCTGTCCTCACCGACACTGTAAACTACGAAGCCGGTCTCAAGTTTTTCATACCGCAATTCTCTGCCGTCGAAGGGGTCTTCGGGAACGGCATCGAGGTACGTTGGCACAAGGTCCGCCAGGGCATCCGGAAGATGGCCGGTGGCCAGCCGATAACGCTGAACTGCAAGGCCAACTCGGGCGGTACGAAGCTGGGCGATAGCCCTTATCTCTAAAGTGATAACCCTCGAAAATGCCGGCATAAATTTATGCAGCAATATATGGACTTTCGATGTTGCTTTAAGTTTGGCCTCAATAGTGCCGGCTGCCCTTTGACGCTGATGGAGAGGAAGCTGAGTAGTTTCTATGTAGTCGTTCATAAGGTCGAGATAAACAATTGCATCTCTGTCAGCCAGCCCCAAGGCCTTGTAGAGTTCAAGGATAGGAGCAGGTAACGTCTTTCCGCCAAAAAGTTCCGGAGTCAAAATCGTGGGATCTTCGAAAACACTTAGTAACTGGCAACGCTCACCGACGAATGCTCGCGATATGCCTGAGAGGTTCTGGGAGTTGGTAAAATCGCGGCCAAGTTCGACTAATTGTTCATCAGTAAAATCAGTTCTATTAATAACTCGTTCCAGGATCGAGACTGTAAGTGCCTGGCAGGATATGCGAACAAGTTGAGAGACAATTATTGGTTCTTCCGAAAGAGAATTGGCAATACCAAGACCAGCTATCAAAGATTGAGTTGCTGGCTGAGACTCGTTTTTTTCAGCATGTATCATAGCTTCGAGATTAAGTAACTTAACACTTTGCCTTAGGTCTTGCAGGTTGGGTACAAGAGTTCCAAGACCAAGGCTTAAGTCAATAGGATATCGACTATGTTCGAAGGTAGCAGCTTCGTGTAACAACTCAAGAGTCTTTTGGTTGTCACTGAGATACTGAGCGATAATATTCTTGGTTTCTTCGGACAGGGGTATATTACGAGCAGGGAGTTCGGCTTTACCTAATAGTGGCAGAAGTTTGCTATCCTGAGGTTTCTGGTAGAATTCAAAGGCATCTAAAATAATATAAGCGGCGTTTTCAGCCGTCTCGGGGATGGAATACCATTGATCCAACTCTTCGCAGGTTACAGGATAGCCGGCGGCTCTGATAGCGTCGATCTTACTCCGCAGCTTCGACCTCACGCTCAATCTAAACACAACAAAGGCGCCAACAACGATAAGCAACAGAACAATCAGTATATGAGAATATTTTAGTTTTCTACCTCTTTTGTGGGTTGTTTCACTGTCGTCCACGATGAAATCCCCTTTTAATAAATTCTGAACGAGCCACCTTCCGCTTATTAGCGATGCCAATCAAAGTTTATAATACCACAGTTACACAGATATTTGAATTGACTATGTTGAAAAATCAAACTTTTCTGCACCCAGGATTTGGCTTTCCAAACAGCTCTGTACTAAGAGCCTATCCGAATAACCGGGGCGTTATGAGGCCGAGCGAAAAGTTCGAGGCCAAGGCGGCAGGCCAAAAAGGCTCGGAGGCGTGGTTTTCTCCACGTCGAGAACATTTATGGCCGACAACGCAGGCATCGGGCTTTGCAGCCGGCCGCAATAGAGCGGGTTATTGGGATAGGCTCTTATGCGACAACCTTGAACAGCCTAACCTTCCCCTTCACCGGCACTTTAGTTCACTTTAGCTCATTCCTCTCTATCGATGGGTGGCAGCCTCAAGCGCAGTACCCGTTTTCGCGGGCACAAGCTTGGGGATGGCTCGCTTCGTTCGAGACCCCGGTGGCATAAATCTCCCCCCCCCCAACACAACCAGACGAGCGTCACTCAGAGCCAAGGCCGATTCATGCTGTTCTGGTAAAGTGTGCTTTCCCCCCTTATCAGCAGGGAACTTCGTGTATTTGCTTGAATTCCGTTGAACCGTGCGTAACGTTGCGGTTCAGGGGCGGCGTTCACGCCGTCCCTTGGAACCGCTGGTTCTGTGATTCAATCATCTGGTCCACGCGTGAACGTTGTAAATATCCCGGACATGTAGCCGCGACAAATAGCTATATTTAGGATTGGAATATTCCACTTGCGCGACTCTTGCGGGGATACCTCTGCATTTCGGATATTAGCAGAAATGCGGACGATTCTCTTCTTTCGCTTCTTCCACTTGGTCTTGATTTCAATTAGATATTTCTCTCCAGATCTCCCCATTTGTTCCGTCGTGTAAACTACATCTCCTACTGTACGAACGAGGTCTTCATGGGACATCGTCCTAAACCGATCAAGTTCATTATTGAGAACTGACTTTGCTTCTTCCTTGTTCATCATTGCTCACAGAACTACGTATATATGGTTTCCAGATAAGAACCCACAAGCGCCCGACTGTCGGCATAACACCCCTTTGCCCAAAGTCCATAAGTAATCCCTTGTAAAACGACTTACTAATTCCGGGGACACCATACTTAATTCCAGCCGTCCTCTGTGTCCCAAAGCTCCGCAGTAATTCAGCCCACCCGCTCTTGAGTTTACCCCCGGTGCAGGCTCACTTGCTTTTTTAGTTTACCCCCGATGTTAGCTCACTTGCTTTTCTGTCGGGGGCCGGGGGCCCTCTATCAAAACCTGTCACTAAGAAGCACAACTCATCGAAAAATGGACCGTACCCCTTTAATTCCCCCCCCGCTTCGAGTGTTAATCCGCGTATTATTCATGTGAAAGGGGTATTTTTTTCATCCACTGACCAATACCTCAGACCATTTGATCTGTTCGGCCTTCTGTTGATATATGGTAATCGGTGTATCAGCCCCGAAAACCGATTGAAAATTAGCTTTGAGATCGCATGCGTTTGGATCAATCAACACAATCGTGGTCGGCAGATTCTTCTTGGCCCTCTCGCACATCACCCCGGCAAAATGCAGCCGGGCCATAGTGTCGAATGGCGAGAGCGAGAATCCAACAATATAGATTTCGTCTGCTTGGTATAACGCACGTCCAGCGTTGTGCCAGACTTGGCCACTGCCAGGGATTCTATCGAGGGGCTTGTAGCGGCCCAGACCCGCGATGCCAATACCGTATTGCTTGTCGCTCCGTTGGAGGATCTGATTCTTGATTCGATTGCCCAGCTTGTCATCAGGGATCCGAAGGAGCACGTAGTCGTATTCGATCTCGCCCGTGGGTTTAGGATCGGCATTCTCTACGTTTTGGTCTTCTTTTTGGAAAAGAAGGGGATACCCAAAACTACCGACTTGATGGCGTGGTACTATAGCCCAGTTTATCGATCCGTGCATTTTGAGGATCGGCGTTCCCTTGCCTTCTTCGATTTTGAATCCGTATCGCCAAGGTATCTCTGCCTGCGAAATGGACTGCTCTATCAATGTGTCATAGTTGAACGTTACGACAGTATCGTTCTCTCGGAGAATGGTTGCGAACCGGGAAATGCCATCGGTTTTTTCAATGCCCGTCTGTTGCTGGTCCCAGATTACGTTAACAAGATCATCCTCCATATAACTGAGCCAGGTTTCGATTGCCTCAGCGGTTCTATAGGGAGTATCTCCTGAGTTGCGGCCAACCGTGCACATTTGCTGTCTCATTTTCCAAATGAGAGCATCGAAGTGTGCGAAATCAAATATTTCCTCTATGTTCAGCGACAGTACTGCGTTTTGGTCTGCATGCTTGATCCAACTTTTGCGCTCATCGAGCCACGCGAACCATTCGAGGGCTTCCTTGTGGTCATATTCTTCGAACTTGCGACGCAGAAGTGGAGTCAGTTCAGTAGCCAAGGGCATACCGGCTTGTTTGGAAAATCCAGCGCCGAGAATAAAGACTCGCTTCGAACTCATCAATACACCTGGTCATTAGCGCCAGACAAATGGTGCCATAACAACCATTCGTGGCTGTCCCTTTCCAGCCAGCTGTTAGCTCTTTTCTGTCACAGTATTTACTTGAGCATCTTCGACGATTTTTAGGATATTACTCGCAATAACTATTCGCTCAAAGGCCTCAAGAAACTCCATTTTAATATTTCGATGTGAGCATGGATTCTTGTATAAACCATGTGCACCAGCAACATAGTGCGCCATCGCTTCCCGCTCTCCAGTTGGGAGATCTAGCCTGGTTAGAGAGCCTTTGTTTACATCAAATGCTTTCCTTATCAATTTTATTCCGAAATCATCTTTGGATAAACCGGCCTTCTCGCGAATAGCAATCTCTACGCATTTGAAAGCTTGAAGAACTGCACTCTCGAATTGTCGCTTGGCCAACAACTCAAAAGATTTATCCATTACCTCCGGATGAATATAGGATTCTGGGAGAATGGTCCAACTCTTTACAACCTTTTTGAACTCAGCTTCTGGAAAATGAAATCCTTTTTTGGTTGGAAAGTAAATTTCCTCTCCTTCGTCGTCATATCCACGTTGATACATACGTATATCAATGTACGTGGCGTTGCTACCTTTATACTTAACTCGGGTAAACCTAATAGGCTGATAAGAGCCCGTCTTGGCCTCTCCGATAATGTCTTGACGCTCGATATTTTCTTTTATGTTCATTTGTTAAAGCTAACTATGTTTATATGGTTTCCGTATAACATCCCGAACTTCTCGTCATTCAGAGTAATCCCAGCCGCTGTTGTACTCACACAAAATACAATCAAATTATTGCTCTTTCAAGTGAAAATTTGCGAATAAATAGGTGCTTTCTTTCTCTTACTTAGGCAACAGTGTACTCAACCGTTTTAATCATTGCATTATCACTTAATTTTGGGCAATTCGACAAACTAAAACTAATTGCATATATTTTCTTAGAGCTTCGGATTTAGTTCTTATCTTCTATCCGCCCTGGAGTTTACCCCCGGTGCAGGCTTCTCTGTTTCTCTGCCGGGGTTCTTCTTTCTTCCGTCCTCTTTCTCAGTTGTGGCACGGCCATCCTGGCCGTGTTTTCACGGGCTGGAAGCCCGTGCCACATGATTCTCAGCAGTTACCTATTTCACATTCTAAATTACCCATATTAACACATTTTCAATCAAAAACGCTGATACCTCAGAACAAAAATCAAAATTTTCAAATATTTTTTAACTCACTTTCCCAAATAGAGTTACGAGAATCACGAATCTCGATTCGAGTACTTTTTTCATATCAAAAGTGCAGGTTCCTCTAATTATAGAGGGAGTGTTTTTTTACTCCCTGAGTTTACCCGAGTTTATCCCCGGGTGTATTTACACGGCTCTTCTGCCGGGGAGTGTGTGCTTACTTGCTTTTCTGCCGGGGGCTGCTTTTTCTCCTCCGGCAAAAAGATGCCAAATATTAATATAGAAAATCGTCAATAATCAATCGTAAATCGTAAATATTCAATAGTCATGATATCCATTAAGGTAATTACCAATCATGAGCATCGAGAATCCAACTTTAGCTCACTTTAGACACTTTAGCTCACTCTTCACTAACTTAACTGCCTATAAGGCAGAAGATATTTACGTGCCTATAAGGCACCTGTTTTCTGTTTTCTATCCTTTGTCATCTACTTCTGTCGAGAGTCCTCTACAAATCAACCCTTTTATGCAAAACAAACCCAATTTCCAGGATGCCAAAATGAACATAAACAGCTATAATAAAACGGCTTATGAAAATAAATACAGTTGGACACTTTGTGAAAACAAACCCAATCTTGTCAGGCCTGCTTTGTTTGCTAAAGAGTTGCCGGACTGGTCAAACCCAATCAAAGCCTGTCCTGAGCGCATTGAGTTTACCCTGAGTGTAATCGAAGGGAATGGGTCGAATGGGCCAATTTCCGTCAAGAAATGCCCTTGTCGGTCTTCCACAACGGTTCCCCGAAACAAAAGGTTTGGCTCTTTATGACACATAGGCAACAGACAATTGATGCAAAGATCGCACAAGCTAAAAACGTCATCAGAGCGGCTTTAGAAGAACACATGATCCTCATTCTCTCGATTCTCCCGAAGGTTATAATGCAACCTCACCAAACGAAACTCGTTCATCTTGTAGATGTTCCCAGGTTTTTCAGCTACATACAATATCGAAAATCTCTTCAAGTTTCAACAATTCGGACTGTACGAAGTAATTCAAGAGATCGAATCAGGAATATGCAGTTTCATCGTACAACACAGTATTGTGGTCAATCCAAGTGCTTCGTACAAATCCCGGTAAACAAGCAAGTCTGCTTCGTCTGGGAAATCTGGGCGGAGATAGTATCTCAGTTCTGGACAGTGGTGTCGTACCGCACGCCATCGGGGACCGGTACAGGGACGACAACAGTGATACCATGGTCGCCGGTGGTTTGCCGGGAAGAATCGACGGCGATGAAGGCGGTGTAGGCCGACATCAAACCATACTCAAGGGCGACCTGCTTGATTTCCTCCGGAAGGTCCGGATTATTATCATAGGTGGCCTGATTAGCTAAGGTCTCGATTTTTTTACGGGCCCATACACAGGCGATGCCCGGATGAGTAACGGCGGAGTCATCGAGGTTGACGCCGATAGCGATTTCCTGGGTCAGGTCGCCGACTTTGCCGGTAACGCGAATGGTTGTGCTGCGTTGGCCTTTGAATCTGCCGGTGAGAATTACAGGACGGCCGACAAAGAGGTCACGAATGTGATAGGGGTACATATACGTCACCTGCATATTACCCCAGTCGATTGTTACGTCGGTAAGGGCGGGATGGCTGATGCGCTCGTAGAACAGGTCAACGACTCCTCCGGCGCTCTCGTCCAGGCCGATATAGGCGACGGCGCCTTTTCCGAGTTTGGCCATTCTGTCGAGCAGGTATCGGTTGACGGAAGAGCCGACGCCAAAACTGAAAATTCGGCTCGCGCCGAGGCGTTGGTGAACCGCGGCGAGGATTTCGACTTCGTTGCCGATATAGCCGTCGGTCATAAAAGAGACCAGACGAAATCTGTGTGGGTCGTGGGCGAAGTCCAGGGCGGCCTTTATGCCCTCAATCATCATAGTCCCGCCGCTGCCGTGTAAGGATTCGACGTAGTTGAGCCCCTTGCGGATGTTGGCCGGTGTTGCAGGGATGGGATGGGGACCAAGCTGTGAGGCGTTGTTTGAAAAACGAATTATCTGGAAAGTGTCGTTCGGCTGTAGTTTTCTAAGAGCACGTGTAATCGCCTGCTTGGCCTTGGCGATGGGTTTGCCGCTCATACTGCCCGAACAATCCAGGACGAATATCATCTCCATCGGGGCTCGCTTTAGATAATTGAGACTTTCCGGCGGATACAGCATCAATGTGAAGAATCCGCCACGTTTGTCGTGGTGGGTTACCAGGGCCGACTTTACGGTTTTACCTGCGACCTTGTAACGAAGGACGAAGTCCTTGTTTGGAATGCTGTCAAGGCTGCTGAGCTTGACCGACAGCTTTTCAGGTGATGTAAAAGTCTTCTTAATAACATGATTTGTGCACTTGACCTCTTCGATTTTTACACCGGCGTCAACTTCAACCGTAACGGCAATATCATGGCCGCTGCGCTCGCCGGGTTTTAAGTACTGGACCTCAGTTTTCTGGCCGGAGATGCCGTTTTTGCCGCGGGCAACAGCACCGACGCCATCGGTATAGCCGGGAGGGTTAAATCTTGGCCCAACGACCATAGGAAAGACAAACTCATACCAGCCGTCCAAATAAGCCAGGGTGTTGAAATACTTGATATTGACGTCGATGTTTTTGTCGGGCTCGATGTTGGCAACCTTTTGCGTGAAGATATTGGGCCGTTCCTGTGTGAGCAGCGAAGCGACGTATCCCTTACTCCTGGCTTGCCTGTAGATTTCCTCTGCTTCTTTGCGCTCTCGAATAATGCCGCGGATTCGGCGTTCGCCAATTACCATAATAAATTCGTTAATAGCAGCGTTTTGCGGCAGCGGAAATACATACACCGCTTCAATCTTTTGGTCGTAGGGGTTATGGAACTGCTGGGTAACGTCAACTGTGGCGATGTAGCCGCTGATTTGTCCCTTAACATCGGTATGCTTTAGCGGCAGCGGTATTTCTTTGTCTTCTTTAGGCAGCTTGGCTAACATCGCCCCGCAGCCGGGAGTATCCTCTCCTGCTGGAACCGCCTGCGTCTCAGCCCGGGCTATCACCCATATCTCGTCGGCCGTGACATTCACCAATTCAGCAGGTATCCGCCGTGTGTCGGGTCGCCTTGAGATGACCGGAAGAGGGCCGCCTCTACCCCTAAGCAAAGCCACTCGTCCCGAACTGGACGGCCGCGGAGTTCCCTTAAAGGCTGGGGTTCTGAGAGTCGGAGCAGGCCCGTTTGTTCTATACCTCCCACCCATTCCACCGCCATACCCACCCATACCGCCCGCCCCTTGTTTGTCGCCCAGCACCGGCACCCGGCCTCTTACGGCATGAGGCTGTGCCTCCTGACTATCAATTACGAGAAGCTTGTCCATTTCCCGCCCAATTTGCTTAATAAAAGGAGTAGCATCTGTGGCTACTGGAATTCCGGGCTCATCGGACACATCAGGTTTGGTCGCAGTAGCAGCCTCACCATTGTGTATCAAAAGAGCATCTGTTCGTTTACCCGCTTCCCTGGCTACCTCCAATTGTTTTTGGAGGCGGAACTCAGCTCTCGGCACCTCTTTTTGTAACTTTGACAGTATAGCTTGCAGTTCTTCTGTCACTTGTGGTTCGGAAAGAGGCTTTTTGCCTTCATCAGGTAATGCCGGAGGTTTCGTCAACGTATCTGCTACTACCGGTTGCTGAGCCGGTTCTATGCCGTCTGCTGGGGATGTATCTGCTCGTTGCTGCTGGCATCCTATGAAATAGCCGACCAGCGCTATTGCGGTTATGCCCAAAAGAATTGATACGGTTAGTATTTTCTTTTTCACTTTTATTCTCCTTTTTCGAATGAGATTTTAGCGGGTATTTCTTTCGCATCTGCATCAGCGGCGACGGTGAGCTTTAGTTCGTAATCAGGCTCGGCATCGCCGATGATTTGCAGATGGATAGTGGCGATTCGGGTGCGCCCTTTGGGTAATTCTCGGCCGGTGTTAAATGCGGCAATAATTATACGGTCATTGGCTAAGGCGGCGGGGTCATAATAAGGCGCCTCTTTGAATGCTTTGTGCTGACCACCTTCTACGCCGACGATTTTGATTTGTCCGGCAGCAGCTTTAAGCTCGAACTGGAAGGCGGCGAGCGGCTGGCTGCCGGAATCGAGGTAGATATGCAGCGGTGCAAAACGGACACTCGGCTGAGTAGTCGTAATATCCTGCTCCGACTGCTGTGCCAGGACAGGAACAATCAGGGATATGCTGGTCAGAATTACTGCCATAATCTTTTTCATTATAAGACTCCTTTATCCAGTCGGACAGCGGCCAAGGCTACCGAATCGACGTCGTTACGATTAACAAGGCCGTCACCGGTAATGTCCCATTCCTGCTTTCGCAGAGCCTGCCCCGTACCTGATACGGGGGACAAGTTTGTTTTGGGACGATCGGCGGATTCAATGTGGCGAGCTAACTTGAAGGCATCGAGGATATCCACCCGGCCGTTCCGGTCAATATCAACCGCCTGGGCTTCAACAAGAACGGAGAGACTTGTACTCGGCCCAGGCTTTTGTGTTAGATTCAAGCTGAAGGCAAAAATAACAACAGCCGCTGCTGCCGCAATCCGCAAAAGGCTGACATGCCGGAAAATCCGGTGCCGCCAATGTCGTTGAACAAGGCGCCGATTGGCTTGGTCCATAATGGCCATGTCTAATTCGGGCGGCACGGAAAACTGCGGCTTGAAAAGGGTATTTAAATCTTCCGAGAGTTTTGGACTTATCTTTAAATCCAAATCCTCTTCAAAATGTCCTTTTTTTTCAGTCATAATTTTAGCTCCTGTATATTAAGCAAACAAACCACCTAAAAAGTTCAAAGTTTTTGAGATTTTTTTCGCCGGGGAAGGTTTCTTAATCATTCGAGGAAATAATCTCGTGTGCGGCGGTCATTACGGAGCCTCTGTAAGGCGTGGTGCAGCCTGGACTTTACTGTGCCTATGGGGATATTAAGAGCCGTGGCTATCTCCTGCAAAGCCATATCATCGACAAATCTCATTAGCAGAACCTCCCGCTGCTCATCGGGCAATACAGTCAGGACGGCGGCTAATTCAGAACGGCTGCTCTGAGTATCTTTCAATGCAGGCGCGGGTAGTTCGCTCAATATTTCTTCGTCGGTTATAAAGCGGCGTTTTTTGCTGCGGACGGCAAGAGAAAGATGCCTGACCACCGGGTAGAGAAAGGTCGTCATTGAGGCGGTAAGGCTAAAGCCGGGGAACTTACCAAGCAGATAGATAAAGGTCTCCTGTAGTACATCGAGGGTGTCCTGCCGGTTGCCGGTAAATCGCCAGGCCAGGCGGTAAACCCAATCCCGATACCGCCGGTAGAGGGCTTCGAAGGCGTCCGGGTCACCTTGATTTACCAATTCAATTAGTTCCTGGTCAGAGTCCATGGAAAACCAGTCTCCCGTCAAAGAGAAAAAACCTGGACAACTGCTCAACCACCTGCTTATATCATACCCAGTTTAGCTTTTTTGTCTGCTGTTTTCAATCTGCTCTTTAAAAATCATTGTCCGAACAATTGTGGAACTTTTTTCAGAACCAGGTTTATTGCACCCTATGGACATTCTTAGTTCACGGTTCGCAGATTTGAATTTTGGTCGAAGTTCATAATGCCCTTGCAGAAGCCGCATCGGGAGTAAGAAGCTAAGCGCTGTAAACGGTATGCCGGGACGAAATATCCGGACTTAGAGGGGAAAATAGTGAACCTTTATCCGCTTATAAAGTAAGGACTTACAAGGATATGCAAAAGTTTGATTTCGGTTTTTAGAAGCGAAACCGCCTATTTTTGGTTAAAGTGAGGTTGTGCCGCTGCCGATAATAAAAAAAGCTCAAAAAACGATTTTTTCTCCCCTCCGGAAAACATCGGGTAGCAGAATGTTGCTCGATGTTTTCTTTTTAACTGCTTAGCCTGAAAGCAAAATGCTCCAGCACAAAAGTAAATTATGCTCTTGTGCACTTATGCTCTTTACACGTTTTTTCCGCAGCATTTCTTGTATTTTTTTCCACTGCCACAGGGACAGGGTGCGTTACGGCCGACCTTGGGCTGTTCCAGTCTTATCTGCTTTACTCTCGTCTCGCCCTGCGGTGCCTGGGCGGCGGCCCGCTGCCGCTCGGCCATTGCAAACTGCCCAACCTCATCATGGCTCGTTGCACTTACGTTCCAGACACTCCTTGCCCTGGCGCCGGCTTCGAGGTGCACCTTGAAGATAATATCCGTAACGCGGTCCTCAATGCTATCGAGCATCTCCTCGAACATTCTTGAACCCTCACGTTTGAATTCGGTCTTGGGGTCTTTCTCTGCCCAGGAGCGCATCCAAATGCTGTTTTTAAGATGGTCCATCGAATAAAGATGGTCCTTCCAGGTACTGTCGTAAACCTGGACCAAAACATATTTTTCAAGGTCGCTAAGCTCGGCCCGCAAAAATTCTCTTGCAACTTCAGATAAGTTATCTTTGAGCTCCGGGCCGTCGCCGGCCAGGTCCTCTTCGGTCAAAGAAGCCTCGAATCTTTCATTAGCCCAGCTCACTAATTCAGCTCTGTTCAAGGTGGTAATTTTATCACCCAGCTCCTGGTCTAATTTTCCGTTGTTGAAGCTTTCGCTTAATTCGAGCAGTTGTTTTTGCAGGCGGTGGGGTTTGGTGTTTTGTATTCGTTCAACAGAAAGGTCAGCGTTATATTTTTTGTTGGCCCAGTCGGTGAGCGCTTCGAATGCATACACGTTCGGTCCCTGTGGGCCGTAAACCATATTCATCGCAAATTCGACAGGATACTCAATCTCCCTTTGTTTGTATTTGGCCGTGGTTTTTTCCCCGACTTTCTGACGGATCTGTGAGGCAGAGAGGTCTGCTAATTCTGCGATGTCCAGTTTTATATCGAATTTGGCTCGTGCCCATTCGGCAAAGGTGTGGAGGGGAAAATCATCCTTCAGGAATTCGACTAATTGCGAACAATCTTTTTTGTCGATTTGCTCAGCGGCGGCTGAAATTAACTGCTCTTCAATCTCTTCCGGCGACTGGTGTTTAACTTTGCCGGGACTAAGACTGACCTTAAAAGAGCTCATGGCCCATTTGCACAATCCGGCGATGTCCCAGGTTTGCGGGTTACTGTAATCTTCCAGATATTCGCCCATGGAAAGCGATATATTATTGGCAGCGTTATCCTTTGACTGGCGCTTTATTAATTGTTCTATTTCCTCTACATCGACACCGGAAATATCCGAGAGCTTCAAATCAACTCCGAAGCTGGTTCTCGCCCATTCGCTGATGCATTTAAGCGGGTACTCTTTACTCAATATGGTCTTGCAATTCGTTGCGATAGTCGAGTCAATCATTTCCTGTATGACGGTTTTGAGCCCTTTGCCGGTCAGGATTTCGCGTCTGCGCGAGTAAAAGATTTTCCGCTGGTAGTCCATTACCTCGTCGTATTCGAGCAGGCTCTTGCGTACCTCGAAGTTTCGCTCTTCAACTTTTTTTTGCGCCTTCTCGATGCCCTTGCTTATCCTCCGATGATATATTGGCTGTCCCTCTTCCCAGCCGATCCAGGACAGTGCCTTGACAGTCCACTCAGGTGCAAAGACCCGCATCAGGTCATCGTCGAAGCTCAGGAAAAACTGGCTGGAGCCCTTGTCCCCCTGTCTGCCTGTTCGTCCCCGGAGCTGATTATCGATTCTTCTGGCCTCGTGCCGTTCAGTGCCAACTACGTGCAGTCCCCCGATTTTGGCTACACCCGTGCCAAGCACAATGTCAGTGCCTCTGCCTGCCATATTTGTTGCTATTGTAATATTGCCTCGCATTCGTCCGTCCCGGCCTTTGTGCTGCTGGCCGGCTTTGGCAACAATGCTCGCTTCTCTTTCGTGATACTTGGCATTGAGGACCTCGTGTTCGAGGCCGAATCTTTTCGTAAGAGCCGCCGAAAGCGCCTCGTTTTTCTCTACGCTGACCGTCCCCACAAGCAGAGGCCGGCCGGATGAGCTAATATCGTTTATCTCTTCTACTATCGCGTCAAACTTTTCACGCATCGATTTATATATTGCATCGTCCCTGTCTTCCCGGATGCAGGGCTCGTTGGTGGGCATTACGACGACTTCGAGCTTGTAAATGTTCATAAATTCTTCAGCTTCGGTGGCGGCGGTGCCGGTCATTCCCGCTATCTGGTCATAGAGTTTGAAGAAGTTCTGGAGCGTGATAGTGGCGAGCGTTTGAGTTTCTTCTTTTACGGTAACAGCTTCTTTTGCTTCGACCGCCTGATGAAGCCCATCGGACCACTGCCGGCCGTGCATCAATCGGCCGGTAAATTCGTCAACAATAATGACCTTGCCGTCCATAACGACATAGTCTTTTTCCCGCTCGAAAGTAACGTGGCCACGCAGGCTCTGCTCCAAAAGATGCGGCCATTCCATATTTGAGCCGGTAAAAAATGAACCCACACCGGCTATTTCCTGTGCGGCCCCCACTCCTTCATGTGTAAGATGCACCGCTTTTCTGTCAAATTCAACTTCGTAATATTGCGTGGCCCCTGTCAGCTTAGCCTGGGCGGTTTCGAGCTCATCCCGGTTTTTCCCGATTGCTTCCTGGGCTTTTTCAATTCGCTCGTTGTCCTTATCTTTTTTTGCATCCGCCAGCTCACCCTGGGCGCTGGCTATGGCCCGCTCGGCAGAATCAATTTGCCTTTTGGTGCGGTCGTAGCTGCTTTGGAGGCTGAGCAGCTTTCTTGCGACCTGGTCTGCTTTTTTATATCGGCTGACATCATCAAAGGCCGGGCCGGATATAATCAGCGGTGTCCTCGCTTCGTCAATCAGAATTGAATCGACTTCGTCAATGATAGCATATTGCAGCGGCCCCTGTACCATCTGCTCGAGTGACGTTTTCATATTATCGCGAAGATAATCGAAGCCGAATTCGTTATTTGTGCCGTAATTTATGTCGCAGGCATATTGGTTTTTACGCTCGTCGCCGGCTGTGTCCATATCCGCCTGAATCGCTCCGACAGTCATACCCAGAGCCTTATAGACCGGCCCCATCCATTCTGCATCACGCTTGGCTAAGTAATCGTTGACGGTAACTATGTGGACTTTTCTTCCGGTTAAATGAACGAGATATGCCGCTAATGTTGCTACTAAGGTTTTGCCTTCACCGGTAGCCATTTCGGCGATTTTACCCTCGTAAAGGACTCTGCCACCGGCAAGCTGTACGTCAAAGTGACGCATCTTGACATTTCGCCTTGCTGCTTCACGAACAACTGCGAAGGCTTCAAGCAGGATGTCCTCGGGGCTGGTCCCATCTTTTATAGCGGCCTTGAACTTGGCGGTTTTTGCCTTCAGTGCCTCGTCGTCGAGCTTTTTCGTTTGCTCCTCGAACTGCTCTGCTGGACGCGCGGCTTCTACATAGGCTTTTCCAAGCCGTTTAGCACGCGTCCCAAATCTTTTTAGCAGAATTTCGCTTATTTTTTCAAACATAAAAATGAAAAATCCAGATATCGAATATCTAAATCCGAAACAATTTCATAATTCAACCCGCCAACGGCGGGTATTCATCGGAACCCGGCGCTGCTGGGTCAAATGTTCAAAACGCTTTGTTTCGGATTTTGTATTTTGGTCATTCGAATTTGTTTCGTATTTCGAATTTTGTGCTTTGGATTTCGTTATCCTTTCACTCGTGATAGGTACTCGCCGGTACGGGTATCGACGCGGATAAGCTCACCGACTTTAACAAAAGGCGGTACCTGCACGATCAGGCCGGTTTCGAGCGTAGCGGGCTTATTTTGATTTGTCGCAGTAGCGCCCTTAATCTCAGGCGGCGTGTCGGTAATTTCCAAATCCACCGTGTTGGGCAGAGTAACTATAAGGGGCTTACCCTGATACATACTGACCTGTAGCTGAGTATTCGGCTTTAGATACTTCGGCCCATCACCGAATGCATCATCATCGAGACTAATCTGGTCGTAGGTTGTAGTATCCATCAGCACATGCTCACTTCCGGAAGAGTATAGGTATTCGTATGTTCTCTTGTCCAGATATGCTTCTTCGACGATTTCCTCCGAGCGCAAACGGACATTTTGAATTGAACCGTCGGTCAGAGTTTTGAGCTTTGTTTGATAGACCGCACCGCCTTTGCCTAATTTGACGTGCTGATAATCGACAATTGCGTACAATTTACCGTCGATCTTAACGGTCTGACCTTTTCTCATCTCGGATGCTCTCATTTTTTACTCCAAAAAATCCGTGTCTCGTTATTCGTATTTCCTTTATCTTTTACAGAATAAGCATTAGAACAATCCTGCACAGAATTGTCAATCTTGATATTTCCCCCGTCGTAAGCATCTTTATGCAATGCTCGCATTCTCTGTTTAATCCTCTAATGAGTTTCCTTTCCTCCAATTACGGTACGCAGGCTGAACGGCAAGAGCGTGGTTGGGCAAAGCGCATAAAAAGGGCTGCAAGTCCCGATAGGCTCGGATCTCACAGCCCTTAAGAATCTTGAATTGCAGTAAAACTTACAGCGTTCTGCGTCTCCTCAGCCAGCCGACAAGGCCTATACCAATGCTACCTAAAATGATAGCACCCGGTGCGGGGATCGGCGAGACCGATATATGGAATACATCCGGATTACTTGGATTAGGATTGACTCCATCCAGATTTGCCCCAACATTGAAACCAATGTTGGTAACATGATGTATATTTAAAGCTGAGCTTAAATCAACCGTAAGCGTCGCAGAGCTATAAGGCGCCAGCGCAGTCCATCCATTGTCGTAGTACTGGTCGCCTGCAGCGTCTTTCGGGGGGTCTGTCCAGCCTGTATTGACATACAGATTTACCCATGTTGTGTCATCGTTGTCGTTGTAAAAGGTCAGGGCAAAAGCATCATAGCCGGTGAGGTCGTTAACACCGAGATCAAACACCGTGGGGCCTGTTGGCTGGGTTGGTTCGCCAGTATTGCTGCCTACGCCCCAGAAGTTGGTACCAATCTGCATTTGGGCAAATGGTGTCCATTGGTTTCCGGCCCCGGTATCATACAGAGATCCTACATATCCTACGGCCCCACTCATACCGGTGTAGGAACCTACGGTTAGATTACCAGTTTCATTAATTCCGCTGGAATCATAACTCGTGGGATTTTCGTACACTTGCCACAACTGGCTCAATTGCGAAGTATTAAGCGTAAAAGTTGTACCTGCCATCGACACTGAAGCCGTCAGGGCAAGCACTAATATTGTAAAAATAATACGTTTCATTTTAATTTCTCCTTTGTGCGCAAAAACACAAGGTTTTTAATAACAATTACATCAACCTCCCTTTGTGTGAAGGGCTCCGCGCAAGCAAACCCTTCACACGTAAAGGAAGGTCAATACTCGTTCTCAGGTCAGGTTAGGCGGGCTGCGGGGCTGTTGTTGAAAAAGGAAAGCTTGCGAAAAATAAATATACCGCTCGACTAGCGCAGCCGGGCAGATAAACGCAGGGTTAGGTAAGAATGAAAAGTGCGTTATTGCGAATTGAGATCCTTCTCTCCGCTCAGGATGACAAAGGGTTCGCGCAGAAACAACGCGCTTAAGCGACGCAAAAAGATTGAGATTGCGTCGACTCCGCTTAGGGCTAAAGGCTTTTTTCGCTCGCAATGACAGAGTATGCGCTCGCAATGATGTAAGGGACGCTGGTAATGGCAACGACATTTTGCCGGCTGGTATTCCTTCCAAATGGTGAAGAAGGCCAATGTATTGTGTGCCTTCGACGTCACTACGCGAGCGACATAAATCTTCCCGATACAGGCAGGCAGTATTAGCGTGTGATTTTTGATGTATGTGTTTTTTGGAAATATTCACAGCTAATTGCGGGATGACTTGAAATCCGGCTTGGCCCGCCCATAACAGCCCGGCCAGGGCAGCCAGCCAGATCCTGCGGTCCTTAACCAATGAAACGCAAAGGAATCCGGTTAAGACCATAAAAAGTGCTGCGGGCACGGGCGGCAAAGTCTTTGCCCCAACAGTTGAAAAGTCTGCAAATTCAGGGGGCGGCTTTAGAATTTCTGCGCCGATAGCCGCCAAGTGGGAATTGAAGGGTCCGGTAATTTGGCTTGTTTCGAGTATTAGGTAAAATGAGATTCCTGTGATGGTAACACATCCACAGCAACAAAGTTATTATTACCGTCGCCCCTCATAGTCGGCGCAGCACTTAGCGCTGTGGCCGTACCGAGGGACAGTATTATTATCAGCAATTTCCTATTGTTACCTAAGCCCAAACCCTTCGCCTCCTCATAACGCGACAAATAATGGACCTGCCTCCTCCTTGAGGCGACTAATCCACTTAGGTGGATGACCTCCTGACCAATCTCACCCTGCGAACAAGGGACATCCTCCACCTTTTCAATTTACCTAACGCCTACGTAAATAACCAATATTCATAAACAGCAATATTACAGGTGTTTTGGCACCGCGATACAATCGTGGAAACTACGGGATTTTTGCACTAATTTGCAGATTTTCAGCTCGAAAATACGTGGAAACTACGGGATTTTAAGCTTATTATGATTCCCCCCGGACAAGCAAGCGGAACCGGACTCGCTTGTGCAGTTTTTCCAATTACACGGTGGCCTGGTGTGACCTATTCATCAGCTTCCAGGTCGGGCATCCTAATCACCGCAATCTCTTTGAATAAATCCAATACATTATCAACCCCAAACTTGTGCATTATGTGTGCTCGGTGATCTTCGATGGTCCTTACAGACCGGTGTAGCGACCTGGCTATTTCCTTGTTACTCTTGCCGTCCAAAATTAAACGCAGAACTCTCATCTCTGTTTTAGTAAGCACCTTGCCCACGAGCGGATGAGTCTTAGTATGTTGCTTTAGCACAGATTCGACTGCCGATAGAAAGGTCTGCTTGTCGAGTGGTTTTTCAATAAAATCAGATGCCCCTGCCTTGAAGCCCCTGACCGCTGTTTGTGTATCACCATAGCCGGTTATAAGAAGAACCGGCAACGTTGGAATTAGACGTTTCGCTTCGGTTAGCAGCTTAATACCATCCATATCAGGCATTTTCAAATTGGTGATAAGTAAATCGCACCTCTGAGAATGTAATTGCTCAAGGCAATCCGCCCCAAAGGCAAAACAGGTAACTTTCGAGCCAAGCTGTTCAAGAGTTCGGCTGACTACCAGACGTATGTCTGGGTCATCATCAACTAAAAAAATATGTTTGTTTAAGTTGTTTGGCATTTTTATCAGTTAAAACTTATAGTCTCTTTACGGGCAAGGTGACCATGAAAGTCGTTCCCTCACCATGTTTAGTTTCAATGTGAATCTTGCCGCCGTTTTCAGAAACGATACGCTGAACAATGCAAAGTCCCAGCCCTGTTCCTTCGCCTACAGGCTTGGTTGTGAAAAACGGCTCAAAAATCCGGTTAAGGTTCTCCGGTGCAATGCCACCACAATTGTCAAAGAACCGCAACTCAATGTGCTGGTTCCACAACTTGCCACTAACAATAACAAAGTGCTTTTCTTTGCCATCCCCCGCCTGTATAGCATTCTGTATTATCGCGAAAAACAGTTGCTCTAAGTCTTTTTCATCCATAAATATAAAAGGAAGTCCGCGCAAACCTTGGACGTGTAAGCTGGTTCTTGCATGCCAAGCCTTTTCGTTCAATAGCCGCATAACGTTCTGGGCAACTGCATTCAAATCTACTTCCTTGACGGTCTTTCCCGGGGATGACCGTGCGAAATTCTTAAACCGCCCGACTATTGAAATAATATTCGAGATCCCTTTTAGACCAAGGTTGAGTTGTTCTATTGTCGTGCCTGGACAGGACGTCATTTGCAGATCCTCCAGGGCATTCTGAATGGACAGGCGAATAACAGTCAGAGGCTGGTTCAGTTCGTGAGCGAGCGTAGCACTTAAGGCTCCCACTGACACGAGCCGTTCGGTTCCAGCCATTCTTTCGCGATATAAATTGAGCTCCCTCTCTCTCAGTTTGGACTTAGTGATGTCGCGTGCAACCGCCAAAGTTCCCTTAGCTTCTCCATCATCATTTTTCAACAGAGTGATTGACATATATGTGGGAAAGGTGGTGTTGTCCTTTCTGGTATGGCCTAATTCACCTTCCCAGGAACCTCGCGTCTTTAGCTGCTCTAAAGCCCTCTCATACTCATCTATCTGTTCCTTATGTAGTTTGGTAGCCGACATTCCAAGCATTTCTCTAATTGTGTAACCGTGCATCCGGGCGAACGCATGGTTAACATATACAAGTTTTGGCTCCAAGTCACCTATTGCTATACCGTCAATCGACTGCTCAACAGCAGAGCTTAGATTTCTTATTTCTTCCTCCGCCTTTTTGTGCTCAGTGATGTCTACAACGGCACCAGTCAAAAACAAAACTCGATCGTTCTCATCACAGATCGGCTTACCTTGATCGCGCAGCCAGCGAACAGTACCGTCCGCGCGTAAGATCCGGAATTCCGCCACGTATGTCCGACGCTCACGGATGGCACGCTGAATCTCCTCGTTAGTCATGTCCCGGTCCTCAGGATGGACAAAGTGGAGGAAATCTTCAACCGGCTGTGTAGACTCTACTGCCTCCAGCCCAAGAATCAGGTTTAAGCTGGCATCTCGCGTGTCCTGATTTGTTACCGGGTCCCACCGCCAGGTGCCCATCTGCGCCGCGGAAAGTGCCACTCGCAGACGTTCCTCACTCTCTTGCAGCGCCTCCTCCGTCTGCTTTCGCTCGGTGATGTCCTCTGCTGAACACAGCGTTCCAGTAACTTTACCGTTAAGGTCCCTCATTACCGTGTTATGAAACGCAATTAACCTTTCATCTCCATCTTTCGTTAATAATGGATTCTCATAATATTCAACTGCCTCAATATCTCCAGCCATCAGTTTCCGAAAGACACCTCTTACTTTACTTCTTATTCTTTGGGGAACTAAGATATCAAACCAGTTCTTGCCTATAAGTTCTTCTTGCTTGTAACCCAGGATTTTACAGCCCTTCTTGTTCATCAAAGATATGTTTTCGTCAGGATTCACTATCACCATCCCCACTTCTGCTATATTCAGGTATTGTTCTGCCCGTTCTTTCTCTCTTTTTAGCGTCTCCTCCGCTTTCTTACGTTCGGTGATGTCTTTGGCAATATGTACTACGCCAGTTAATTCTCCATTCTCATCAAGTAACGGGGATGTGCTAATCAAAAGTGGCATGCCAATATTAGGGTCATATATTTCTTCTGTATGTGGTCTCTTGTCTTTGAGAGTCTTTGCCGATGGGCAGTTTGGCCAGGGTTTGTCAGATTTGTGGAAGACTTCGTAACATTTTTTCCCGATCAAATCCTCAAGTTTTACCTCAAGCACACCACAAACGGACTTATTAACCTTTACAAATTTAAAATCCTTATCTTGTATGAACACAAGATCCGATGTAACATCGAATATCTTAGACCATTCCTCCACCGCTTGCTTAAGTCCGGAAACACGCTCGCGCAATCTATGCAGCTCTTGTAATAATTCTGCCTTGGTTTTCCGTTCATCTCGCGTCATATTCTTTGCTCAGCCTGTCATCTCTAATTGGCATTCGCCCGATAGTGATTTTGGAGCAATAATCTAAATGGCTGGCGTAGCTTGGACCATCTATTCAAGGCCTATGAACATAATAGGTGGGATTGATAAGATAAGTCAAGAAAAAAATAAATTTTTTAGGACCTTTCTTTCACAGAAATGGAAATGGTCTTTAAGAAGCGGGTCTTTAGCTTTTTTGTTTTGCTCCTTTTATTGTTCTGTTTTTTTTTCCTGGATTGTTTCGCTGCTAAGGCTATGTATTCAAGGGATTCTTTTGTCTTGGCTGTGCCTTTTGAGCGAGCCGGATATTTGCAATCTTGTCGCAGAACGTCAGAAAATCCTTGAATTTGCTCGATCGGCGTTCACAAATCCGTTCATTTTCCCGCTTGGATTTTCGAAACCAATTTTTCACCTGCTCTTTTCGCTTTAAGCAGTGCCTTCTCAGATAGCTGCGAATCTTTATCACCGCAAACCGGTCCGAAGTAAAGTGATTTCACCACTTTTGCCCCCATAACTCTCGCCGCCTTTTTCATCACACTCAGTGCGCCCGGCATCAAAATCCTGCCGATAAATGCAGGGCACGCGCTGGACGTGATGGTTACCGCTTTCTTGTCCGTTTTCTCTATTCGATGTACCGGTGCCATTGCCTTGCCCCAGGGCCAGTAAAAATATGGCCCCAGCCTCTCAATAAATCTCTTCATAATAGCTGTAACATTACCAAAGTTGATTGGAGCACCCAACACCACTGCATCGGCCTCGTCAATCTCCGCCAGTATCCCCTCCATATCATCGTCGTGCACACATTTGCCTCTCCTTGACTCAACTTTCTCTTGCGCACAGCTTCTGCAGTTTGTACAGAACTCAATATGCTCGTCGAGCAGGTAAATCTTTTTCGTTTC
>Ga0114922_10001557_pt1 | contig 21892 bp, 18 predicted proteins | sample AartaG_FD_100975 | JGI IMG/M metagenome (GOLD analysis project Ga0114922, IMG submission 100975) | Deep subsurface microbial communities from Aarhus Bay to uncover new lineages of life (NeLLi) - Aarhus_00045 metaG | ecosystem: Environmental > Aquatic > Marine > Oceanic > Sediment | place... | reverse complement strand
TATGACGATGTCGCCCCTGGAGAGGATACTTATTCCCCCATCCAGCAGGAAAGCGCATTCTGTGCACCCTGTCATCACGCTGTCTTCTGGGATACGCTGGTCTACAACTCCTATGGCGAGTGGCTGGACAGCCCCTACAGTAACCCAGAAACCGGCCAAACCTGCCAGAACTGCCACATGCCCGCTGGACTGGCCGATCATTTTGCTCTGCTAGAAGAGGGCGGCCTGGTGCGGGACCCGGAGACGATCCGCAGCCACAAAATGATGGGGGTAATGGATGAGGCCTTCATGCAGGATGCGGTCAAGATATCCGTTGTGGCCAATCGGGTGGGAGAAGAGATCAACGTCCAGGTGGACATCTTCAATGACAATACCGGACACCATATCCCCACAGACAGCCCGCTGCGCCACCTGATACTGGTGGTGGAGGCATTTGACACCAATGGACAGCGATTGGCCCAGATCGGCGGGCCAGTAGTGGAAGACTACGCCGGGATTGGCGACCCTGCCAATGGATATTACGCTGGCCTGTCGGGGAAAGTGTATGCCAAAATTCTGGAAGACCTGTGGACAGAAATTTTGCCCTCAGGATCTTATTGGAACCCCACTAGGATTATCAGCGATAACCGCATCGCGGCGATGCAAACTGACAGCAGCAGTTATGATTTCTCAGCGCCTGACCAGGGATCCATCACCCTGAAAGTCAAGTTGATTTTCAGACGGGCATTTATCGAGATGATGGACCAAAAAGGATGGAATGTGCCGGATATCATCATTGCTGAAGAAACTATCATAATTCACGAAAATTAGATTTAGAAGGACAAAGATTGTGATCGAGCCCTAACTGTGGTGGAAATCCAGACGAGCTACAATCTCTTTGCGCCACCCCCAACACCTTCTCTGATTCCGCCCACGTCGACACCCGAAGGCACTCGTGCCCCTGTTTAAATTTGATGTTGGCGGGAACCGCGTTCATCGTATGTCGTGATGTACAAAATTTGTAGTGTTCGACGACTCATTTAATTTCCTTTTCAAATGCTTGTGCTTTTTGGCTGCATTTGGAATATGTCGAGGTCAATCCGTGACCTGATCAATGTACGTGCTGGATAGGGGTTGCTCAAATGTTGGGAAGGCTGATCTACTAGAGGATGCCGTTAAAAAAAAACGAGAACAATCAATAGGCTTCCAAAAAGCCACGAAACGGTTTTGTTATTATAGATTTTCGCATTTGTCACCTGTTACCTTTAACTTATCCAGCTATGATCAATGATGATTATATCTTACCCGATTTATAGGTGACGGCAGCGTTGCTTTATGATTAATTACGTCAAATGAAATGCAAGTTTAATCCTCTTATTTGTCTTGGCCCCATAAAGCGACTCGAACGTTTTCCATGAAAATAATTATCCGGAAATTTTTGAAAATCTGGTAAAGCATCCAGTTTCCCCCTAGTGTCAAAGCGAATCATTAACAAAGACCGCTCATGATTTATCTTGGGCGGTTTCTGTACTCCTGCGGTGACTCGAACGATCTCAAGTGGATGTAGAGCCATTTCTGAACATGCTGAGGTCTGTCGGGTATGTCTGATTGAATTGAATACTAAAACACGCATTGCTATAATGATTTTGGGAGGTGCATAGTGGATGTATCTGTTGGATATAAGACCAAAGCCTTCGAAGGCCGGAACCTGGTCTTTTTTTTCTTAGTTGCGTTTGGGTGGACCTGGATATGGTGGTGGGTATTGTTCCTTTCAGGATGGGTGACAGTTCCAGCGGGAATTGGTTCCCCTGAAGCAGAATTTGGAGATGTCGCAAGTCCGATCATCATCTTGTTGGTAGCACTATCGCCCTTTGGGCCCACGATCGGAGGTTTTGTGCTAACGGCGCTGAATGAAGGCAAAGCGGGGGTCAAGGCGCTCTGGAAACGGTTTTGGAACCTGAATATCAATTGGAAATGGCTGCTGGTGATCGTCTTGTGGTGGCCATTTTTACGACTAATCACAAACCTGGTTGGACAGGTGGTTGACGGGCAAAGCTATCCATTGCTGACCAATCCTGACCAATTTTGGGTATTCATTCCATCTTTGATCGTTTCGACCTTTATCAATGGTGGGATGAGCGAGGAGTTTGGATGGCGAGGCTATGCTCTACCGCGCTTGCAAGCTAGATTCAATGGCCTGACTGCCAGCTTGATACTCGGAATAATTGAGGGGATGTGGCATTATCCATTAATTATCATCGGGCAGTGGTGACAAGATTCAATAATTGAATTGATATTTTGGTTTATTTTAACCGTAATTCTGCGCACCTGGATTTATAACAATACCAACGGCAACTTGCTGGCGATGATGCTGTTTCACGGGATGGGTAACACACAGTCAGATATTGTGTGGTGCTGCGGCTCAAGGGCACACATCTATTGGGTATATGGTATTGCGACCCTCATAATTGTCATCATTTTTGGCCCCAAAACGCTTATTCGACTACGGAGAGAAACCCTTGATCCAGTCGCATGATTGTCAATTTAAGGGTGCCGTATAAAGAAAATTGCACCTCCACTATATCTAACAATTGCTCTGAAATCGTTCGGAGAACCGTTAGGTTCTCAACTTCGGTCTTGTGGCCAGGTAAAAAAAACAACACGCCAGAAAATAAGGTGTGTTGTTTTTGGTACCCCTGTGGCGACTCGAACGCCGGCATCTGCCTCCGGAGGCTGGCGATTTATTCTTGGAAATAGGTGAGAAATTCCAGCATATTCTCAACTACTTGTTTATGTTGTTCACCCATGCTAATTGAGGGGACAACATCACCCTTTTGTTGTCCATAATCCCCAAATTGAGCATGACTTGCGCCTTCTATCGCAATGTATTTTGTGCCTGGTGGCATGAGATATTTTTTATCCTGAAAATTATCCGTATTTGGGAAACTGTTGGTGGTGCCATATATTGAAATTGCAGAGATGGTGTTGTCCGATAAGTCAGCACTGTCCGGTGGATAAGAATCCCATAAGGCGATAGCATCTATTTTTGCTGGCTTATTCTCTGCAAAAATGGCTGCAGCTGCCCCGCCAAGTGAATGACCAGCTATTACCCAGGTCGAGATCTGGGGATATGCTTCGATCACTCCCTCGGCAGCACCGGTATTAAAAATTGCCAGGTTTAATGGCATTGGCGTGATAATTACCAGCACACCTTCCTCTGCAATTTGACGTAATATTGGTGCATAAGCAGCTGGCTCCACCAAACCTCCTGGATAAAATACCAGGCCGATGTCAGTCTCCTTATTGGGTTCAAAAACTATCCACTTATCTTGAGTAACAGATAACGTTTCGGTTGACTCCAAGACTGATAAAGCGACCTTTTTGGCTGTGTAAGTGCCTGATTTTGCCCAAATCGCGATTCCCAAAACAGCTAGTAAAAATAACCCAACTAATCCAATCGCTATAGATTTTAAAGCTTTTCTAATTTTCATAATTGTCCCCGTCTATATTTTAGAAAACAAATGAAGCACCCGATGGGTGTTTCATTTAATACCCCTGCGGCGACTCGAACGCCGGCATCTGCCTCCGGAGGGCAGCGCTCTATCCACTGAGCTACAGGGGCTTCACTCCTTTGATTTTATCCCAACATAGGAGTTCACTCAAGATCGCTTGTTTTTTGCTTTTGTTGATCATTGTCTTTCACGGCGCAGTTTATCCATCACGGCGACAGCCGTTATACGGATATATTTCGTTCTTCTCTGTTCTCCAGGATCGGCTGTGCTGCGCCATGGGTGGATACAGGAGATGGAGAGATGTGCCTTAAGCGAATGGTTGGTTTCGACCACGATTTCACCGGCTTTCCTCCGCACGTGGTATTCCGGGGCTTTTTCAATTTTGATGGTCACCTATCATTTAACTACGACTTTCGATATGTCTGAACGCAGGTATTGTAGGGTTATCGATTGATCTTTTACAGGGAGTCCGGATTTATTGAAGCGTCAGTGTGGAAGCACGTAAAGCCCAATAATTCAAGACGAATTAACCCATTGCGTCTTGGATGGTGTATTTGAATGTTTGGGGTTGCGACAGAGCCCTAATAATTGAGAATGTCTAAGGGTATTTAATCACTAGTTATTTGTGAGAAATGATTGTTACTTGTCAAGTAATCAGTTTGTATGATTGGATATTGTATATTAAAGTGGTACGCCATCACAGACAACTGTTAATGACTTACTTTCTAGGAACGAAACCAAGATAGGCCTAATAAATGGCCAGGGGGTCTCTTATCAAGTGTGAAGTGGTTGGGGAAGGGGAAATGGAGGGAGGAGGTGAGGAAAGGGAATAAAGTTTACGTTTGAATATTTATTCAATGTAATACTATGAAGCATTAATTTGGAATCAATAGCAGTATTTCTCAAAGGGAGTAAGAAAATGGCTTCTGATGTAGTAACCGCAGGAAAATCTGATAATGTTTGGCGCGTCGAACCAGGTGAACGACGATCCGTAGGGGTGATCCATATTGTTATTCTGGCTTTACTCATCGGTATCGGATTTGTTGTTGGTGCGTTCGGCAGCATAAGCTTTCCGTTGGGATTTGGCGTAAACTTCTTCTGGACTGGGATTGCCGTGCAACAGGTGGGATCCATCTGGTTTGGAGGTTGGGGCGTATTAGCGGGAACAATCTTCCCATTCTTCTCCAATGCCATCGCTGGAACGCCCTTCTACGTCTCTGCTGCATACATTCCTGCGAATCTAGTGCAAGCATTCCTGCCAGCCTGGGCTTTCCGCCGTTTTAAGGCAGACCCCCGCCTGAAGTCGGGTCGCGACTATGGCATTCTCCTGGCAGCAATGCTCATCTCCAGCGCCTTCGGCGCTCTTTGGTCGCCGCTGGTAGTCCTGAAGGGATTCGGTTTACTCACAGCTGATTCTGTCCCGCTCTTTATTTGGGGATGGTTCGGCGGGAATGTTGTCGCTGGCTTGGTCTTCAACTTCGTCCTCCTGAAAGCCCTTTCTGCCGTGGTCATCCGCACAACTGCTTTCGTCAAACAGTGGTGGGCATAGTCACCGGGCTAATTTGGATGTAATTCTTATCTGGGGGGGCAGCTAATGCCCCCCCCATTTTCATTTAGAAGGTTTGCTTATGAATAAAACCATGCTGGGATACGTTCCTACGGAGTCGCCTATCTATGCTATTCACCCTTTAGTTAAACTCCTTTTCCTTTTGGTTGTGAGTTTATTCCCAATGTTCATCACTCCACCTGAGTTGAATTTCCTTCTAATGGCTGTAATTATCATTCTCATGTGGGCGAGCAGGGTGAGTATGCGCACTTTACGCATCTATATTCCCATGGTTATTTCGATGGGTTCGATAATCATCATCTCGTACACAGTGCTCGGGGGAGTACATCCGGAATTTGACCTTATCGTAAATGTTCTTGGGGTGAGGATTTATTGGGAGCGCATACGCGATGCTCTCGTTGTATATTTCCGCATCCTGCCGATGATATTTACGATGGTATTTTTCCTCTCGACTTCACGTGAGCGAGATCTAATTGTCGCGATGCGGAGCGTGCGGATACCTTTTGTCATCACGTATGTCTTTGCCATGGCATTGCGGGCGGCTGGGATGGTGTTAGAGGATTTCCAAATCGTCCGCCAAGCGGAGAGGGCTAGGGGGTTCGACCCGGCTGGAAAATCACTGTTATATAAAATTCGTACCTATGTGATGTACATGATCCCTCTCTTTGCGCTTTCTCTCCGGCGGTCTGAGGAGTTTACCAATGCATTGGTTGCACGGGGGTATGCTTTTACTGGCCAGGTAAGCAAAGCAGCTCGCGCGGATTTTATACTCACTCATTACCAGTTCACCGCACTGGATGCGGTGCTCACTGGGTTGATTGCAATCGCATTCGTTCTACTGCTCATCTTTCGCTACAGCTCTGGCATTTTCAGCCTTGAGGCTTCGGTTTTCATTCCCTGGCTGCATGACATTCTCCTAGGATAAAAGGGTTCGTATGGTACAAGCAGTGGAAATCAGTAATTACTCTTGGAAATACATCAATACGCAATCACCAGCGTTAAAAGATATCTCATTAACGATCGAAGAGGGCACTTTCGTTGGTGTTGTAGGACCGAACGGTTCTGGCAAAACAACCCTTGCGCTCTCTATGGATGGGCTCATCCCCGGACAATACCACGGGATTAAGCAAGGAGAAGTACGGGTTTTTGGGAAGGAAGTGGAAGAATATTCCGGCGGTGAACTGCAACAGATCGTAGGGGTTGTCTTCTCGGATCCAGAATCTCAATTCACGGCAATGACGGTTGAGGATGAGATTGTCTTTGGCATGGAAAATCTCGGACTTGCTATTCCAGAGATCCGGGAGCGATTGGATTGGGTGGTGGATCTCACCGAACTCGGGGATATGCTAGACAAGCCGCCCTATGAATTATCCGGGGGACAGAAACAGCGTGTGGCTTTGGCTGCCGTTCTTGCGATGACACCCCGGATTATGATCCTGGATGAACCAACATCGATGCTGGACCCAATAAGTCGTAAACGAATATTTGAAGTCTTGGAAAAACTGAGGCGGGAGCAATCCAATACGATCATTGTTATCGAGCATAGTCTCGAGAACCTGGTTCCTCTGACGGATCGTATGATTTTATTACATGACGGGCATATCTTACTTGAAGATGAGCCCCACGCGTTCTTCAAGCAAACCGAGTTCCTTCTCGAGAAGAATGTCTTCCCCCCGGAAGCCACACAATTGTTCTACCGGTTGTCAGTGGATGGTCGATATGAGGGTCAGCTCCCTCTCACCCTTGAATCAGCAACCAGCTTGCTCGAAGGACTGGTGAAGAAATAACCCGGTATTCACATTGAAAATAGGTTAACCAATGGCAGATAAGCATCCATATATTCAAGTAGTTGATCTTGTTTATCACTATCCTGATGGGACTGAAGCTCTTCGGGGTATTGATCTGACTATCTCAGGGAGTGAGTTCATCGCCTTTATCGGGCAGAACGGCTCTGGAAAAACCACGCTCTCGAAATGCTTGAATGGCCTCTTCAAACCAACTCGGGGGGATGTGATCGTTGATAGCCTCAACACGCGTAATACTTCCATAGAACAGATGGTCAGGAGGGTTGGCTATGTCTTCCAAAATCCTGATCATCAACTCTTTAACAATAATTGTTGGGATGAGATTGCATATGGACCACGGAATATCCAACTGTCAGAGGGGGAGGTCAAGGAGCGTGTAGAGGATGCGGCGAAGGTTGTTGGCCTGCCGGAGGATTATTTCTCCGAGCATCCATTTTTTCTCCCAAAGGGACTCCGCCAGCGAGTTGCGATTGCCTCTATTCTTGCCCTCAGACCAAGCGTGATTATCGTCGATGAGCCAACGACTGGACAGGATGCAAAACAGTCACTGGAGATTATGGACTTCCTCCTATCATTGAATAAAGGGCTAGGTCATACGATCATTATCATCACCCACGATATGCCCATTGTTGCACATTACGCTCGCCGAATCGTCGCCATGGGCCAGGGCCAGATCGTTGTCGACGGACCTACCGCGGAGGTCTTCAGTCAAGCGGATAAGTTGGCTCAGACATTCATTGAGCCTCCCCAAATTACGCAACTAGCTCAGAATAGTGCACATCTGGGTTTCAACCCGGGCACACTTACTGTAGATGAGATGCTGACGCAGTACGAGGGGCTCATCGCTACTAAACAATAATTTCCCCACGGCGTTTCTCGAACTCGATCCCGAAAGTGAATTCTTTCTAGACTTCCCCACTGTAACAAAGGGTGGGCATTCTGCTGTCATTTTCACGTTCCTGAATTGAATATCCACGTGTGACCTCAGTTCCCGTTTATCTCCATGCTCAAGGAAAGGAGTCAGGGGGAGTTGGCGATCGAGCAGTCCACACGATGAGCCACTCTGATCCGTCCGAGTGCTTCATTCGAGGATTGGCCATCCCTGCTTGACTCGAGTAAGTAGTGTATGCTACGATAGAACTACCGAACGGTCGGTAGGGCCAGTATCGATGCAACGCTCGGATATCATTCAGGCGGCTGCACAAATCTTTCGTCAGAAAGGGTATCACGGCACGTCGATGCAGGATATCGCCGATGCCGTTCACCTCCAGAAAGCCAGCCTATATCATCACGTTTCCGGAAAGCAAGAGATTCTCGTCGACATCCTCGATCGCGCCCTCGATCTTCTCATCGAGGATATTGAAGCAGTTGCAAAATCTGAGATCAAACCGGAAGAAAAGGTACGTCAAGCGATGCATGCGTACGTCGGACGTCTAACCGAGGACACCGACCTTGCCGCTGTGCTGATGCAGGAGCATCGAAGCCTTGCGGACGATCTTCATGCTGCGCATATCGCCCGCCGTGATCGATTGGAATCCATCTGGCGCGGAATCCTCAGGGAAGGCACTGGATCTGGAGATTTCCGTCCTACGGATGAGGTAATTACTACTTTCGCAATACTGGGTGTTTTGAATTGGATGATTTCCTGGTATCAACCAGGTGGCAGATTGTCTGCCGAGGAAATAGCAAACCAATTCGGGGACATCTTCCTTATAGGCCTCAGGGATGGGAGAGATCAAACATGATGAAGGAGCGTGGAATCTCTCGTTTCGAGACTTCTGGAGGCGATCGCATCTACCGCATCCCGCTGGATATCTTCCCTGGAATGCACGGATACGCACATGTTGTGATCACGAAAGACCTTGTCGTGCTCTTCGATGTGGGATCCGGATTTGGTGATTCAAACGCTCAGCTTGAAGCAGGCCTAGATCATATTGGGGGGGAATTCAAAGAGAGGGTGGGGTGGGATCGGATCACTCACATCCTTATCTCTCACGCTCATATTGACCATTACGGTGGATTGCATTTTGTCCGCGAGCGGACGAGTGCGCCGATTGGGATCCACGAGCTCGATCGACGCGTGCTGACGAACTATGAGGAGCGATTGCAGGTAATCGAACCTCGCTTCCGAGCTTTCCTGGTTGAATCTGGCGTCCCTGAGTCCAAGGCTGAGGAGTTAGTAACCCTCTATCTCTTGCATAAACAATTGTTCTCCTCAATCGAAGTAGATTTTTCCTACGAAGCTATTGGAATGCGCTTGAACGGTTTGGAGTTTGTCCATGTTCCCGGGCATTGCTCGGGGCAGGTCGTTGCTCGCGTGGACGATATCTTGCTCTCGGCAGATCACATATTGGAGCATACCTCACCCCATATGGCGCCTGAGTGCCTCAGCTTGAACACCGGACTTGAGCATTATCTGGCCTCGCTTCAAAAAGTATCTTCCCTCACTCAACAAGTCCGGCTGGCTTTGGGTGGACATGAAGGTCCCGTCGAGGATCCCGAGGCAAGGATCGAAGCAATTATTGCTGTTCACCGGGAGCGGTTGAATCAGATACTGGATCTCCTGGATACTCCAGCAACGATTAGTGAAGTGTCCCAAGAACTCTTCCCGGAGACAGAGGCGTACCACCAAATCCTGGCCGTTGAGGAGACCGCCGCGCACTTTGAGTATCTCTATTCGCGTGGGTTTATTGAATTGACAAACCGAGACGATTTTGGGGCTGGAGCGAATAAGCCGCGGGAATATAGCAGCAGGCAAATCGAAGACAATGTTATGCCTGCTTTGAAGGGAGGGAGTGGCCAGCAGATTGATTAATTGCGAAGCACACAGGTTCTTATAAAGAACAGAGACATGGGAAGGAGGATGCGTCTCCTTTCAAAAGGAGTGATCTATGTATTCATTTGAACCATCTGATGAGCAGCGTATGCTCATCGATGCCGTGGAGCGATATGCGGCAAACGATGTGCGTGAAGCGGCTCGCGAGGCGGAGGAATCAGGCGAGATTCCCCGCGCTCTAATCGAGAAGGGCTGGGAGATGGGCGTCCTCCAGGCTAGCGTGCCGGAGGAATATGGCGGTTTTGGTGAACACTCCGCAGTCACAGGAGTGCTTGCCGCGGAGGCGATGGCCTGGGGCGACCTGGCGATCGCGCTGGCAGTGATGACGCCTTCCGCCTACGTTATGCCAATCCTGTATAGCGGGACTGAGGCGCAGAAGGAAGAATTAATACCACCGGTTATTGAAGCAGAATGGAAGCCGTATGTGGCAGCCCTCATCGAATCCCGTTTCGACTTCCATCTTGGTGAAATGGCCACGATTGCCAAGAAGACGAAAGGTGGATATTCACTCACCGGCGAGAAGGCTTATGTTCCCTTCGCCGACCAAGCGGAATCATTTCTGGTGTATGCCGCATTGGATGGGAAGACACAGGCGTTTATCGTATCGCCGGATGCGAAGGGATTGACCGTCGGCGAGAGGGAAAAACTGCTTGGCATTCATGCGCTGCCGACATTCAGCATAACGTTGGAAGACGTAAGTGTTCCTATGGATGCTCGCTTGGGTGGAGACGATGGATTTGATTCATCATCAATCGTCGCCAGCGCACAAACCACTATCGCCGCGATGGCGATAGGCATGAGCAAGGCAGCACTTGATTATGCATTGCCCTATGCGAAGGAGCGTGAAGTCTGGGGTAAACCCATTGCCCAAAGGCAATCGATCGCTTTCATGCTAGCTGAGATGGCGATCGAGGTTGAATCTAACCGCTTGCTGGTATGGGAAGCGGCTTGGATGCTGGATAACGATCAAAATGCGGCCAAAGCTGCCTACCTGGCGTTAACGGGCGCCTCTGACACGGCAATGTCTGTAACAGATAGGGCGGTGCAGGTGCTGGGAGGCCATGGTTATATCCGCGAACATCCTGTGGAACTGTGGATGCGCAACGGGCGTGGCATTTCAACTTTCGCCGGGATGGCGATGGTTTAGAAGATTCGAGAGATGTTTAGGGAGAGAAGCCCATGATTAGCTTCAAAATGCCGGAGAAGATCGAGCAGTCCGTTGTCATTATGGAAACCATTGCCGAAAATATGATGCGGCCTGTTTCACGCTACTTTGATGAACATGAACACGAGATCCCCTGGGATTACATTGAGTTCATGCACAGCTCACAGAAAGCGATGGGTGGGGGAGGGACCCTGACCGATTCTGAGAAGAAGAAAAAGAAAGAAGGACCAAGCATTAGTTTCCAACGCCTAGCTTTCACATCCGAGATGCTCTCCTGGGGGGACGTCGGACTGTGGCTCTGTACCCCAGGCGGAGGATTGGGGGGGGCTGCGGTAAACGCAACCGGGACACCCGAGCAGAAGGAACGATTCCTTTCACGCTACCGCGGTGAAAAGCCTGTTTTCGATGCGATGGCGCTCACGGAGTCGCATGCCGGATCGGCGATGCCCGCTGAAGTGCGCACGACAGCGGTTCAAGATGGCGAGGAATGGATCTTGAATGGAGAGAAGATCTTTGTCACCGCGGGGAATAAGGCGCTCGTAGATTCTGATGGCTTCGTTGTGATCTGGGCAACGATAGATCCCGAAGCCGGTCGAGCTGGAGTGCGCCCTTTCGTCGTTGAAGCCGGAACACCCGGCTGCTCAGTTACAACAATGGAGCATAAACTTGGAATCCGCTCCAGCGATACCGTGTCGATCTTGCTTCAGGATTGTCGTATCCCCTTTGACAACATACTTGGCAGCCCTGAAGTGGTTAAAAAGAAGAAGAAGACCGAGAAGGGTTTCAAGGGTGCGATGGCAACTTTTGACGCTACTCGCCCACTTGTCGCCGCCTCGGCACTCGGAATCGCACGAGCAACCCTCGAGTTATTAAAGGAGATGCTCCAGGAACAGGGTGTGGAAATCCGCTATGGTCTTCCTCGCAGTAAAATGACGAACATCGAGCGTGAGGTCGTCGACATGGAGACAATGCTGCGATCGACATGGCTGCTCACGGTCAAAGCGATGTGGTTGGCGGATGAACGTAAGGCTAATACGATCGCAGCTTCGATGTGCAAAGTGAAAGCCGGGGATGTAGTTGTCAAGATCACACAGCGTGCAGTCGAGTTGATGGGACCACTTGGTTACTCACGCGAGCATCTGTTGGAGAAGTGGTTCAGAGATGCGAAAATAAACGATCTCTATGAGGGGACAGGACAAATAAACCGCTTGATCGTCGCCCGGCGGATCTTGGAATACTCTCGACATGAATTGAGTTGATCATCGTAAGACCCTGTCAGCTCCCTTGGTCTCACAGGGCTGTGCAATATGAAGCTCTTAATGTGAGTCGGGAGTATATGACCCATGTTTAGGAGGGGACTCTATGAAATACCACATTCGAAAAGCAGCGGTTATAGGATCGGGAACGATGGGAGGCGGGATTGCCGCACTGTTTGCAGGCTTGGGCATTCCCACGCTCCTGCTCGACATCGTACCCTTTAAACTCACCGCTTCTGAAGAAGCAGCGGGAAGAACCTTAGATGATGCATCTGTCCGCAACCGAATCGTCGAAGCGGGGTGGAAGGCGGTTACAAAAAGCCGCCCACCAGCCGTTCTGAGCGAGACTTCCAAGCAGCTTATTTCACTTGGGAACCTTGAAGATGACTTCGATCAGCTTGCAGATGTCGATCTGATCGTCGAAGTTATCGTTGAGAATCTCGATATCAAACGAGATCTCTTCAAACGAATTGATGGCATCCGAGCCGAGCACACGATCGTTGCCACCAACACATCCGGTTTACCGATCCAAGCGTTGGTGGAAGGGCGGAGCAAGGGTTTCCAGGGTCATTTCCTGGGGATGCACTTCTTCAATCCTCCGCGCTGGTTGAAGCTTCTCGAAGTGATTCCACATGGAGGAACACTGCCGGATGTTCTAGACTACGTCGTTAACTTCAGTGAGGAAACACTCGGGAAAGGTGTGGTGATCTGTAAGGATACGCCAAATTTCATCGCCAACCGGATGTTTTCCATCATGAGCGCCTATGAGGTTGCCTATGCTCTGGATCACGGATACAGCATCGAGGAAATCGACACCATCATGGGCGTCCTCGTAGGGCGACCAAAGACGGCGATCTATCGCTTGCGCGACCTCATCGGCAACGATATTGCCGCACACGTGGGATCGAACCTGTACGAATTAATCCCTGATGACGAAACCCGCGATGTCCTGCAGCATGAAGCATCGGTCAAAATGCTGGAAGGGATGATCGAACGCAAATGGTTGGGTAACAAAACCAAAGCGGGTTTTTATAAGCGGGTTGACAAGGAAGACGGAACGAAGGAATTCTGGATTCTGGACCCAGAAACCATGGAGCATAAAGCTCCGCAGAATCCGCGTTTTGAATTGTTTAGCAAAGGTAAAAAGCAGGAAGATCTTGGTGAGCGTTTCCGCTGGATCCTATCCCAAGTCGATGATGAGGATTCATCCGAGGAGACACGTCGATTAGCCCGCTATATCTGGGAGACGACAGCATTCGCTCTTGGGTATGCATCCCGCCGTGTGCCGGAGATCGCTGACCGATTTGTCGATATCGACTTGGCGATGAAGTGGGGTTTCGCCAGCGAAATTGGACCTTTCGAGATCTGGGATGCGCTGGGCGTAAAGGAATCGCTTGACCGGATGAAGGACATGAAGATCAAAGTTGGATCTTGGGTCAAGACGATGGTCAAAGATGGGACCAAATCCTTCTATAAGTATAAAAAGGGGGAGCCGGTCAGCTACTACGACTTGAAAGAGAAGAAGTATAAGCCGCTAAAAAAGGATAAGAGAATCCTGCCCATCGCCGGCTTGAAAGCGAAGAAGGGCGCGATCCTGAAACGCAACGCCTCCGCTTCGCTGATTGACATGGGCGATCGAGTGGGCCTGGTCGAGTTCCACAGCACTGCGAATGCGCTAGACCAGGATATCTTTAACATGCTCACACACAGCATGGATCTCGCTAACGAAGGCGGTCTAGATGCGATCGTGATCGGCAATGAAGGGCGTCACTTTTCAGCGGGAGCGAACATCTTCCTGGTCTGGATGGCTGCTCAGCAAGGAGATTTTGATCAGATCGAGGCGATGGTTGAGGGCATGCAATCCGTCTTGATGAGAATGCGTTACTTCCCGAAGCCGGTTGTCGCCGCGCTGCACGGCATGGTCCTTGGTGGAGGTGCTGAGCTTAGTATGGCTTGTTCAAAGCGGCTTGCGGCTCCTGAAACCTTCATCGGTCTGGTCGAGACGATGAGCGTGGGAGTGATCCCTGCCGGTACGGGTACGAAGGAGATAATCCGCAGGGTTATCAACCCGGTCATGCGCATTCCAAACGCAGATCCGATATCTGTTATGCAGAAAGTATTTGAGCAAACCGCAATGGCCAAAGTCGCGACGGGTGCCTTTGAGGCTTTTGAGATGGGTTTCTTCTTGCCGGGTGACAGGATAGTGATGAAGAATGAGCATCTCCTGGCAGAGGCCAAAAATAGCGCGCTTACCATGATCGCGGAGGGCTATCGCCCGCCAAACGTAGAGCGTGTATATGCTGCGGGCAGGGATGTTCTAGCCGCGTTGAAAGCTGCGGTGTGGGGAATGAGAGAAGCCGGCTGGGCTACCGAGCATGATGCTACGATCGTCAACAAGCTAGCGTGGGTTCTCTGTGGGGGGGACCTGACCGATCCAACATGGGTTCCAGAGGAATACATCCTGGAATTGGAAAGGAAGGCGTTCATTGAGTTATGCCACGAGCCGAAGACACTCGATCGATTGGCCCATATGATTGAACATAACAAGCCACTGAGAAATTAGCAGTTGGGAATCAAGGTGTCGTAGTCGACAGGGAATAGAGAGAGATGATTGGGCAACAACCTAACATGCAATCGCAGTCTGGTCATCACGAAACGCCTCACTCCCGTCTTAAACGATTGCAATACTCGAAGGAGTTGGAGCTATGGGTAGAGAAGCAGTCATTGTTTCAGGAGCACGAACCGCAGTAGGACGCGCGAAGCGAGGGACGCTGCAGAATTACCGAGCGGAGGACATGGCCGCGGCGGTTGTCAGAGAAGCCTGGAAGCGCGCCGGGGATTTGGACAAATCCATCGCGGATGATGTCGTGATCGGGTGTGCTTTCCCAGAGGGCAGCCAGGGTTTGAATGTGGCTCGACCTGTCGCAATGCACGCCGGATTTCCATCTTCGGTCCCGGCGATGACGGTCAACCGTTTCTGCTCATCGGGTCTGCAGACGATCGCCCAGTCCTGTGAACGGATTATTGCCGGCGGAGCCGATATCATCATCGCTGGCGGCGTGGAAAGTATGAGTATGGTTCCCATGACTGGATTCCGGATCAGTCCGCATCCCGGATTAATGGAAACCGTTCCTGAGGTTTACGTTAGCATGGGGCAGACCGCGGAAAACGTTGTGAAGAAATACGATGTAAGCCGCGAAGATATGGACGAGTTTGCCTTCCATAGCCACCGGAAGGCCGCTGAAGCGCAGGACGCTGGCAGGTTTAAAGAAGAAATCGTCCCCCTGGAGGTCACGACGACGACGCTTGATGGGAGAAATACGGTGATCTTCGATCAGGACGAACTCGTCCGGCGCGATACGACTATTGAAGGCCTCGCCAAGTTGAGACCGGCTTTTTCCCCGAAAGGATCGGTTACGGCCGGAAGCTCCTCGCCGCTGTCAGACGGTGCGGCTGCTGTTGTAATAATGAGCGCAGAGAAAGCAGATGAACTGGGTTTAGAACCATGGATGCGCTTCGTAGGTTTCACAGCAGCAGGCGTTCCGCCGGAGATCATGGGTATCGGCCCGATCAAAGCTGTCCCAAGAGTATTGGAGCGCTTTGGGATGAAGCTTGAAGAATTCGATTTGATCGAGTTGAATGAAGCATTCGCCTCTCAGAGCCTGGTGGTGATTCGTACACTGGAATTGGAAACAGACAAGCTCAACGTGAACGGTGGAGCGATTGCTCTCGGTCACCCGCTCGGTGCGACTGGAGCCAAGCTGACTGTGCAGATCATGCATGAGGCGAAGCGCCGCAAGTCGAAATATGTCATGGTCACAATGTGTATCGGAGGCGGGATGGGGGCGGCAGGTATCTTTGAGAATTTGCTCCAGTAGCCGGATAATTTCGTGAAAAGAACAATCACTTAACCAAGGAGTATGTGATGGCATTAACAGTGAAAGACCTAATGGAACGCATGCCGGGGGCGCTTATCCCGGAGAAGGCTGAAGGAGTAGATGCCGTGATCCAATTCCACCTGGGTGAGGAAGGTGGGGACTGGATATGCACGATCAGGGATCAGACGTGCACGGCTGAGCCGGGAGTCAGTGAAGAACCCAACCTCTCATTGACGGCTGAAGCTGCGGACTACATCGATATGATCACAGGTAGGCTAAACCCGATGACGGCCATTGCCACAAAGAAGATCGTTCTAAAGGGTGATTTGAACTTGGCGATGAAGTATATGAATCTCTTCGCTCTCTAACTTCTCGCATCCAAAGAAATATAGCTATAGAAGTACTCGAGCCCCGAATTGGGGCTCGAGTATGTTGTATGAAACCTCAATAATGTGACTCGCGCCGAACTATCTGAAGGTTCTGAAGAGCTATAAGCACAAGCGTTGTCCTGGACCTTTGATGTTGGAAAATTTGGAGATCTAACTGTGAGGGCATTGTTGTGCCCGACCATTGGCAAGGACTTGCGCTATGAGTAACTATCATGAGCCATGTGCAAGTGGGTTCTGATGATCTTAGCTGTTGAGGGATCGAGCTCTAAGGCTAAGAGGACTTCTTCCGGACGCCCTGTGGCACCTTCTTTTGCAGCCAGTTTCATCTTGATCGATGGGCGTTCCATCCCACTCCCTGCGATCTCTAGTCCCAAAATGAGTGGTCGGAGGTCATAGTTTTTTTCCCGGCGCTCCCGCTCTACCGTCTTGGTTAAGAGGAGTTTATGAATAGCGCTTGAGAGCTCTTTTTCTGTTCGATCTGCATCGACCTGAACAAGATACGAGACGGCATCGATTTGGTTGGTGAGAGCAGGTTCGTTCAACGCAGCGTGTTCAACAGCGAGAACCCTGGTTCCCGGTGGTGCAGAGCGTTGCAGCCGTTTGAGTATCTCGCCGCAGGGAAGTTCTTCAGTGAGCCAGATGTCTGCAAGTTCGTGTTCGCTTGTACAGCCGAGAGGCAGAGCCGTGCTTAATTGAATGCGCTGCCGGGGATTGAACCCCTTTGAGTAGAGACTGGGGAGCATAGCTCGGCGGAGGAGGCGTCCCCAGGCTCGGTGAAGATCAAGGTGGCTTGTATAGCGCTGCGCTTCATCCTTCGTGAAGGTTATTCGGTAACGATAGTGAGTTTCATTTGCCATTTTATGTTTTATGCACGAGTGAAGGGGTTTTGCTTGAGCTGTGAGCGGGTGAATGGGCCTCGGGGCATTGCCAGCTCTCGCCGGGGTTCTCCCGGCGCAAATCAGCGAACTTCGAAAGAATCCCACAGGCGAAGCAACGCTCACGGCAATCCATTCGTGTTTTTCCCTGCTGACTCAGAAGGTAATCTTCGGTCAGGAACTGCTTCTTAACCGCGGCGTCTATGTGATCCCATGGAAGGGTCTCGTCAACCGGGCGCTCACGGTGGCTGTAAAATGCGGGATCCAGATCAGCAGCCTCGAAAGCTTGAATCCAAAGCTTGATATCAAAGTGTTCATGCCAGGCATCGAATTTCGCTCCGCTTTTCCAGGCACGGTAGATTGCATCACTCATCCTTCGATCGCCACGAGAGAGCCAGGATTCCAGCATCGTCTCCCCGGGCTCATTCCAGTTTAATTTTAAGCCTCGACCCCGCAGCTCCTGCTTTAGAAGATCTTGTTTCATCACGATTTGCTCTGAAGTATCACATGGGGTCCACTGGAATGGTGTATGCGCTTTAGGGATAAATGTGCTGACCCCCGCGTTCACTTTTGCCCGTTTACCCATGATCTTCCGACCTTCTGCCAAGATCGTCTTGCATAGCTTAGCAATTTCCCGGACGTCCTCAAGGGTTTCGGATGGGTGGCCGATCATGAAATACAGCTTAATCGTATGCCATCCCCGTCTGTAAATCTCACGCACGGTTTCCAGGAGAAGCTCTGTGTCGACAGGTTTATTGATAATCTCGCGCATACGCTCTGTTGCAGCTTCGGGAGCCAGTGTGAAACCTGAGCGCGATGCGTGTCCATGTAGCAAGTCCATCAACTCAACGGATACAGTCTCGATGCGCAGAGAGGGAAGCGAGATTTTTATCTGCTGTTCTCCAAAACGTTCATTCACAGCACGCACTAAAGGCAATATCTGCGTATAGTCGGAAGAGGACAGCGAGAGAAGCCCGACCTCATCGATGCCTGTGAAATGGGTCGCCTCTTGAATGGCGTCAAGAATTTCAGGGATGGGTCGTTCGCGAACAGGTCGTGTGATCATGCCGGCTTGGCAGAAGCGGCAGCCGCGTGTGCAGCCGCGCATGATCTCAATGGGTATACGGTTATGCGTAACGTCGATAAAGGGCACGATGAAGCGCGTGGTTGGTTTGGGCATTTTTCCTACGATGCGCTTCAGAATCGGGAATGGCGCATCTTCATAGAGGGGTTCAACTTGGGAGATGGTTCCATCCTTCATGTAATGGATCTGATATAGACTGGGTACGTAGACGCCCCAGATCTTGGCGAGTTCGAGATAAAGTTCCTCTCGCGAATGTCCGCTGACTTTCCAGGCTTGAACACATCGAGCGATCTCAAGAATAACTTCTTCGCCCTCGCCAATCACAAATGCATCAAAGAAAGCGGCCATCGGCTCCGGATTGAGCGCTGCGTGGCCTCCAGCGATCACGATTGGATCATCTCGTTGGCGTTTTGCCGCAGAGAGTGGAATCCCAGCGAGGTCGATGAGATTTAGTGTATTTGTATAAAGGGTTTCGTAGGGAAGCGAGAAGCCGAGGATGTCAAACTCAGAGACTGGGTGTTTCGTCTCCAGAGAGTACAACGGAATCTTGGATTGACGCATCGCGGCTTCCATGTCCGGCCAGGGAGCATAAACTCGCTCAGCGAGGATATCCCTTTCGCGATTCAAGACATCATATAGGATCGCGAGTCCAAGGTTGGACATGCCGAGATCATAGAGGTCTGGAAAAATCAGCGCTACGCTTAGGTCTACGCTTTTCCAGTCCTTTACGACCTGGTTTAGCTCGCCTCCTGTGTAGCGACCTGGTTTCTGAACGCCAGGAAGGATGCGCTGCAGTTCTCGGTTGATGTCTTGTGGATGCATTTAATGGACTTAACCCGGGTAAATTTGGACAAAAATATTCTGAATATTATAGCATGTGGGTTTCGGTACGTTTTCGCGCTTCATGGGAGGGCGTAACTCGCTGATTGCACAATTAGGGAGGGGGGTCCGATAGCACGGACCACCCTGTGGACCGCCCCCTCTGCAAGACGGAAATTTTAAGGTGCAACGACTATATGTGCCGGTTTCCCGATCAACTTTTCCCAGGCTTAACCTATCAAATATCTACAAAGTGCGCTTAACTCGATCGGACGGGTAATTCACAGTGGACGTACTGCCGATGGATGATCGTTGTGGTGAATGGTCAAAAATATACGCTGCAAATGCTTTGGATATCCCGCAACACATCTCTCTGTTGACGCTTAAAAACACGAATGGTAGAATGACTTCCGCTGCCCCCATCGTCTAGTGGCCCAGGACGCGGCCCTCTCAAGGCCGAAACCGGGGTTCGAAACCCCGTGGGGGCACTTGCGCCTTTCGAAACAATCATCGTCATGCTATAGTGACGGCGGTTGTTTTTCGTTTACAATTTACCAGCGACTCTGCCGTTCAACTGTTTTGGATGCAGATTGCACCTTGTACACCCATAGTAAATCAGCCTTTACCGATAGACAGAGTGCTTGCGAATTGGTTTTGATTATTCCTGTGACGAAAAATCTGTGAGGTTCTTATGAAACAGATAACTCATTACCGCAGCATACATGTCATCCTGCTCATGCTTGCAGCTTTGTTGGTTCTTCCTTCGTGTAACATACCCTTCATTGACGGAGCCGGGACTGGTGAGGTGATTGACGATCGAGGGGGAAATGGCGGGATTGCAGGCCGGGTTTGGCATGACCTTTGTGCATCCCCACCAGAGGGAATTCAAATGGAGTCGGGTCCGGAAGGATGTATTCACAGTTCCGATGGGATGAGCTGGGTTGCGAATGGGAAATTGGATGCTGCTGAGATTGGACTTCACGGCGTGGAGGTAAGGCTGGGTGATGGAGCATGCCCCTCTTCAGGGAGAAGTTCAGCAATCACGGCTGCCGATGGACTCTTTCTCTTCAGTGGGCTGGAAGCAGGGGATTATTGCGTTTCGATTGACCCGGAGAGTGAATTAAACGCGGGGGTCTTGGCGCCAGGCATTTGGACATACCCGCTATCAACGTTCGAGTCTGGTTTAATTGGAAAAACAGTCACCCTGGAAGTCGATGAAGTGAGGTCTGATATCTATTTTGCCTGGGACTATCTCCTTCTTCCGCCTTTCGAGTTGATCCCAACCAACACCCCGGTTGTTGAATCTACAGCCAGTGCAACTGCGACCATCGAACCCTCCGCAACACCTAAAGCGACGAGCACACAGACGCCTACAGCCTCCCCTACGTTGGGCGCATCGGATCCAAGGGCGTCTTTGGGTGAACCGACATGGCGGGATGATTTTGAGGATGCGAGCGATTGGGCGATATATGAGGATGACCACACCCGTTTTATAGTTGCTGAGAATGAGCTGGTAATGACTGCTTTCAATGCAGATTACTACAACGGGTGGTTGCTTAGTTGGCGTAACGACGCAAATTTCTATATTGAAGCAACTGGAACCGTAGGAACCTGCTCAGGTAGAGATTCCTATGGATTGATGTTCCGCGCTCCTGCTTCTGACAAGGGCTATATTGGGTATCTATTTGGTATTTCCTGCGACGGTCGTTACTCCCTGCGTTCATGGGATGGGGATGAGATGAGCAAAATTCTCGACTGGACGCCAAGCACTTATCTTGTATCCGGCTCGGATCAAACTCACCGGATTGGTGTTTTGGCTCAAGGAAATGAGTTGAAGCTCTATGCCCAGGGCGAGCTGCTCACGACTCTCGCTGATACTACGCATAGTGAAGGGCTGTTCGGCTTGTTCATAAGCGCAGCCCAAACTCCGAATTTCACAAGCAGTGTCGAAGAATTCCTTTACTGGGATCTCCAATAGCCTTTCCATGGAACGATCGCTGAGAGGATTTATCGTGTGCGCTTTGGAGATCTCCAACCTGTTTTCTTGATTACTTCAACTAAGGAGAGCGTTTACTTTGCAGACTGTATCACAGCTAAAGCTTGAACAAACTCAGAAGACGTTCTTGGTAGGAGCCTTGCTCGCTATGGCGTTCTTTTTTATTACAGCTGGAATTGTCGAAATAGCGATTGCCATCGATCAAGATTGCCGAGACGCATTGGCGTTGGTGCGAATGTCGCCGGATCCTTTTACCGTGTGTTTGCCTGAATGGAAGTATTATGGCTTAAGAGCAGCATCAAGGGGAGTGGTGTGGTTCTTCAACCCGGAGGCGGCTCCAATTTTGGGCTGGCTTTCAATGAGCTTGATCTATGCTGTCTTGGGCGGGATTAGCGCGCAGGTTTTCGGACGTAGGGGGATTATCGCATTTCTTGGATTGTTTCTTGCCATTGTTGCGCTCATTGCCGGACTCGGATATATGAAGACGTTCATCGCCTGAAGGATGGCGACCCGGTACGTACATACCCCCATTGTTCACGCATGCCACGGAAACCAAAGAGCCGTCCGCGAGGACGGCTCTTGGTTTGTGCTGCGGCATCCTTATCCACAAGGGAGGAGGGATGCCGCAGCACGTTCAGCATAAGATTCTATCATTGGCATCACCTCCTCCTTTCAAAAATAGCGAAGGAAGGTGTTCGGATCAGTTATGGAAGTATTGCATACAGATGTTT
>Ga0114922_10001556_pt1 | contig 21894 bp, 20 predicted proteins | sample AartaG_FD_100975 | JGI IMG/M metagenome (GOLD analysis project Ga0114922, IMG submission 100975) | Deep subsurface microbial communities from Aarhus Bay to uncover new lineages of life (NeLLi) - Aarhus_00045 metaG | ecosystem: Environmental > Aquatic > Marine > Oceanic > Sediment | place... | reverse complement strand
TAATGAGAAAGGAACATCTATTCATGAAAGAATCATGACAGTACTGACAACGTGGGCGCAGCAAGGGCTTAACAGCTTTCAGATGTTGAGGTTGAAGTTGATGCTGAGTGGCTAAACACATACCTTTTGCGAAGCAAAAGGGTTTATTAATAGCGAGTATCATATCATATCAACAGGTGATTCGTTTGAGCACAGTACAGAGAGTTGCAAAGAATACAGGCATCGTTTTGGCTGGAGATGTCATATTCAGGCTAATATCTTTAGTGGTTATAATATATCTTGCCCGGTATCTTGGCACAGCGGGTTTTGGCAAATATAGCTTTGTATTTGCGTATCTCGCTTTCTTCGGCGTTATAACTAATTTGGGACTTCAAACAATTCTTGTTCGTGAGATGTCCCGTAATACATCACCGGTACCACAATTGATTGGGAACGCATATATTATAAGGCTAATATTGACTATTTTTGCTTTTGTTCTATCAATGGTTGTCATAACACTGGTGTCATATCCAAAGGATACAACAACCTATGTCTATATTGCCGCCTTTACATTATTGTTCACATCTTTCAGTGATTTCTATGTTGTGATATTCCAGGCTAATCTTAGAATGGAATATAACATATTTGCAAAATTAGTTTTTAAAGTTTTATCTGCAGCCCTTATATTCTGGATTATCTTTTCTCATGGTACACTCATGCAAGTTATACTTGCATTGGTTTTTTCTGAAATGGTTAAAACTTTGATTAGTTATTCATTCTCGAGAAAATTCGTCAGACCACGATTCGAGATTGATTTTGGGTTATGGAAATATTTATTTAAGGAAGCATTACCGCTTGCACTTACCAGTGTTATCTGGATAATCTATCACCGAATAGATGTGATAATGCTTTCGTTTATGCTGGGTGATGCAGAAGTCGGGCTCTATTCTGCTGCATATAAACTATACGAACCCTTTTCACTTATCCCCTATGCACTTATGATATCTTTATTCCCTATAATGTCCGCCTCATTTAAATCCTCAAAAGAAAAATTGATAAAAAGTTATAGAATTAGTTTTAAATATCTTGTAATTATTACATTACCCATTGTCATAGGCACAACTTTCATAGCCGATAAAATAATTTTTTTGATTTATGGAGCAGAATTTGCTGGTTCCGCTACCGCACTTCAAATATTGATATGGACACTGGTGTTTATGTCAATAAGTAACGTATTAATAAATCTATTGGTTTCAATAAATAAACAAAAATTGCATATGATTAGCAGTGGGCTATGTGCTATTGTAAATATAACTCTCAATTTCATTTTAATACCGATACTCAATTACAACGGCGCTGCTATTGCAACGGTTGTTACAACCGCAGTACTATTCACTGCAAATTTCTATTTCATTTCTAAGCATTTACATGTACTTCCCATACACAAAATAATAGTAAAACCAGTAACAAGTGGATTAGTGATGGGCGCTTTTATATATTATTTTATAAACATTAATTTATTCTTATTAGTTCCTCTGAGTGCTGCGGTGTATTTAGTTGCGCTATTAGCTTTGAAAATTTTTTCTAAAGAAGATATAGAGATTTTTAAAAAAATAATGCAAAAGAAGCGATAATGATGGTGAAGATGGCATTGGATTATTCACTAATAAAAAACACAAATTATTTAATGAAGTAAATAATAAAGACATTTATGAGTAAAAACTGGAAGAAGTTCTATGAAAAAGAGGGTGGATTTAAGCGTTTTATCCCCGAATATGACTCTAATGAGAAGCACAGGGTTAATTTAGTTATGTTTTTGATGCCCAAAGAAAAAGTAGATATGGTCTTAGACGTTGGTTGCGGAGATGGATATTTATGTTATCAATTCAATAAAAAAATTAAAAACGTATGCGGTATAGACTTTGCAGAAAACAGAGTTAAATATGCCAAATCTAAATTTCCAGAGATTGAGTTCGTACAAGGCGATATCTATAATTTACCCATTCAAAATAATTCCTATGATATAATAACGTGTGTAGAAGTCCTTGAACATATAGAGGATCCATTAAAAGCGATTCTCGAGCTAAAACGAGTATCAAGAGACTATATTTTGTTCACTGTTCCTTATAATGAACCGTTAGAAAAAGTTGTATGCCCACACTGCTTAAAAACATTTTATTTACATGGACATATCCAATTTTTTAATAAAGCAAGAATAATAAATTTATGTGAACATGCTGGATTAAAAATAATAAAAATTTTAAAGTATTCAAAGAGATATGAACATCCCTTATTTCGATGGATTCCCTCGTCATTGTTGAAAAGAAAATTAATAGAATTCTTGTTTGAAAAAGGTATTATACATGGGGGCTACATAGGGGTGTTATGCAAAAAATAGCAATTTTGTCTTTTTTTCATGGTTTCCACGATTACGTTGCTTTTTCATCTTTTGTTGCCTTTACAGCTTTAATTGCAATACCGTTTCCTATAAATTGCTTGGGTAGAATAATATAATCGATCTTGGATACTACCAGGAGGACTGGAAAAACTACTGCCCACAACCGTGGATATTTTTGTCTAATAGCATTTCCAATCTCCCAGGATATTTCTTCAAAATACCTTGCATAAAATCTAATAGATAAAACTTTGAAGTTATTGTATTCCAACTTTTTTACTAACAAATTTGGATTGTAGCCATCCCTGACATGATCTTCAGCTGCTCTTCCAAAATACAAAAATCTTCTCGTTTCCACTTGTTCGTGAGGAATAGTTAATATCAACTCGCCTTTTTCTTTTAACACCCTATTTAATTCTATTATAGCTCTGTCATCCTTAGAAATGTGCTCTAAGACCTCGAGACAAATCGCTTTATCAAAAATATTATTAGAAAACGGTAGATCACATAAATCTCCTGAAATAAATTGTACATTATTCACTCTCAAATCTTTAGCTCGTTTTTTGGCTTTTTCAATATTCTCTTTCGACAAATCTACTCCGATTACAGTACAACCATTATTTATAGCAAATTGTAAAGAATAGCTACCTTCTCCTGAGCCTGCATCCAAAATGATTTCATCTTCATTTAAATCGAGTAATGATTTTATAGCAGAAAAACGCATACGCTGCCCAAAACTAAGACTACCTATTACCTTATAATATATCTTCCTAACCAAATTTTTCTGTAATACACTCAAATATGAACCAAATATTTTCATTGAAACCTCTCTAAAATTTTATTGGAACCTCAGATATAGTAAACCTTCTCTTACCTGATTTTGAGGGAGGTATTGAATCAACAAATACTATCTCAATTTCCATTTCATCTCCCGTATATTGTTGAATTATATTTATCATGATTTCTAACTTCTCATCCATAAAGTTCGAAGTCTTAACTAATTTAAATAATAGTTTGTCTTTTCTCTTCTGTATTACCTGATAGTTTTTTACACCTTCTATTTCATAATACGCAAAAATTGCGATAAGAAATTCACCCGGTAAATATCTACCACTTGGTGTAGTTAGTATATCAACTATTCTCCCCTCAATTGATCTTATCATTGGTAATCCTCTTCCACACGAACAAATCTCGTTTGTTAGTGTTCCTGCATCACCTATTTCATATCTAATAAATGGCATAGTATAATTGTTAAAATCTGTAATTAAGAAAGCACCTATTTCTCCATCTTCAACATGTTCGTTATCCATTATTAATTCTAATACCCCATTTTCAATCGAAATGTGGTACCCTGAATGTTCTTTACACTCAAATGCCCTTAATGAAGTCTCCCTATTACCATAATCGTCAAACACCTCGCAGCAAAATTGCGATTTAATTATTTCTCTTTGATATTTAAATAGATTATCAGCCGTTGTTATTATAGCCTCGGGTTCCACACCCTCAATTTTATTATGTCTCATAAATTCTGCTAATAAATATAATGCGGAGCTATATCCTTTAATAATCTTAGGCTTAAATCTTCTCAAGAATTCAATGTACTCAGCCATGCTTTCATTCGTCATATCAAAGCAAGAAAGCAACCTTCTTCTTTTCAAAATATCGTCAAATTTCTGAAGTGTTGTGTGTTCTTTCAAATCTCCAAAATGTCCCCATAAAACTACCAGTTTATCACCAAGATCATATCCACACCATCTATAATCACGGTGTAGTGCTGCCCATCTCCATGCAGAACTTCTTTTGTCACTATAAAATTTTAATGGCTCTCCAGTAGTAGTTCCTCCACTATACCCCGGCATAACATCTTGTTTGTAATTTATGGCTACGAGGTCATCTAAGTTATTTCTAATATCTTCTTTTGTTAATCGAGGTAATTTCAACAAGTCTTCAGTATTCTTAATATCATCTGGCTTTAAGTTGCGCTTTCGAAATATTCGATGATAATATGGGACATTATTGTATGCATGTTTTATTAACAATCGAAGGCTCTTTTGTTGTAGTTCTTCAAGTTCCTGCGGTGTCCACCATTGAGTTTTTTCTAATATTTGTAAATGTTTTAACCATCTCTCATCTGGTGGTCTTCTCGATTGGAATAAGGGATATATTATTTTTTGGAGGAATACCGGATAAACATCCTGAAGCATAATAGATCACCTCTAATATTATTTTATTATCTCCTTAAATACTTGTAACTACTCACCTTTAGGAAGTTGACACATCCGGAATCACCCCTTCTGAGAACGGATCGAACTTCTTCTTGACCATATAAATAAATCTCTCTCCTCTCTTCTTTGCAGTCTCGTAGGTGCTCAAGATCACTTCGAAAACTTCAGCCCCGGTCCATGTCCTCCTACCACCGCTAATCTTGCGGTGAAGTACACCTTGGCGGATAGCACGTTCTGCATCATTGTTGTGCCAGGGTACACCTTCATGGTCCATGAACGTGAACAGCATATCCAGCCGTTTTCGAAGTTCTTTAGAGATTCGTATGGCATCCTCATCGGTCCATTTCTTATCAAGGAATGTTTTCATCTCTTCCTGAAACTCTCTGCAAGCATTCTCGCGTTCTTCCATGGATAGGGGCGGATCTTTATCCGTATACTCGATTGCTCTTTTCAGAATTGATCGAATCCCATCAACAAAATCTATAACCTGTTCAGGGGGTCTTCCCCGTTTCGTTAATTTCGCAGGTTTGGATGTTAGTAGGCTGCGGGGTTCTATTCTGTGTTTGATCTCTGCTCTTTCCAGCCACCTGTTCACATGAAGGAGGTCAAGCTGATGTCCTGCACATTTTACTACATCGTACGGCTTCCAAGCATCTCTGCCCAGAACACCATCGAACCCTTCAAGCGTTTCTTCCGGGACTTCATGACCTCGGGTTGGAGCAACCTTATAGTACGAACCTATTGTCGAGGTAAAGTCCCACAACCAACCATTCGTGCCGCCTATCCTGAACCCAGTCTCATCGGCATTGACTGCGCTTGATTTTACGATCTCATCGTGGAGTTTTTCGTAATCTCCCTGAAGCGTATCTGCCACCCATTTCTCAAGCTTGAGAATCGTTGCTTCACCCATAACGAGACCATAAGTCTCGAATAGGCGGGATTGTACCTTTTCTATGCTTAAGCCCAGCATCCTCTGATAAGCAATCCAGCAGGCTACGGCAGGTCCGAACTGTTGATTGGGCGGTAACCACGAAGCTTCTCCCCGGACCAATTTTTTGCACTCGCTGCACCAATATCTTGGGTAAATAACATCATAGATGACGTGCCCGGGAAGCGGAATGTCTGTGACAGTGCGCTTCTGTTCCGTGCCTTTTACTGGTTCGCCTAAAGGTGTACCACATTTCGGGCATACTTCCTGTGTGACATGTATCGGGGGTGCGTTTGGGGTTGGTTTCTTCCTTCCATGACCAGGATGGCCTGGTTGACCTCCTGTAGGCTTATCCTTTCCTTCCTGTCTGTTTCGTCGGTAGAAAGTCTTTGAAGTGGGGACGCCACCAGCTTCAGCAGTCTTATCAGACCCGGCAAGGACCGGCGCAGAACCCTGTAATCGTGCAAGTTCCTTTTTGAGTTTTCTGTTTTCCTTTTCGAGTTCCTTCTTCTGTTGCTGGGCTATTTCCTTCTCGTTACGCTCTTTCTCAAGTTCCTTCTCGAATTGAGCAATTTTTCTCTCCAAATCACGGATCTGCCTCTTTAAATCCTCTTGCTGCTCTTCAATCATCATTGTTCAGTATCACCAGATAAACGGTCTTTCCCAGATGCTCTTTCGGACAATCGACTTTTGCGCTCGTTCCGAAACGTGTAACTTTTTTGATATAGAACCCACGGATGTTGCAGATCTTCAACTCTGTTTCCGGGATCATGGGGACTTTCCTCATTAGATATCTATTAAATATCTTAAGTATATAAAGTTCGCGATGTCCGAGACTGTAAATCTGAAGGGAAAATGACGGTTCTGATTCGAAGGTGCAACCTAAAAATGATGTTTGTGCCTACTGGTTTCTAAAACGTGAATAATTACAAATACTTTAACAGTTTTTCTGGCAGTAATTTCCCAACTATGATTTTGGATAACATATTGCCGCCCTGCCCTTCCCATTCGCTCTTGTAATTCCTTATCTTTTAACAATCTTATAATTTGTTTTGCCAATTCCTCAGGATTTTCTGGTGTGACAAGAATTCCACCCTTTGAATTGTTTAGTATCTCTCTAACACCTGCTATATCACTTGAAACTACCGGTTTACCACATGAAAGAAATTCAAAGAGTTTTAATGGTGAACAAACTCTTCCTTTGATGAAAGGTGTAACGCAAATATTACTAATATTTATATACTTAGATACATCCTCGTAGTGCACCATTCCTGTAAACATAACGTTGTTTTCCCTATCTAATGCTTTGCAAAGAGATATTAAATTTTCTTTCTCCTGTAACTGATCCTTACCCCCACCAACAATCAAGAATTTGGTTTTTGGATTCTCTTTAATAACGAACGGAGCTGCACGTATAAGATATTCAATACCTTGCCAGGGGTTTAATCCTCCCGCATATATTACTACATTTTCGTCGTTATTAATAGAGAGTTTGTTTTTTAATTCATTAAGAATTTCTTTATCCTTTATCGGTCTAAATAATTCAGTGTTTGCTCCGTTCTCTATAACCTTTATTTTATCCTCTTCTATCCTATGATTAACCAGATACTTCTTGATTTCTTCTGTCACCGCTATTATGGCATCAGCTCTTTTAGCGAAAAAAAGTTCTATGTACTTTAACCATGCTATTCTTATATTTTCAATTCTACTTTTTATAAAACCTTCCTCTTTTAATTGGTTTTGTTTTCGTTCAAATGGTGATATACCGTTCATCTCAAACACTAATTTTGTCCCCCTTTTCCTTGTTATATACCCCAAAATACCTATTGAGATATTTCTTGTACATAAAATATCAAAATGATGCGTTCTAATTAATTTTAATAACCTCATTACATGCCTGAGCTGATATAACAGTCCCCAAAAACCTTGCCTTTTTTTGTTTTTGAACGGATGAACATGAACTGCATCAATATTTATGTCTTCTGAGGTTATAATATGTATCTCATGACCCAATCCTGATAAATTTCTTATGAGTTCCAATTTATGGATTGTAGGACTACCTCCTCGTGATGGTTCAATAATATCCATCAAAAATATTTTCATAATATCTTCCTTATGTTTTTTTTCCATTTTTTGCTATTTCCCTAAATCGATATATATTAAGGAACTTTTTGGTGGCAATGCCCCAATTAAATTTATTTTCTGCGCTTTTTTTTGCTGCATTACCCAAAGTGGCAGCAAAATTCTTATCCTCAATCAATTTGATGATCCCCTTCATAATGCTTTCTTGGTCTGTACTTAGTATAATTCCGTTCTCTCCATTAGTTATCGCTTCTTCTATTCCTCCTGCTTTTACTGATAAAATAGGCGTTCCCATAACCATAGCCTCAAGAAGAGCAATAGATAATCCTCCTCCAAGTGTTACTTGACAGAATATATCTGCAACTTTCAAAGCTATATTGGGATTATCTATATCCCCTGTGAAAATTACTGAGTTGGTAATGCCAATCTTATTTGCATAATCTTCTAACTCTCCTCTGTACAATCCATTTCGAGTTATCAGTAGTTTAATCGTTGGATACCTTGATTTAAGCAACCTAATAGAGGACATCAATATTTTTGTACCTTCAGCTTTTGCTTTATTTGCGGTCATTGCTTGGGCAAGAATTATGATATCTGCTTTGTTTAACCCAAATCGTTTCTTAACTAGCATAATCTCATCATTTGAAACTTTTTTCTTCTCTACCCCTGCATAAATAATTGCTGTTTCTGTCTTGATTTTAAATCCCGAGATTGTTTCTATTTTTCTCCTCAAATCATTACTTACAAAAGTTATACAATCACACTGATTTAATGCCCATTGGTGGGGATATTTTTTTAGTTGTTTTTTAATCCTCTTTGCAAGAGACATCGGTTTTTTAGGCTCTGTATGAAATGTGTATACCAACCTAATATTCTTATGTAATTTACGATAAATTGCTCCACCTACAAGAAGTGGCCAGCTTTCATGGACATGTATCACATCAGGTTTCAATTTTATTAACGCAAATAAAGATTCGATAATTGATAGGATTATAGCTCCGGAAATTTTATAGTTATTATTACCAGCTCCATCTACGAATATTACCTTAATCTCAACCTCATTAGAAACTTCGTTTAACTTATCGACGAGCCCTGTTATATATGTATTAATCCCACCACCGCGCGGACTTTTCCAATAGTCTGTAAGCATAGCTATTTTCATTTAATTCCTCCTATTAATTTGTCCTCTCAAATGTTAAATGCAGAAATGAATTTTGTAGTGAATTTGTGTGTTGAAACAAGTGGTGATAACAATTTAAACCATCCATACACGTATTTTTCCATTGTCATACACATTCTCTTTGTCCCTATGAACAGACCGAATGAATCTACCCCCATACGCATCTTTATTTTCTATTATATATGAGATGCTAAGCTTGGAAAAGAGATTCTGTACCCATCCGCGGTTAACTTCTTCTTTAGGAAGTTGCTCAATATACCATTCTGTATTTACGCTATTTTTAGAGATAACGTATGGTTCAATCTTGTGGTGCTTAATTGATAGTGGAATTCTCGTTATATTTATATCTGTGCGATTAACAAAGCCATGAGTCAAATCACAAGGGGGTGAACCTGACAAAGTCGGCACTCCTGATAGGGCAAGTATTCTTATAGGTGTAAGATATTCATAACTAACCATATTTCCGTCAATATTCTCCTTAGCCCATAATGCACTTTCATAAGTTGCTTCGCTTGGATACCGGGTCCAATAGGTAGGTGCTCCCTTTTGCTCGACATTCATATGCCATGCCTGATAATATCCCGTCATGCTAACAGAAAGTAGTAAACTAATTACTATTACCGTAAATACTAATTTACTTTTCCGATTATACATTCTGGCCACGTTTGTAAGACCCACGCCGACCAATAAGAAGGCGAAAGCTAAAATGACCCAATGCGTATAAACTAAATCATATAACATAGGTGTGAGGCATACTAGCGTGAAAAGTAAAAACCATTCTCCAAAACTTTTATCATGTTTAAATATGAGATAGATAAAGCCACCAATAACAAAAATAATTAAAAACCCAATATACCTTATGTATGTGATTAAAATCTCATCTAATATATATCTCGTTCCCCTAATAAAATATCCCGTGAAGAATGGCACCAAAAGCATAAACAGAAAACTTGTGAAAAGAACAATACTAACGAAGTTACTCGGAACTTTGATAAATCTAATATAGCTTTTTAATTTATCATAAATTGTAACAACAAGATAACTGATAATAATGGGAATTATGAAGTAAACTAAATGATGAGTTGCTACTAACATTATAAATAAGATAAAGGTTAATGCGCTATACTTTACAATAGAAGTCCGAGTTTTCAACAATAAATAAACAAACAATGGTAACAACACAATAAAAAACCCCCTCGTTGATACGGTCCATGTCGTAAAATATAATATTCCTTCTGAGACGGAGAAACCAAATGCTACTAAAAACTTGAAAAGATCATCGTCTTTTATTGCCCCCGCCATTAGGTAAGCGGTAAAAGCACTGAATATTCCTATTAACACGCCGAATAACCATGTAGTCCATTCCATATCAATTCCCGTGCATTGTGAAATGCCTGACAAACTGAAAGGAACTACACTTGCATACGAATACGGGTAAAATCCGCCAACGGATGCTGGATGAAGCCACCATTTTGCCTCGCCAAATGTGGATACCGAATTTGCCAACGCATGTATGGTAAACGAGTCCCATCCTATTTCATGTGGTGTTATTGGAAGTCGTAGAATTATGTTTAGTATAATGAGTAGTGCCCATAATGTGTAAATAATGCGTTTTGAAATTTTCATAACCAACACCTCTATTTCTTTATGTAATTTTTGAATTTATCCCAATAAAATTTCTTGACTTCTCTTGGTCGTGTGTATCTATTGTAATACTTAATTTCTTCGTCATCTATTTGCTGTTTTTGGTTAATATAGCTATGTAGATATCCTACAAGATAGGCTAAACCAATATAGTATGGTTTCTTGAATAGATACCGTATTGCCTTCAAGATTGCAAAAAGAGGATACACCCCTAAATAATACGCAGCCTCACCATGTATCTTCCATCCTTTCCAGAGTCCCTCTGCACTGGATGTCGCCCTTGCCTGAATGGCTTTATACTCCTCGAATCGTCTTACTTTCCACCCTCTTAATTTCGCTTTGACATTTGAAACACTATCTGCTGCATAAGCTAAAGAGTATCCACCAGTTTCTTCAAAACATTTCTTTCTACATAGTCTATGTCCTCCGGAGGGTATATCTTCTCGCAATTGTAATTGTATTTCCTTCCCCTTAATCCTAACCCATGTTCCACCACTTGCTATGCCAAGTTTTGGATCCTTTGTGAACTCGTTTATTAGATTTTCAAAATAAGTGTTTTCTAAATTCATATCTGCATCAACACTTCCGAGGTACTCGTATTCGATTTTGTTTCTCTTGCAATATTCCCTTGCAAAATTCAAACCCGAAATACACACAGAGGCAAGATGTAGTGTTAAATCTCTAGCTCCTTCGCTCAAACGAATACTTTGGATCCACGTATGTTTTTTCTTTGCTGCTTCGATGATTTGTGGAGTGTTATCAGTACTGCCATCATCTATAATAACCCATAAAACGGGTTTTATCGTTTGATTTTCTATTGACTTAATGGTAATTGGCAAATTTTCTTCTTCATTTTTTGCTGGTGTAACTATAATATACATAAATTTTAGCCCCCCCCTTTATCAATACAAATCGTTTATATCGAATTTTGGTCTAAAAAGGTCGTCCTGATCTATGTAAATCCTGTGCCAGATCTCCACAGCTATTAATCTCATTATAAAATTATAATGCCATTTGAGTTTGGGGGTTATTGGATGTTCTAAAATTCGATGTATGTAGTCGTAGTTGAAATACCCCCTTTTCTGAATAATTTCTTCTGATAGAAATATTTCTGCGTATTCTTTTAAACTGTTTTTGAATAAAGAAGATGGCGTGAAGGCAAAACCCTGTTTTGGCTTGTTTAGAATTTCATCAGAGAGTACATTCGACATTGCCTTCTTAAAAATGTATTTCGTTGCACCATTTTTTAGTTTTAGATGCGGGGGTATAGTAAATGCAAATTCCACTAAATCGGTATCAAGAAATGGAACTCGAGACTCTAAGGAGTGTGCCATAGACACTCTATCTTCTGATAATAACAAATCATCTACTAGTTTTGTTTTAAACTCTGTCACGAGAACTTGATCCAGAAAATTATTATTTGTAACAAAGAACGGTTCAAAATAATCATTCACAGATTTTAAGTTTTTAGAAATAATTTCTTTAGAATAAATCTTTTCTTTTTCATCTTCAACATTCAAAGCATTTCTTGTTAATAGATATAATTTCTTTTTATCATTTAATGAGCATATAAATTGAAATCGCCTTCTATATTCATACGACATCGGTGAGCCTATTTTTAATTGAAGTTTGACTATCAGTGAGATCAGATTTGAAAACATTTTCGCTTTAATTCCACGTAAAAAAATATTATTGGAATTTACAGTTTTGTCTAAATATTTATATCGAACATACCCCGCAAAAAGTTCATCACCTCCGTTTCCACTGTTAACAACTTTAACGTGTTTGCTTGCTAAGCGACAGATCATGTATCCTTGTGGAAGATTGACGATTGGTTCATCTGCATGCCATATCATCGTAGGTAATAGCTCAGCTACTTCAGCTAAATTTACTATCATATCGTTATGATCTGTCTCAAATTGATCGGCTACTCGCTGGGCGTCATTTAACTCATCAGTTGCCTCCCCAAAGCCCATAGAAAAGGTTTTTAGTGGTTCACTTACTAATTTGCTCATAACCGCAACAATTGAACTCGAGTCTATACCTCCAGACAATAGTACACCAAGTGGGACATCACTCATTAACCTCCTTTCCACTGCCTTCTTAAAAAGTCTTTGGATATTTTTTATATAGTACTCTTCATTTTTTTCAGTGGTTGTATTCACAGTTAAATCCCAGTATTTATGAATTTTAATTTTTCCATTTTCATATATTAGTATATGCCCTGGGAGTAATTTTTTTATTCCTTCAAACATGGTGTCTTCTCCGGGAATAAAACGTAAAGTAAGGATGTAATGAAGTGATTGGTGATTTACTCTCGGCACGACATTTGTGTACTGCAAAATAGCTTTAATTTCAGATGCGAAAATTAAATTTCTATCTATCTGTGTATAGAACAATGGCTTGACCCCCATCCTATCTCTCGCTAAAATAAGCTTCTTTTTCGTGCCATCCCAAATCGCGAAAGAAAAATCACCCCTCAGTTTTTGAACACAATATTCCCCATATTCCTCATAAGAATGAATAATAGATTCAGTGTCAGATGCGGTAGCAAATCTATGACCTTCTTTTTCCAATTGTTCACGCAGCTCTAAATAATTATAAATTTCGCCATTAAACACTATCCAAATAGATCCATCTTCATTGGACATTGGTTGATGTCCAGTCACCAGGTCAATAATACTTAACCTACGATGACCTAATACAACATTTTGGTCAGAAAATATCCCGCTGTCGTCAGGTCCACGATGTGACATTACTTCACACATTCTTTTGATTAAATTCTTATCCTCAAATCCTATTATTCCACAAATTCCACACATTTTCAACCCTTTTTATACTTCTTCACCCTTTCTTATCCCTCGTATATACCTCTCAATTTCTTCCCTTAGGTCTCTTCTTTCTAAAGCAAAATCTACAATTGCTTTTACATATCCGAGCTTATCTCCAGCATCATATCTCTTCCCTCTGAATTTATATGCGTAAACATCTTTTTTCTCTTTCTGTCTTATGTAGTGAATATCAACTAAGGAAGAGATATCTCTTACTTCCCGCAATAATTCATATTTTTTATTCTGAAATAAATGACTTTCAAGCTCTGAAGAAGTATCGAAAAAATCCTCTATCGCTCTTTTACCCTTCCCTGTGATAATCCGGATATCTTCAATTTCTGAGGCGATTGCTTCTTCAACAACAAATTGAATAATGGGTTTATCTATGATGGGTAACATCTCCTTTGGCATTGATTTTGTAACCGGAAGGAATCTCGTTCCAAGTCCGGCTGCTGGTATTACCGCTTTTCTTATCATATCATTCACGCACTCCGTATTTCTTCTTCATCTCTTCATTTATAGCATCAACTGCTTTTAATAATTTTACATTTTGAAATCTCTCAGCAAAATCAATAAAAGCTTTCAAATCTTTAGGCAAACACTTTCCCCCAAATGCTTTCCCATGAACTGTTCCATACCACCCTGTTCTTGGGTCAAGACCAACGATATTTGCCACTGCTTGCGAATCGACACCCAATTCATTACAGATGAGAAATATCTCGTTCCAATAAGAGATCTTTGTCGCAAGCATGCAATTCGAAGCATATTTTATCATCTCTGCTGTTTTCAAATCTGTTCTGAAAATTGGCTTGTTTAGTGGCTTGTAAATCTCTTCTAAGACATTTCCTGATTGTCTATCATATTCTCCTATAACACTTCGATCTTCGGTAAAGAGGTCTTTTTTGTAGTCCTCATCATCACTCCATGTATTTGAAATCTCGGTTAAAAACTCTGGATTCATACAAACTCCAAACTCTCCGGCTTTCTTCTCGGAATATCTCTCTAATACCGGAATTACTACATTTTCTGTGGTTTTAGGGACTACTGTGCTTTTTATTACAACAAGGTGATAGTCCTCTTTCTTAGCAATCGCCTTACCTATATTTTTCGATGCATCTTTTATGTAACTCAGATCAATTTCTCCTTTATCATTAGTGGGAGTTGGGACGCAAACAAAAGATATAATCGAGTTTTTAATTGCGTAATTTATATCCGTAGTAAAATTTAGCAGGTTTTTGTTAACCACATCATAGAAAATCACTTCGTTGCCAAGATCAATAAGTCCTTTTCCAATTGCTATACCAACAAACCCGCTTCCTATGATTGAGATTTTCATGTTATTATTTTTCCTCCCTTTTATATTCATATAAACTTTTTGGACGATATTCAATGAAGTTGGTCATCCATGCAGTTACGTCTATTTTTTCACTCAACAATCTTTCTCTCTTTTTGTTTCCTTTTTTTTTCAAATTATTCTCTCTCAATAGTTCAACTGCTTTTTCTAATGATTCTCCTTGACTCTCTTCATCTAATTTAAAATTAAATACCAATCCATATTTCTCTTCCTGTTCATCCGTGTAACCTCTCCCCGCAAAATCACAAAAAATTGCATGTGTTCCCAATACTGCACATTCCGATGTCATTGTTGCACTTTCCCCATACAGTAATGTTGCATAGTACATCAAATTATGAATCTTTTCTGGTGAAACATTTATCCTATATTTTTCGAACTCAGATGGAAGGGGACTTTCAGATGTTATAAATACCTGTCCATATTTTCCAAATTCTTTTACTGCTCTTCGTTTAATCTCTAAAGTCAAGCCACTGTGTCCAACATCATGACTTGCTCTCCAAGAGACGAATCGCATAATAATAAATTTATCATCTCTACTTAGTCCAAGTTCATCTAAAACACCTGAATCCGGCTTGAAATAATTCGGATGCAAATATGCGAGTTCGTGATAGCCATTGTATCTGACTTGTTTTTTACCCAGATCTTTTTTGAAGCACGATGGAGTGCAAATTGCACTTACAAACGGGTCTGATAGCAATCGTTCAAAACGATCATGTTCGGTATCCGTAAATGATATACACGGTTTGTTGAGAAGTTTAGATACGTGTGCTAAAGGTATAGGACCCATAGCTACTGAAATATCCGGTTTAAATTCTCTTACCATTTTAAGTATCTTGAATTCTCTCGTTACAAAACCGAGTGCTTTGCTATGTAAACTATCACGATGTCTATCAAACTTTTCGTATGTAAAACCATACGTATCTAAAAGTTTAAAAATAATGCCTCTATCTTTCGCAGCTATTTTCACTTCATGTCCTCTATTTTCTAAAATCCAAATCAAATTTTTAAATAGATGCACGTGCCCTGGATGTCCAATTTTGACAAAAACCTTCATGTGTTACCCCTCCTTTTATACCATTTTAATCCTCTCTTTCCTATATTCTTAACATTTTGCGATATTAATTCCTTTAACCACTCACCACGCGAATCATTCCATCTTGCAGGATGCACTAAAATATATAACTGATCTATTTCACTACTTTTAATCAACCTTATAATGTCATCAGTATGCCTTAAATTTGTGGAATAAGAATTAGCTACATCTACAATATCTTTCACCCTATATTTTATACCATCCCATCTTCTACTTGTATCTGAAAAATAAATAACCTTATTGAAGTCTATTGAAACATACGCCTCTCCGATAATATCAAACTCATTAAAATCGTAAAATTTCCACAAATCCCGATTATCGTAGGGTGTTAAGGAATTTCCATGCATGCATATCGTTTTAACATCAACTATTTTTCTGAATTCACTAAGTTCGTTTTTAAATATTTCTATCGCTTTTTCATAATTCCCTTTGGATTTATCTAATACTTCATAATGATACCCCACTTCGTGTCCCAGCTCTGCAATTTTTTTTAATAAGGCAGGCTGAGAAATTGCATTACTTCTAAAATAATATGTTGATACCAAGCATTGTCGGTTCTCCATTTGTGCCATCTTAAAAGCGTTCTCAGTTATAGTATCTACATCATGTCTAATAATTATAAACTTTTGAGGGTTGGGTTCTGAAAGATGTTTTTCAACTGTTAATGGAATATACTCGGAGTTAGAGATTACCTCGCACAATTTATTATACTTACTTAACGTAAAATCTAAATCCATTTTTCGCCTCTTCACTTTATATTCTTTTGTTGGCTGCTCCATCCCCTGTTAAAAGCATGTGCTCTTTGCTCCTTGCTTAAGAATGATATAATACTTTCTAATATAACACCAACTGCTGGACATGGGTCGTCTAAAGAGAGAATGGCATCACCTATACCATTAAATGTAATGAACTCTGGAAGTTTTTTAAATTTATTTGGAGTGCATAAAAAACAAAGAATGTCTTCAGGCAAAACACGCATTTTTACCCCAATCTGATAGTTGTTTACCGATTTTACATCACCTTCAATAGCCATTTTATATAGCAAATATGGGAAGTCAACACCAGATAATATTGCCAAATTTAATGATGTCCAGAATCTGGGATTAATTTCTAATAATTTTGGTTTTTTATCACCCTCATCTATCATAAAATCTGCATGCGCTACACCATACCAGTTCATTGCCTTCAATAATTTTAAAGTGTATTTTAAAACATCAAGTCTCTCGGTACTCTCGGAAAAAGTAGCCGGTCCACCAGTGATTGGATATTGTCTAATTTCTTTATAAACAAACGATGCTCTTGGTTCTGAGTATTGGTTGAATAAAGCACAAACACTGTAATGCTCTCCTCCATGAGGGATATATTCTTGAATCATCACTCCATCATACTGACTCTGAACCTTCTTATACTCATACATTAACTTTTCTGGTGAGTCCACATATACAATTCCTCTTGAACCTGAACTTTCTTTTGGCCTAATTAGTACGGGATATTTAAGATTACTTTTCATTTTATTTATATCTTCGTCGTCAACAAAATATGTTTCAGGACATGGGATACCATTTTCTATTGCAATTTTCACTGTTTGTGCCTTATCACGTCCTTTCATTATCACCTCATAATTTGGTATTGGCATTTTAGTAAAATTAGAAAATTTGTTTTTATATTTAGAGAAAAGAATAGTTGTTGCATCTCGAACAGGTATGACTACCTCATATCTTTCTTTTTTTATTAATTTATACATTTCTGATATAAATAAATCAGGAGTTTTCTCAGGTGATGGATATATTACACGATTTTTTACATACTTAGAGAGAAATGTAGGATTAATTTTTCTATCATTTGAAGCTGTTACTTCTATATTTTTTTTACCAAGCGATCTCACAATAGCAACCGATGCCTTTGATCGCCCATCTGTGACGAATACTCGTGACATGTATATCTTAATTAACCATTTTCAATTATTTCTCTTAATCTCTCAGCTATGTATATACTTTCCCCTTTTTTCATATTTGATGAAATAGGTAAGGAGACAATATTATCGTGAATTCTTAAATAATTTTCACAATTTTTTATAGAGTTGAAACGGGCATATAGTGGATTTCTATCGAGCCTATCTTGATAAGATGTTTCATGTGAATGTGTTAAATGCTTAGCCTCTATCTTTTTTTCGTGAAGTTTTTTTATTATGTCAATGCAATTATATTTTGTCTCTATCATATATTTCATAAACACGTGTTTTGATTTATTTGTAGTTTTTTGTATTTTCACATCCGGAATTTTTTTGAGGCTTTTCGTTAGTAATGAAGCATTTTGTAATCTTTTCTCTATCATTTTGTCTAATACTTCGAATTGTGAAAGTGATATAACCGCTTCAACATTCGTTGGATTATATAGAAATCGTGTGTTTTTTAAAAAATTACAGTCTTCATGTTCATCCAATATTGTGTTGCTCTTAAGATAAGAGAACATATTGTATAATATATCACCAAAATGGCTTCCTCGTACCCTCTCTATATTATCTCTAAAGAGTCTGTAATATTTCAGTGGTGCTGGAAAATTGGGAAGCTCTTTTTGGAGCTTATTGATCTTTAAAACCAAATTTTTGTCATCAGTTGTTATCATTCCACCTCCAATACCATACATACTTTTTGTAAAACTAAAACATGAAACATTTCCAAATGAGCCAACTTTTCTCTTATGATACTCTGCACCTAGTGATTGTGCACAATCTTCAACCACTATTAGGTTGTGATCATCTGCAATCTCCATAATCTGTTTCACATCACATGGATTTCCAGCTAAGTGAATAACTTGTATTGCACGGGTATTCTTTGTAATAGATTCATTAATTTTTTCAGGGTCTATGTTATACGTTTGTGGGTCAACATCCACGAAGTGTGGCTTTAAGCCAGAACATATTATAGGCAATATAGCTATTGAGCAAGTGAGTGGTGAAACAACCACCTCTCCTTCTAGTTTTAGCGATTTATATGTTAAGTAAAGAGCACTTCTACAAGAACTTGTAAATATACCATATCCCATACCAATGTATTGAGTGAACATTTCCTCAAAAGTAGGGGTAATATTATCTTTAAAATGCCCGCTGATAAAAGCAAAAATATCTTTTACACCGAAATCTGGTCTGTTTATCGGGATCATTTTAACCTCAGATTTTTAACTTAACTATAATATAAGTTCACACTTGCCAAAAACATGCTTTTCATCAAAAACAAAGGCAAAACTCCATTAATCTCGCCTTCTTCTTTTGCTATTAAGTAAATCGGCTTGTGCTTATAGGTTTTCTCTACAACGTTTTTCCAGCCGATTTGGTGATAAAAGGTGGTTGTGCTGGATTTGAGAACATAAGAGTCCCAAGCTTTTTCGTCTTCTCTATTTCTCAGTTCGGTGAATTCCATTTTACGTCTTTGATCTGAAATTAGTGATTCGTTTCATACCGTTTTGTATAGTCGTTCACACTCACAAACTCAAAGCCATACTCTTTGGCACTGCTCAAGACCTCATCTAACAATATTAGTGAGTTCCGTCCCAAGTTCTTCAATTTCAGTTTTTGTCTAATAACGTCTGCAAAAAGATGCTCAAAGAAATTTGTAGCTCTCCTTGTTGGAACAGCTTTGCCTCTAAAATCCAAACATTCATTCGGATGAAACAAAAATACTACTGGCTTATCGTTTCGTTTCGATTCGAGAAACAAATATTTCTGTAAGATTTTTGTTATTAAAGCGCTTCTTCTCATTACTGTGCCACTGAAAGAAAATAATAAAGCGGATATGGGTATCTCTAGTATTTTTGAATCCCCTTTTCTTGTTATGGATTCGTATGATAAAAAATATGGTTTCCTCGGAGCAAACAACCACTTTAACTTTCTCTTTGAGCCAAAAGTAAAAGGACCATCAAATCGCTGAGAACATATAGAACTGTCTGAAGTGAATCCAGTTTCTTCCAAAGCTCTTACGGTATCGCCATTAAGTCTCAATGCTGGCGCCCTGAAGGATTCTATTTTACCAGCTACTTCTTCTATAACCTTTTTTGCCTTTTTTATCTCGTTCACTTGCTCTTCATAACTTAAGACGTCAAGAGCCTTGTCTTGCGCGTGGCTATAACTATGACAGCCTACCTCGTGCCCATGAGCTTTAACTAAGTCAATTGAATCTGGCACGAGTTCGCACATAGTTCCTGTGAAGTAGAAGGTGCATTTTATATCGTGTCTTGCATATAAATCGAGCAGGCGTGGAAGCCCCACGTTATAAACTTCTTTTGCGGTTTCTGCATCATACCTGTTCAAAGGAATCGAGAAACTCTCCACGTCATTTGTCATGAGGAAATACATCTTAGATCTCTACTTATTTTTTCTGTGAGAATCTGTGTAATCGTGTGGTTAAAACTCCTTTCAGGTCGCAATTCTTAAACCCCCTGCTCCAAGCCAGAACACGTAATCAGGGTCTTTCAGCCATTCTCTTAACGAAGGCGCCCATGCAAATATACCTTCACCTTTATTCAACAACTCAACCGCTTTTTTATATCCTCGCTTAAATATCCGTGCACCTGATGTCACCTTAAGGTTGTCCACAAGCATGGATAGTTTCCCCACGAGCATCTCGTTTATTATCGCACCTTGAACCCTCGAATACCAGAGCGAAGCCATGAATAACGCCTTCCCCAATCTGTTGAGTTTTCGCCAGTTGCCGTTCCTCTGCCCTTTCCTGAAATCACTGAGGAGTTCCTTGTATGTGAACATTTGCATACTCAAATTTTATTAATGTTTGTGTAATATATAAAGCCATACCTTACTTTTTCCGATACACCCTTATGAACTTCCTATTCAGGTGGTAATACAATGTATTGGTTTTGTCATATCAATTTTGATGTAAAGCTCAAGATAAACGATTATAAAGCTCCTTTATGCTTTTCAAAGCTTTAAATAGCCTCTTTACGGCTGAGTTGTACGAGTTATACAACACAGCTTTTACTATATCAGTTGTTGATGGTTCGGTATCACCTCCTGAGCCTGTATCGAATACTTCATCATAGTATGTTCCGTTCCTACCTGTCATGGGCGCGGTTCTTACGCGAGCTCTTATGTCTTCCAACCTATCGGTCTCATCGTTCCAAGTGCCACCAACATAATACCAGTACAACACCTGATCCTCAAAATCAGGGATGATAAAACCACCAAATATTTTGTTGGTATCATCAGCGGAAAAATAGGTAGCCGGCGAGGTATAAGTGTCAAGTGTATCAATTGTCGTTTTCTCAACTATGATGTCGCAGGTTGGCCAACGGCAGCCTTGCTGCACAATCATGCTGACGTCTCCGTTTGAATGCAAAAAACGGACTCCCTAAAGCACCCGAATGAAGGGGATTGATGAACGGTTCTTCAAGCACACCCGGCGTATTTCCCGATACGAGAAACGTTTTTCTGCCAAACTCGTCACTAAAACCGTCCGTGCGATACCAGAGATTCCATTTTCCTCCTGTATGCAAAACCCCGTTAGGCCACACCTCATCTCCGCCACCGTCGATGGTATTCGGCACGACAATGCATTGGTCCACAAAATTGAATCCATCACTTGAAACGGACATGTGAATATCACATTTCACTTCGGTGCTGCTGATCGCCGTCAGTGCACCCCAATACAACACGAAATTGCCGTCGTCATCCAATGCTACTGCCGAAGTTATAACACCCTCTTCTACCTGGTTCACATGTCCTTCGGAAGGTTGGTGAGTGATAACGGGATTCCCTGAATATTTCGTGAAATTGATGCCATCGGGACTCGTAGCTACGCCAAGTGCACGGTTTGCAGGTCCACCATCATAACGTGGACCGGACGCTCCCTCATAGTACACGTAGTATACTCCGTCTTTCTTAACCCCACCGTGGACGCCGAAATCATCAAGCGTAAAACTGTCCCAACCAGACGCAGAGGGTCTAAGAACAACTCCATGTTCCGTCCATTCTCCAGGAGGAGGTAATTCACCTGCAGCTGCCGAGTTTGTCAAAATGGCAAGAATGCAGACAAAACAAACCGCACTAATGACCTGTTTAGCGAGAGATGTGCCACCTACATCTTCAGGGTGTGAAACAACTTCTCTATGATCATCCCTCTCCTGATAGCTATTCACAGCTTCGTTGGCATCTAACGCCTCATCGGTTGAAAG
>Ga0114922_10001555_pt1 | contig 21894 bp, 19 predicted proteins | sample AartaG_FD_100975 | JGI IMG/M metagenome (GOLD analysis project Ga0114922, IMG submission 100975) | Deep subsurface microbial communities from Aarhus Bay to uncover new lineages of life (NeLLi) - Aarhus_00045 metaG | ecosystem: Environmental > Aquatic > Marine > Oceanic > Sediment | place... | reverse complement strand
GGGATACTCTTGATGGAATCTTGAATGAGATTTGGACAATGCTTAAACGAGGAGTCACTCATTTCAATGATCCCTTTCATTGGCCGGTTTTAGGAACAACAGGAAAAGATGGCTGTAGTCTACGTTCTGTTATCCTGCGGCAGTTAATATTACACGATCGGATTCTGGTTTGCCATACAGATGATAGGGCAACCAAAGCTCAAGAGATATGTAATTCTAATAAAGTCAGTTGGCTTTTTTATCATCCGGAAACGAAAGTTCAATTAAGAATATCAGGGCGGGCAAAATTACATACGGATGATCAATTCGCTGACGATCAATGGGCTGCTACCAAAATAACGAGTCGCCTCAATTACTGTGCTACTCAACCTCCCGGTACACCTATGGACAAGCCATCATCTGGATTACCCGATTTTCTGCTTAATAAAATCCCAACACTTTTAGAAACCGAAAGAGGTCGTAAAAATTTTATGGCAATTGCTTGTAGAATTGACTCTATAGATTGGTTGATATTGAGAGCACTGGGGCATCGGCGAGCTCGATTTGATTGGGATGAAAATAGGTTGAGTGCTACATGGCTGATTCCGTGAAAAAAGATTTGACCCCCAGCCGTTTCAAGCACAGCCTATTCCTTGTCAGCGATCTCTATTATTCTCTCTGCCAACTCATTCATCCTGAATGGCTTTTGAATAAAACCGTTACAGCCTCGCTCTAATATCTCGGTCGCCTCACCATCAATACTGAAACCACTTGAAAGCAAGACCTTGATATCCGGGTTGATCTCCTTAATGCGGTCATAGGCTTCACCACCACCCATATGGGGCATAACCATGTCCAAAACGACTATGTCTATCTCATCCCGATTTTTCTTATAAACCTCAATGGCCTCTTTTCCGTCCCCTGCCGTGAGCACCCGGTAGCCCATGGCCTCCAACAAATCCTGGCCCACTTCAAGGATTACCTCTTCATCGTCTACCAGGAGGACCGTTCCCGTTCCTTCAATGATTTCTTCAGCACTTCTTACGACCTTCTGCTGGACCTCTTTTTCTGATGCAGGCAGATAAATGCTGAAGGTGGCTCCATGGCCTTTCTTGGATTCCACATCAATGTATCCGGCATGCGCCTTTACGATGCCGTAGGCAGAAGCCAGACCAAGACCTGTACCACGCCCCATCTCCTTGGTCGTAAAGAAGGGATCAAAGATACGTTCCATTGTCTTCTTGTACATGCCCGTACCTGTATCGGTAACCGTTAGCTGGACATAGTTGCCAGGCTTTGGATCATACGCCTTGCCCTTCATGTCCTTGTCGGTAACATTTGCTGTCTTCAAGGTCAGATTCCCACCACCTGGCATGGCATCAGCAGCATTAATAAGCAGATTCAAAAGCACCTGCTCAATCTGCCCCTGGTCTGCTTCTATTGCAAATGAATCTTCGGCAAGTTCTCGGTGAATATTAATCTGCTTTCTGGTCCTGCTAAAGGCTTCAGACGTCTCTTCCACTAATTGGTTGAGGTCAACGGGCCTGACCTCATACTTGCCCTTCCTTGCGTACCCAAGGAGGTGTGAGGTTAGCTTGGCTGCGCTTTGAACCTGCTTTTCAATGTTCTTTAACCGTTCATAACCGGGGCGCGTGGAACCCACATCCAAAAGCATCAAAGAGACATTTCCCTGAATACCAGTGAGCAGGTTGTTGAAGTCATGGGCAATACCCCCAGCAAGGGTACCAATGGCCTCCATTTTCTGAGCCTGCTGGAGTTGGTTTTCAAGCTCCTTGCGCTCACTGAGATCCCTAACAGAAACAATCTCGGCAGGTCGTCCTTCGTACACAAAAGGGGCATGGCTGATCTCTATTTCTGTTTTATTACTGTTCTTGCTCGTCATAACTGCTTCGTAAGTACCCGGGACGTCTCTGTTGTGGAGGATAGGTTTGTCTCTTGCGTCGGATTGGAAAGATATTAGGTTATTGAAGGAAATCGATCTTAATTCGTTGAAACTATACCCCGTCAGAGATTCGTAGCTTGGATTTGCGTACTGATGCATCCCGTCCTGAATAATAGTGATCCCATCATTGGAATATTCAGCCAATGCTCGATGTTTCTCTTCAGAATATTGTAGTGTTTGGTACGTTAGAGTGCTATTTATTGCCAACGCCACGAAGTTGGCCACTATGATGAACATGTTTATCTCGTTGGATTCAAAAACTCCCTTGTCAGGATGACTTAGTGTCAATACTCCCAAAACAGTATCCTCGATAATTAAGGGGGCCGAAAGTATGGTTCCTATTTTCACCTTGGTCTCTTTTCGAAACGAGTAAATATCGGATTGACCCACATCTTTGACCAGAACAGGCTCCTTTTTAGCGACAGCTTCTCCGGCAACCCCTTCGCCAAAGGCAAGTGTATAGCGAACATCATCTTTAGAAAAAATGTTTCTCGCATCGATAATGTAGCTTTCTCCATCCGGATTTGTGGCAGCTATGAGAAAAAGTCGATTCTGGCCATCATCCATAAGCATAATGGAACAGTTTTTGGCTACGGTATTCTTTATAATGACTTCCAGAATCGTTTGGCATACGCAGTTGAAATCATTGATATGGAGAAGTGCGGTCCCCAGTTCCCGCAGTATTGATAACTGCGCAATCGCCTCCTCAAACTGACTATAAGTATTCCTGATGTGTTCAAGGAGGAGCTGATTGCCCCCATCCGGAGAGGTCGAATTCTGTTTATCTTTGATCTTATCCATTTTTTCTTACGATAAGGCCGCCAGGAAATCTTCTACTTGATCTCGTTCAGATTCGAGTTCGTCGGCCAGTGTTCCGACGTTCTCATCGGAGAGCCCCAGTTTTCTTAGAACCTTATTGTCTATTTCTATATTATTGTCCCCGCTGTGGCCTATACCAGCCTGGTGGCATATGAAATTTGCCAGATTCACTATCATAGCCATATCAACCTCTCCTTCTGGGCACACAGACGGATTGTGATGATAGCGGACAGGCTGAATAAGATTTGCAGGAAAATTCCACTGTTTCATAAGCAGGTATGCCATCTCGGCATGATCCAGGCCTAGGCACTCTTTTTCTATTTTGTAGAGCGGAGTTTGCTCATTCGGCGTTTTCTTCATCACCTCGGCATATTCGTCGGGGAAATAAAGACAAAAAACAATTTTCCCTATGTCGTGGAGCAATCCGATCAAAATTGTCGACTCGTCCGCGATCTTCATTGTCTTCTTTGCAATCTTTTTTGCTGCAAATCCGACACCGATTGAGTGTTTCCACAGCTCCGTTATGTCAATCGGGGCGTCGCCCCCCTTTTTTGAAAAGGCGGAGAAGATCCCCATCCCCAATGCAAGGGATATAATCTCTTTGAAACCTATCACTACAATAGCACGGGAGATGGAGTCGATTTTCTTGGACATACCGTAGTATGCAGAATTAGCAATCCTGAGAACCCTGGCAGATATGGCCTGATCATTCACAATGAAATTAGCGAGGTCTTTAGCCGAAGTTTTCTCACTTCTGGCCGTTGCTATAATGTTGTTGATAACCACGGGAAGGGTGGGAAGACTGGTTTTGCGGTGACGGACAAGATCGACAACTTTTTCTTTAATATTCATTCTAATGTGATAATGTTTTGAATGCACGAACACCACCCCGCCTTTTGTACAAGCAGGAATCATGCCGTAATAGCACACGAAGGCAATTCGCCATAATTGCTAAATGGTTGGAGCTTCCTTGTTCGAATATCTATGGGTGTGATTGTGGGCCAAACTGATTCGTGGTCTCGCAATCTGTCAGATTATTGACCCTTGGTAAACCAAGTGTGGGTGTACCTGAGCATGTTGTTTGCTCCGGGTATCGGAAGGATCTAAACACGCTAACTAGTGCTTGACCGAAAACCCTGTTTTTTCGGTCAATAACTCGAAATACGAAGCAATTGTAGAATAGGCATATGAGTCCCCTCAGATCCGAAAGCTTCCAATACCCTACACAGCCAATCGCTCTCGGATCATCCGGCAACGGACATCCCCGGTTTAGCGCCAGGATAACAGGCGTCCGTCTTCCATGTTTTCTTAGTAAATCCCGAATCGGGAAGTCATCATCCCCATATCGCCATTCAATTGCTAGATCAGGCTCATTTTCCAAAATAATCTTTTCAGTATCTGCTCGATTATCCGCCCAAAATACTTTAAATCCAAAGTCTTGAAAGATTTCGCCAAAGGTAGGATCTAGATAGTATGGTAGGAGCAAAGATATAATACCCTTTTTAACCTTTTCCATAGTGCTTATCCCTCTTGTAAGTCTTTATCTTTTTTCACATATTTCTATCGACTTTCTGTTAGGACGTCCACAGTCTTCCGCACACCGCTACTTCTTCGAGGGGTTAAGAGACAACCCCGTTGGACATATAGTGCTCGCGAGGACTATTTGAGCAACAGCCCGTTAAGATCTGTCCCCCCATGACTCCTCAATATCTGCGCCAGATCCCACGATATAACTGTACTTGGAGCCCCCGTATCAAGTAGCATCGGGACCGTCATTCTACCGTTGAACGTGGCCCGAACAATAATTCTTCGGGTCCTTCCCTCATAGGCTTCAAAGGGAAACTCATGTTTTTCAATTTCCTGGGCGCTCTCTTTTTGTTCTGTGGAAGCTTCTCCCTTATCCATCCCCGCTTGCCCCACTTGCTTCTCCTTCTGTACGGCGACAGATGGGGGCACTTCGTAGGTTGGGGTCTTAACCTGATCCCTGTATTCGGAAGGAATGGCCATTGGAGAATCTGTAAAATGAACGATCCCATTCTCATCTACCCACTTGTAGACCTCCTCTGATTTTACTGGAGAAATGATAATTAACGGAAGCCATGCAGAGAGGCAGATGATCTTTAAGTAATGCGTCATTGAAAGCAATTCCATCCCATGGCTCATAACACGGATCCTTTTCTTGGTTGTGGCCACTATGCTCAGAGGAAATGGTTATTCTCCCATTGCTCCCTTGTCCAGTGTGAGCGGACATAATAGGTCGGCTATGTTTCTATAACGGCAACTTACAGCAAGCTATGTGGGCTGAACTTATGCGATTGAGTACGATTGATACGATTGAGGGACATCCTGTAGTCTGATTATGTGGACGATAATGTCACTTTGTTCAAGACTGTCAAGGACTGACAATTGGTTTTCGGATAGCTTGCCAGAATCGTAACTATCCGAAATGTTGCGATTTCAAAAGCATATCGAAACCACAAACCTTCTGTATCTCGATTAGATCTTCAGGACCCGGCTGTCTTGTCGCAATCCCTTCTTCATCAGGTCAATGATTCAATCTGATTGTGGAGCCCAAGGTCCAGTTGCCCCCAATAAGTCGCAATCCCTTCTTCATCAGGTCAATGATTCAATCCTTCGAGTTATCTTATAGAACGGCAACTGCGTTAGAGTCGCAATCCCTTCTTCATCAGGTCAATGATTCAATCGCGACATGAAACAAAAAACCATCAGGCTAGGTGATGTCGCAATCCCTTCTTCATCAGGTCAATGATTCAATCGTGTTCTGTGACACACAGCGTGCTCCCATCATGTTCAGTCGCAATCCCTTCTTCATCAGGTCAATGATTCAATCGACTAACCCCAGGGGCTTCGGCCCCCACAAACAAAAAGTCGCAATCCCTTCTTCATCAGGTCAATGATTCAATCGTGTTCTGTGACACACAGCGTGCTCCCATCATGTTCAGTCGCAATCCCTTCTTCATCAGGTCAATGATTCAATCGCAATAATATGGCAGACTATCGCAGGAGCGAATATGTCGCAATCCCTTCTTCATCAGGTCAATGATTCAATCGGCACCATGGAAGACAAAGAAATTATCCGATTATTTGAGTCGCAATCCCTTCTTCATCAGGTCAATGATTCAATCAAGGAGGTACAAGCTATGAGTAATGACAAGATCAAAGTCGCAATCCCTTCTTCATCAGGTCAATGATTCAATCATGAGCGCAAATCTATGAACGCTAAGATTAAAGAAATGTCGCAATCCCTTCTTCATCAGGTCAATGATTCAATCCTTGATGACGCAATCAAATGGTTAGGCAAGTGTCGTCGCAATCCCTTCTTCATCAGGTCAATGATTCAATCCCTGCTTCCCGCTTACAAATAGGAATATTTTGTAATGGGTCGCAATCCCTTCTTCATCAGGTCAATGATTCAATCGAGGCCTAACATGGCAAAGAACACGAAGGATCTGCACATCGTCGCAATCCCTTCTTCATCAGGTCAATGATTCAATCAACGCTAAGGTTAAACAGTTGATCGAGAAGGCGATTAAGGTCGCAATCCCTTCTTCATCAGGTCAATGATTCAATCATTAAAGAGGAGGGGCTTCGGCCCACAGAAGGTGGTCGCAATCCCTTCTTCATCAGGTCAATGATTCAATCAAGTCTGGCAGAACAAATTCAGGGCAGACAATAATTAGTCGCAATCCCTTCTTCATCAGGTCAATGATTCAATCGCGCTTTACGCGGACTAGAAGGGCAAAACACACAAAGTCGCAATCCCTTCTTCATCAGGTCAATGATTCAATCGGACCTTGTATTTTACATCCTCCTCACAACTCTATCGTCGCAATCCCTTCTTCATCAGGTCAATGATTCAATCTGGAAGATGCCGATGGATATGGAGTCCGAAAGAAGTCGCAATCCCTTCTTCATCAGGTCAATGATTCAATCACGGCTGGACAAAAACGCTTTACAAGGGCAAGAACGGCGTCGCAATCCCTTCTTCATCAGGTCAATGATTCAATCATGAGCGGTTGGAATATGTAACTGACGTAGCAGATGAGTCGCAATCCCTTCTTCATCAGGTCAATGATTCAATCCGAGATCATTATGCACAGTAGTGGTAGACCCCAAGTCGCAATCCCTTCTTCATCAGGTCAATGATTCAATCGTGTATATCGTGTCAGCTATGGTCCTTAATGCCAGGTCGCAATCCCTTCTTCATCAGGTCAATGATTCAATCCCTGAAGAGGGCCGCGCATCCGACACGCGGGAAAGGTCGCAATCCCTTCTTCATCAGGTCAATGATTCAATCAGCAATACCCTAGTAGACCCAGGTGGTGTGCTACAGTCGCAATCCCTTCTTCATCAGGTCAATGATTCAATCATGGAGCAAACCTCTATGGAGCAAACCTCGATGGAGCGTCGCAATCCCTTCTTCATCAGGTCAATGATTCAATCTACACGAATGTGTCCGGTTGCGTACACGCTAACGAGTCGCAATCCCTTCTTCATCAGGTCAATGATTCAATCAACCAAAAAGAGGAGGAATGGATTGATATGATAAGTCGCAATCCCTTCTTCATCAGGTCAATGATTCAATCAGCGGCGCACAGGTTCGAAATAATGGCAAGAGGTTATGACCCCGAATGCGCGAACCCCGGCTGTGCTTTTGATATTCACCCTTTCTTCACCTCCTTTTTGGACGACAGAAGCATACATAACTGATTGAAATTGCACAACCTACTGTCGTTGCGCAGACCCTGAGCTAACCCGTTCTTAAAATATAACAAAATCAGATGGTTGTAAAACAACCACAAACCGCCCTATGGTTGGCGCGATCAGGCAATAACAACATCTTTATCCTCCACAAACAGCAGCCCGAGGCCTGAATACTCAATATTCGCCAGGCATTTGTCGCAGACGAAATAATAGCGCACACTATCCTCCATATGATCGATGACCGCATCCATCCTTGCCTTCATTGTCCGGAAGACATCATCTGTGAGGTTGCACTCGAACACGCTTTTGAGCACGCGGTCGCCGTAATCTTTCATGACCTTTGCCACCTTGAGCAGTCGCCTGGGATCGCGGATGTCATAGCTTGCAACAATGTGCTGGACTTTTTTTGCCATCTTACTATAGGTCTTGAGATGGGGAGAGGGGACTAAACGATCTCGAATCCTTTATCCTTGCGGATCTCGCCCCAGCCGGAGATCACCACCCTCTCCACACATCCCCGGCAGAGGCGATAGTATCTCACCCGGTCTTTTGCCCGGTCGATGAGTGCCTCCACCCCTTTTTTCATCCTTTGATACATAGCCTCATCCAGGTCGCACTCAAACACGCTCAACTGGATGCGTTGCCCGAAGTCTTTCAGGAGCTTCATCACCTTGTTCCTGATGCGGTCATCCACTATGTCGTAAGAAATCAGTACATACATAGTTCTATCTCAACAGCATTGGCTGGTACAGGCCCTCGTTCCCGCGCACGTATCTTGCGAAGTGGCGGATTTGCTCCCTGATGCAGTCGCGATAACTGAACTGCTGGCCGGTCAGATGAAAGCGGACCTTTTGTGCCATTTTCCGTTCAAACTGGGCCAGGAATTTGCGAAAACCACTGTCGGTCAGTTTCACGGGCGGCGGCGGAGGGGACTCATCCGTGTCTTCATCGACCGAAGCATCTCCTTCAAGGTCAGCATTGTCTCCATCTTCCAGGTCTTCTTCGGCAATTCCCCCGATAACAAAATCGTCCAGGCTCAAGGCTTTAAGGTTGAACACGCTCAGCACCAGCGTATCCACAATAATGGGCCGCCATTCCTCCATTAGATCCAGGGCAAGTGATGGGCGGCCATATTCTACCGTGTGGAGACATCCCAGGTAAGGGTCGAAGCCGACCAGACTTACTGCTGCCATGACCGTGTTGAACAAGAGAGTGTAACCGAGACTCAGGAGAGCATTCACCGGATCCGTGGGTGGTCGCCGCACTCTTTTTTTGAACTTCACCTCGTCCGCGAGGAACCCCCTGGAAAAGCCCTCAAAGTAGAGCGCCGCACTTCGTCCTTCATAGCCGCGCAGAACATCCATGTCAGCAGCTTCTGCCGCCTTTTGAGCCAGGCGCTTCAAACTCAGAATGTGATCCTCCAGACCCAGCCCCTCCCGGCTGCGGTTCAGCCGCAGTAACGCCCCTCTCAAGTTCGCGATCTTCCCATCCACAATGGCCCGAGCGGTCTTCAGGCAGAAGCCCTCATTCTCCATCTTTCTGAATTGCTCCTGGCGAAGGGTAATATTCTTGCCGTGGAGCCCCTGCAGCCTGCCGCGGTAACGGCCGTATCGAGTCATAAAAACCGTATCGATTCCGCGCTGGAGCAAGCAGGAGATGGCGGCAGGAGTCAGGAATACGTTGCCGAAAAGAACAAGCTGGTCCAGTTTGAAAACATGCAGAGCGTGAAGGACGGCTCCCCCCTTTTTGATCAAGAGCCGTTCTCCCTCGCGAGCCACAGAAGCATTTTGTTCCAATACATAGGCAATAGCCATCAGCCGACCTCCATTTGCCACCGGACGTGGCCTTCCTCTTCCGCACGGCGCAACCCGACTTTGCCGACCCTGATCGCCTCAATCCCCTTTCTTGAAAACCCCTTATCCAGGATGGCTTCCAGACGCATCAGGGCTCTGTTGATCTCTTCTGAGTGCCGTCTAAGGTTCACGTACCGGCGAGCAGCCTCGCGCACCGGCAGGCTATCCGGCACAGCAAATTCCTCTGTCGCTGGCACCAGGTGGGGGTTCACGTGCAAAACAGGCGATGGGTACTTGCCGCCCCTTAGATCAAATGTGCAGTTGCACGCCACGGAAGAGGTGAGTTCTGGCACCATCTCCCTGATTTTCAAACAGCTTATCGGGTTGGCCTGCAGGCGCGCGGCCTGCCGTTGCACCTTCTCATAGTCGTAGTCAGGGCAGGCTTCAAGGACGCGATGCAGTGAATCGCCATCCCGGTCTGCAAGGGCCACGGTGTAAAAAAGGATGACTTTCTCCTCACGCCGCAAGACTTTCCCGGAAAGAGCCTTTTGAATCAGTTCCCGCACAACCGCACAACGATCTGCAAGCAGACTCGCCGGAACCGGCATCTCCCGCGCCTTCAATAGATGTCCGGGCGGGCGCGCCTCGCCTTTGCGGAAACTCCGCCGAATTGCTTCTGATGAGATTTCTCGAATCTTTTTGAGAAACTTGAGCTGATCCACATGCGGCCTTCCATCGTGATCCAGGAAAACGGAACGGCGCAGTGTAGAGCGTTCGATACTAAACGGCAACACAACGGGCCGTTCCACCCAACCGAGTCCTACAGGTTTGGTAGCCAGAATTGCCTCCACAGTTAGGTTTCCACCTGGTCGAGGCGCTTCTTCCAGAAAGGCCGTGATAAAGCGCTTTATCTTCAGGAAATGCGTTGGCTCACGGAAAAAGAACCATAGACGATACTCTCTGGCTCCGCTATCCTCTGGATAGGCGGCCATCTGGAGAGTTTCCGCGTATTGCTCCAGCAGCAACACATGGTGCCTGGTGTTTTCCTCAAGATACGCAAGGTAACCCGAATCTTTCAGATTGTTTTTCAGCACCCCGCGCGGGATGCGTACGGAAACAGTGGCATAGCGCACTGTATTGTCCGAACGCAACGGGTAACCGGCAATGGTGATGTTTCCCAGCAAATGGGACGCGATCAGTTCATGAGTCAAGGGCGCTTCCTTAAAAAGATAAGATAGTTGACCTGTTGCCTGATCCACGTACTGTACCGCGTAGCCTACTTCTCGGCCGCCAAACAGACCCAGAAATCTCGCCGTGTGCTTCTCACTGATACGGGGTGGGAAGTACCGTGGTGGCGACGAGGAAGAGGGCTTCTTGGTTTTGGGCCTCAGTGCCTCGGCCAGCCCTTCAAGGCCAAGGGCCCGGTAGTTCTCGGCGAGCAGGTCCCTGGCTTCATGGTGGTCCGGGTTATGTTTGATCGCCTTTTTCAAGTAGTGGAGTGATTTTTCATAGTGGCCGATCTCGGCAAGGAGTACCGCAAGGAGATACAGGGTTTCGCTGTCGCCAGGAGCCAGCCTTAGGGCCCGTTCATAAGATTCCTGGGCCTGAAGCGCCATGCCCAGCTCCTCGCAAATTTCCCCCCAGTCCCTATGGATCACGGGATTGTCGGAAGGCATATTGCGCCGCCTGAGCACGATCTCCCTGGCTCTGGCATCTTCGCCGGTTTCGAGATAAGCCTGAGATAGCTCCAGGTAAAGGCACGGGTTGTAAGGATCGGTTTTGATACGTTTTTGAATTGACTCAGGGTTCATCAAACCTGGATAGTGTCCGTTGATGGAACCGCAAAAACAGTTGGTTTCCGGCCAGCTAGGCCAACCAGGGAAACTGTACCTCTTTTGCCTGTTGTTGGAAATCGGGCCTCTCCATCTTGAAAAGCTCCAATACAGACGAACGTAAATTGTTGTACAATCTCTTGGTAATGGGCCTGATTCCATGGGCAAGAATCGACCCATTTCTCTCGCCCAGACAGCTTCTCAATTGGTCGTTTTCCAAAAAATGACGGCCCACAGGATGACCCAGTTCAGCCAGAAGTTGATAGTTATGCTTCAGTCCGATCTTCACACGCCCGTCGCGGTCATCCCGATTTTTCTCCAAACCGCTGCGCATGGCCTCTGGCACCCGGTTCAGGTCCACATTTCCGGTCTGTATCTCGTATGGCGGCCGCATAAGAAGTTGCTGGGCAAAAAGTTCCGTGGTGCGGTAAAGACGGGCCACGGCATCGTCGTATTTTCCTTCGCGCCCCCGGCGAACAGCGTTATTGAAGAGATCCTGGAGAAGGAGTTCATCTGCTCTGTCCTTCTGCTTTCCTGCCAGTCCTTCTAACAACATGCGCCCTGCGCGCAAAGGCCGAAAGGGATGGAGATCGACCAGAGTCCATTGAACTCTGTCGATCTTTTGCAAGGCATCACGATGATCAAAGATGTCCCAAGCACGATAGGCCTGAGCTATAAGCCGCAGATTCTTGGCCCACGACTTTTCGTCAGGATCGAGCAAGTCCACCTTGAGCTCCGCCAGGATCTCATCGGCCGTTGAAAAGCGCAGCCGGAAAATCAGTTCCCGGGCCAAGTGGGTGTCATGCAAGGCAAAGATCCCGGCAGGGTTGACAGTCAAGAATTTTTCCGCTCCGTCCACCACCACGCCATTCTTTCTTTGTCCCGTGATGTATTTGATGGATTGACACTGGTTATAAATGGCGGACAGCACCGCTCCGCTGCTCATGGCCTTGGTGCCACTCGTAAAATCTATCTGTATTTCTTCATGGGCATAGCCCAAATCCAAGAGACGACGAAATACGTGGTTGATATCTCGAAAGACTGCCTGAAAATCGTCGAAGTCTTTTATCGTTACCAGTGTGTGGGACTCCTTGCTTAGCCCCACCTCCCTGACAATAGCTTCACCATAGTTAAAGCTTGTCTCAGTAACTACCAGAACCAGAAAATCCGGTCGGCTGTCTTTGATCGTTTTAACCAGAGGTCTGACAATGTAAACATTTGGTCTGGTTCCTGTGCCAACAGTAACTATGAGGGCGCGTTTTGAGGGCATCTCTTCCACCATTCACGAGGCAGTTTTGGTCTTGACAACAATAGAATAATAGACTATTATTTTTTTAAACTTTTATATTTGTAAATTAGCTTCTCTAAGGAGATAGAAAATGCTTCGGCGTATTAGCACCAACAAACAAGTGACTATCCCAAAAGAGTTTATGGAGCGGCTCCATTTGCACGAGGGGGACTACGTGCGGATCGAATGTGACGATTCTTCCATTCGGGTACAGCCTGTCATTATTGACGAATTCACCGACGGCGATTACAAAAAGCTGGCCTCCAAACTTGATCAATTGAAAAAAGAGCGCGGCACCCGCTTCGATGACTCTGGGGCTGCTCGCAAGCATTTAAAACGGCTGATGAAGTAAAGTGCGATACGAATTTAAGGCCAGCTTTGACCGCCGCTTCAAAAAACTCTCCCCCTCCCGTCAACAAAGGGTTTATCAAGCCCTTGACGCTTTCATGAAGTACCTGGACGGCGAGGCTGAACTGCCCCCTGGCCTTGGCCTCAAAAACTGGCATGGCGACTACTGGGAAATCCGCGCCGGACTCAAAGATCGCATTCTCTTTGAGTTCACTGACCAAATTGTCTTTCTCTTTGTCGGCAACCATGATGAAATCAAGAAATTCATGAGACGGAAATACATTTGAACTCAAAAAAGGATCTATACCTCTCCCAATATCTCCTTAATCTTGCGCACCTTTTTTAATTGTGCCTTTTTCTGTCCTGTCCATATTTTTTTCCTTATCCGCCACTCCTTTATTCTCCTGGCCGCTTCAATCTTTTTCTCTGGAGAAAAAGAATCTATCCTATTGAAAATTGCCCCAACTTCTTCATTCGAGACATCGGACATGGACAAGCGGGCAATATCTCTGTCTTCCGACGACATGGCCTCCCATTCAGCCTGCTTTTTTGCCTCAGCCTCCTTGCGGCGTTGTTCTTCGGCTTCACGCTGTTGGCGTTCTTGTTCCTCCTTTTGCCTGATTAGCTCCATTTCGCGCTGGGCCTTTGCCTCTGCTTCCCTTGTTTGTATCAGCTCCAACTCCTCGTTTTTGCGATAGTCCTCTTCTGTCTGCGCGACCTTAGCAGCAATTTCCTGGGCCATGGGCTCAACCACAGCCCAACCAAAAGGCCTCAAACCTTCTGGTGTATCCGATTTTCGGGAATCTGACGCCAACCAGAACGTGGTGGCACCGTGGACAGAAATTGTCGAGCGGCCTCCTGCTTGCATAATCTTGATCTTTCGATGACCTTCAATCGTCAGTGATTCGGCGCCAGAATGCCTGCCCAGACGAAGAAAAAAGCTCTCCCCGTGTTTTTCAATTACCGGAGACTGTATTTTGATTCCTTCCAGTTCCCTAACTTCGCGTTCCATCTGTCTCACGTAAAAGGAAGTCGCTCCTTCTAAAACAGTCTCATAGCTTAACGGGGTTCTAATGCCTGAGCCATTCTCCGGCTTGTCAATCGATATCGTTCCTTCAAATACAGCTCCTGGTTCAATGACTTCCAATATCTGATAAGGCCCCTTTGCCTCAAACTTAGATAGCTTTTTTTTCTTATTTATGACGTAAACAATTTTTGTCCGAATTTCACCAACCGGCATAAAATCGCAAACCTTTAACATCCTGAAAGGATCGGTGGAAAAACTACCTCCATTCAGAAGCGCTTTTTCCAGTTTTTTGCAGGCATCCTTGCCGCCCTGGCGAGGAACTCTCATCTGCCTCTCCTGCCTGTTTAGATATGCTGTACGAAGAGCCCCTTTTATAGCTGAACCCGGGATGTAGGGACGATCTGTAGCCAGGCTGAAGGCAGTTCGGGCAATAACAAAATGGTTTAACTCCTGTTGAACCATTTTCATGTTATTCGCGGGAATAGCGAGGTTCTCCTGATAATGCTCAACCAGTTCTGCACAAACGCTGATCGACCTTCCGTTGACTCGCCTGCCGCGCATGAATTTGTAAAGTTCCAGAATAGACGAAACATCTCCCTTTTTACATATTTCAGCAAGCTTATGCTTTTCCTCGGCTTCAAGCCCCCTCACAAAATCAAGCGGATCAAAGCAAACCAACTTTTTCTCTTTCTCATCTATCACAAATCCGGTTGGTTCATAAATTTCGTCGCAACCGATGTGCACGGGAGAAACTATGCGGAGGCAGAATCTTTTTAGTTCTTTCATGTCACATCTCCAGCTTGAACGGCAGATAGAATGAATAACCCTGGCCAACTGTCTGCGGCATACTTTTGGATAGACCCGAAATGCCCAGGCCGATATAGGGCTTTTCAAATACGGTTAGGTCACGCGGCACAAACACCGCCCCCTCGTCAGCCATGGCCACAGGATTCTTGAACGGATTTTGGGAGTTAGCAAGCCTCTCACCGTGTTTGCCAAAACGGATGAATGGCGTAAAGTAGCTTTCTGAAAACAAACCTTTTTGAGGAACTACCGGCGCCAGCGTGTAACAGGCATTCGGCGAATTAGCGACGGGCAAGTCCAACTCGTCACATTCGGCCAGGTCAAAGCGGCCCAATCCCGTTGATGCATTCTTCCCATAACCCCATTTTCCGATCCTCTCCATAGCGTACTGAATCCGTTCCATGTTGGTCGCAGCTTCGTCTACCAGAGCAAAAACGACAAGCTCAGTCTCTGGATAATAGAAGCTCGTGCTTTCTGAAAAAGGAGCAAATCTTCCCTCCCCTGTAGTCATTGTCCGTCGGTTGATGGTATTGTGCGGTTGGCCAAATGATGTACAAAAGTCCGGTTTGTCTCGTCGCCGCATCTGCCGTCGGGTCTCATGCGTAGCCTGGTTTTTCGCCTTTTCCAATAGATCCTTGCCTGTAAAGTAGTTCACATCCCCGAGCACCATGCATAGATCCTCCCCAATCCCTATCCATTTCTTTCTCTTGTTTTCTTTTCTTTCCTTAATCTGCGTTTGCCTGTCCATGCCTGATGATCGAAAAAGAACGGAATCGGGCAAGTCAGGTCGTTTCAGAATATACTGCGCCTTCCCGGTCTCGCTGTAATAAAACTTGGGCCAGGCAGAAGAGAAAACAACAAAGGGCTTTTCAGCGTAACAGGCAACCCACTTTTCCAGGCCACCATTAAGGATGGTGGCATCATTGGCCACCTGCCAGCAGAAGTGGCCAAAAATAGTATCGCCCTTCAGTGGCGTACCAAAACCGGATCTGGGCTTAACGGTTATCTCGTAAAGCTTCAATGTCTTATCCCCTCCTGTCAAAAAAGGCTTATTCCCTGAAATTTATTTCCAATTTGTTCATCCTCAAACTCAAAGGCTATGCGGCCGTAGCCACGGCTGCCGTTGCCGCCCAGGGCATCCATTTCCAAAAGCTTCAAGCCCCCGAGCAAGTAATCAAGCAAGTCTTCTTCGCCCTCGAATTGCTTGAGGGTCACAGAGAAATCAAATTTGGTATTAGCCGGCACTCTTTCTATGGATCTCAGACTTCCATGTTTTGCTGTCCCCGATACTCTGTCTATGGCAGTTTCGGCTTTGACCTCGGTCAGTTGCAGCCGTTTCTCGCCAGCTTTCCTTCTCCAATCCTGATTAAGCGGGCAGTCCGCGAAGGAGACCCTGGTAGGTCCGAGTTCCGCCATCTCATCCGCGCCAGCGCCACTGGCGCCAAATATCTTCAATATTTTTTCGCATTCTGGCTTCTGCTCTTCACTGAGATTTTTCAGGTCCTTGGCCGATAGCGGACTACCCCCTGTTTTGGCCATCAACCCGCTCCTTAACTCGAGCAGGGCTCGCACCTTGCCCTTAAGTGATGACCCTGGGATGTATGGTTCAAGCGTATGGGGATGCTTGATGACAGGGTTGTCTGTTCCTCCGATGTGCATCTCCATATCGCCAGCTCCGATGTGTAGCCCGCTTTTTAAGATTATTTTCCCCTTGATTTCACTTATGTTTGTCAATTTCATTTTCAAGCCCCCCTTTTTAGTTTGACGGACGGTACAATCTGTAAAACCCCATAAATGCCTCAAAGAAATTGGCGAAAACATCCATATCTTCTACGCTGGCAACCTGGTCTATGCAGTTCTTGATAGAAGTGACAAAATTTTTTGAAACCAGGCCTCGCCCCTCAGCATATGCGGCCTTGGCAATGAGCATGTTGACATAGGGGAGTATGTTGTCCCAGTCTTCAGCATGATGCTGCGCAAGGGAATTCAGCCGTAAGACCTCATCATAAAACTTTCTGAGCTGCGTTCTTTTGTTTTTTTTGCTGTCCTCTTCTGCAATCTTCCTTGCCTGTTCTTCCGCTGTGTCGGAAAAAAGCTTTGGATTAAGTGTACGCCTTTCCTTATCCGCCCAAAAAACGATAGCCCCCATTTTTCGCCTCCCTATCTGTGGTTGTAAATGATATCCCAAAGCGCCATCTTCAGTTTGCCACCGTACCGATCAAGCCATAGTTTCGCCTTTGAAACTTCCCGGATCGCCTCATCTCTTGCCTCCTCTCTGAATTCCTTGCCAATATTTCTTTCTACCGAATAACAGAACATTGCAGGCCATTTCAGACATTCCAGGTCTTTTATGGCTATCTCACCTTCCTTGAGAACAAGATTTGCCAGCCCAGCCATTTCGATAAAATCGTTAAGGCGGTAGATCATCGCATTATTGACAAGCTTACTGTCCTTCCACTTTTCTATTTCGCCTTTGACTTCTACAAGGGCAAGGAATTCAGACCACCTTGCTGTCTCTCCAAACAGGGTTATACGGTTCCTGCCTTCGTCCTTTGACCTTTCCAGAGCAGATTCTGCCCCTTCGGCAAGGTCGTCTAACGGCGTGTGCGCCTTATGAAGCGTGATGCCTGCCGAAAAATGGATTTTCTCGTTGTGGCAGACATAATCCCCAAATGTTTTCTGCAGGAGCGTTGCCAGTTCTATCATACGATTCCACGGCCCTATCAAGAAGAGATCATCTCCGCCGGCAAAAACTGTGTAAACATTTTTGAACCTTGGATCGGACTTCAGCAAATGCGGCAGGTAAACAGCAAAATAGTAATTCATCTGCCTGCTCAAAGCAGCCATGCGTGAAAGAGTGAACCTTTCTTTCCTGAGTCCACACGACATTAACATCCCCAGCTCGTCCACATCGGCCTTTAGCACCCCAAGGGCCTCTATCCCCCGAAATCCATTGCCGTTTTCCCTTGGATTCAGTGACTTGTTGGCAATATGCTCAAACGTTTTCGGGTCGCCGAGCTTCATCTGGTCAATAAGCTCCAGCTTTTTCTCCTCACTTTTTGCTCCTTCCAATAATCTTTCATAATTGTGGTCTTCTGCACTATACTTTGGAACGTACCCGTTTATGAACCTGGCCGTTACTTCCTTGGCAATCGCCCCGTCGGCGCTGATACAAATATCCCAATACTTCAAAAGTTGCCCAGACCGTGCCAGCTCTCTCATCGCCCCTTCTACAAAAGCAACTTGGTAGAGGCCAAAAATGGGTTCAAGCAGCCTTTTGTCAGGATTTCTAAGATTCGCTTCCGTAGTAGCTATGGCCAGACGATCTTCTTTAACGAGATTTTCGCCGAGGAAGATATGGTCTCGACATATCTTGCAGGCAGAGATGGTCTCTGCGAGGTATCGGCTATTTTCAGCCTCCGGGCTAGATGGTCTTTTGCCACAGAATGGGCACAATCGACGTTGAAGGGTATTGTCAAAACCGTCTAAATAGTCTTTCGCCGCGCCGCCATACCTTTCAAGATCGATTTTTTGTAACTTCTTTTTTTCCATAACCAGAGCTAATTTGTCCCATATTTCAATAAACCGGCCCTTTACAAAATCGTCGGCTGTTGCCTCGACACTGGCTATGCCTACGGAATTTTCACCATAAGAGATATCCATTAGCCAATAATTAACTTTCTCTTCAACAGTACGGATTGCATCTTTCGCCTCAGGTGTATTAGGGGCTATAATGGTGAACTTGCCTGCCGCGTTGAGTACCGTGCAAATCGACGGAATGCCAATCTCTCGACACAGCATGTCAGCGGCAAGTTCAGAAAAAAGGCTGACGGCAAAGGATCTTCCTCGAAGTATCTTGGCCCGCAGTTTTCGGACGTCTCCACTTTCGCAAAATATGAAATCCTGGATGCCGTAGAAGTCCCCGCTTATGATCAGAAATTTTCTGTCACCATAGTCCTTAATTGCCTCGACGATCAGGCTATCGGTCTGTTTGTGATAAAGGTAAATTGCAACTGCAAGGGCAGCGGTAACTTTGGAGTGATCGTACAAAGAGACATCAGGTATTACGTTGCCCGCCCTCGCCGAAGGGATAGAGGACGCAAAAACCATCATAAGACTTTCAAAATGCTCGAACCACAATTCAAGGTTCTCATCCTTATGCAGCAGGCGCTCAAGCCCATCCACGAACTCGTCAAATAGATTCTTGTACTCTGTATTGGCAGCCTCATCGTCTGCCGGGCAAATGCGGGTTCCCAAGTCCGGAAAGATATTCCCCGGAGAAAGCTCTTTCAATGGATACGAATAGGAATAGTCGGCTGACGTTTCTGGGGCGGCTTCCTGTTCATGCATGAGACGCTCGAAGATCGGGAGCAGTCGGGTTTTCTTGTAATCGCGCCAGGGGACTGCACGATTATACTCTTGATCAAATTCCTCTCTGTCCCAACCGCTACTTATCCTATCAGAGACGGCTATGACCCACTGCATAGGGGTCTCTGGCTTGTGATGACCAGCGGCAAGATTGATAAAGGTGTCTTCAAGCCCCCAGCGGGCCTGATTGAAAGCCTTTGGGAGAAGCTTCTCAATGTGGTCAATGAAAGCGGCGGTATAAACCGCGTGTTTGTGGGTGTATCGGCCTTGATAATGCGGTTGATAAAGATCGGCGTTGTCGTTCAGGAACTGATTCGAGACTATCAAGACGTCTTCACCAGCAAACTTCCCGATATCATGCATAAATGCTGCAAGGGCTATTTTGAGAACTGTTTCATCCATCGCTGACATCTCCTTATGTCGTTTTGACATACAGTAGTCAAAGCAGGTCTTTCTTTCAAGAACTGCAACGTTGCACTCCCGCTCCGCTGCCCCGGGAAACTCTCTGCCAGTGCACAAAAAGTCAGAAAATGATCCGAATCTTCTCTTTTTCCATCTTGATCCCGTATCTTGTATCAGGCTTTTTGCCGGTAGCCTCGATGGCCAAGTCGGCAAGGGCATAGAGCCCGAACCCTCTTTCGAGGTCTTGTCGGATCTTGGATTTGTATGAATGGAAGTTTTCAGATGTTAGACCCCGAATTCCAGTGTCGCTCATTTCACAAAGCTCGCGGGTTCCGGCGATCTTTGCATATAGTTCCGTGATCTTTTCCCGGCGTTCAAGAATCTCGTTTACTTCAAGATAGCATTCTGTGCAGCCGCGGCACGATGCAACGTCTTCTTTGCAATCTTTCTTTTGCAAAGCAAAAAAGGCATAAAGGCCAAGTCTTGCAGGCATCATGTCGAGTTCAAGATTCTTGTAAGTCAGCTTGCATCCATGAAGATCTATTGTGAGTCCATAAGGCTCTTCCCGTACCAGAGAAAGCATCAATGTAGCAGGATCTTTAGGTTCGCTGAGCATGTTCTCAGAGAGCTTGTCCCTTATCGAGACAAAAGGGACCGGTACCAGGGTAACCCTGGCATATTTTGTCTCTTTAACATAGGGCTGGCCGTTTTTGCCCTTGAGTTCAATTGGAACAGATTTCCTCGGGGGATAGTAAAACTCCCTGTTGCTTTCAAATTCAGGCGATACCAGCACATGATAGACCCGATCCTGAGGCCTGCCATACAACTGGGCGGCCACCATAAGGCACGAACTCATGGTCTTTCGGCCCCCTGCTACTGAAAAAAAGACCGTGGTGTTTGAATCCTTCGTGAAGGCGAAGGCCAGCTCCAGGCATTTTTTCAAGAGCCATTCGTTTTCTTCCTCACCCTCGATGTCATCAATTTCTATGCCGTTTGAATCTTTGATGGTGTGCACATTCTCGAAGCCGAAATCGATGGTTGCCGGGTCGATGTCATATTCTCTGAGGTATTGATAGTATTTGCCGTCTCTGGGAGAAAGAAGGTGTGCGTTGATCTTTTCCTTTCCCTGCCGGGTGGTAATGATGTGGATTGCATCCACGGTTCTGTTCTGTTGATGCAGGGCAAAAAGGGTCTCAGTAATGACCTGGGGGCTTAGACCGGTTACGGCCAGAAGGGCATTTTTCATGGTCCCATCTCCGTCAGTTCAATCTTACCAAGGCCAAAAGAGGTTTGCTTGCCAATATGCACCTTTTCGCAAAATCTGATAAGGGGCACAAACTCGGCAAGCTCCCCCGAATAATTCACCTGGCCCACTATCCCTCCCATAAGCATAGACTGGTCCTGTTTGGTCGAGTAACGCTTCCAATCAAACCATCTCAGGGAAGACTGGGTGATTTCAACTCCCTTTGCTCGCTGGACCAGCCCCCTGTAATCCAGGGCTGGTTCTCCGTTGCCGTGATAGTTGCACAGCGATGATATTCGTCTTAACATGGTCCTGACGAGAACATGAAAGGGAAGCGAGGCCTCCAATTTGTTTTCGAACTTCAGCCGTAGAGGTGTTTTCAGACTCAGATCTATTGACTGCACGGGTCTGTGGGCTATGATATCGTCCAAGACGAGATTTTGTGTGAACTTGCCCTCTCTGAGCTTTTTGTCCTGATCCGAATATATGGTTTTGTTGTTATTCATATTGACGCTCTTCAAAGAGAACCTTGGCCGCTTGCCGCCAATCCTCTTGCCTATACCCAGCTTTCCCATTTGTTCAAACGCATAGATAAAATAGGGCAGGTAGTCATTTGCCTTGCCAAAAAGCAACAGGCCAAAGTCAAAAGGTTCCCCTTTTTTGTATTCGTTTTTTGTGCTGTCGGGCGGTTCAATCACGTAAGGGTGTGGCGAAGAGGAAAGCCTCTTTCGGCGATTCGTTTCATCGGCCAGCGGCTGCACTTCAAAGACAAAGGCGTAAACACACTTTTCTCTCAGAAGACAGTCCTTGCAATCCTGTCTTTTGAGAGCGCAGACAACCCGTTTCAGGGCATGGCCGAAAACGCCCCGGAAGGTAGAACCCTTGTAGTAGGGGAGGACCGCATCATCCTCAAATACACTGGAAAAGAGGTATTTGCCAAAGAGCATAGAAAGTTCCTCAGTCATTCATGGCCTGATGGTCGCCTGCATGGGTGCCTATGAGGCCGTGCTTTGTAAGCAAGACACGCTGGATGCTTGTGAGATATTTGTAGTGGCATAAATTCAAAAATGAAACTATTGCAACGTTGCAGGCAATTGTCAGACCCCTGGTGCTTCCAAACACGCTAATCCTAGCATGTATTCCTAGATGCACAAAGCCAATCCTGTGTCAAGTTACTTATTTAGTCTCCATCCTGGAAGGTTAATAATGTGAAATAAATACATAAAAGCAGCTTTTTGGTGTAGCAAAATTCTGCGTTGCGTGGTAGTGAAGTAGTAGTCAACAGCATGAAATGCTTTGATAT
>Ga0114922_10001554_pt1 | contig 21897 bp, 18 predicted proteins | sample AartaG_FD_100975 | JGI IMG/M metagenome (GOLD analysis project Ga0114922, IMG submission 100975) | Deep subsurface microbial communities from Aarhus Bay to uncover new lineages of life (NeLLi) - Aarhus_00045 metaG | ecosystem: Environmental > Aquatic > Marine > Oceanic > Sediment | place... | reverse complement strand
CTTGATTTCAAGTTTGTCCATAGGGCTACTACCTCCTTTTTTGATATTAGATTCTTTAAAGGTTGTAGCCCTTCTTTTGTATTCATGTCAACTTTTTCCCGTCACTTTGGGACAAACTCTAATGATTAATAATTACAAGTCAGAAACAAAATATCCCTTTTAATTATACAAGGAGGCCCAGCAATGAAAAAGTTAGCTGTAATTATTATATTAGCAGCCGTGCTTCTCCCCTGCACTCTGACAGCTAAGGATAAAAATTTTGGCTTAGGTATAATTTTAGGTGAACCAACCGGAATAAGCTTGAAGAAATGGTTTGGAGGCACCACTGCAATAGACTGCGCCGTAGCCTGGGCATTCGGCGGCGAGAATTCATTTCATCTACACGCGGATTATCTGATTCACAAAATCAACCTGTTTAATGTAGAAAGCGGCACACTTCCACTTTATTATGGCATTGGAATCAGATTCAAAGCAGAGCAGGAAACAAGACTCGGGATCCGTATCCCGGTAGGTTTATGTTATATATTTGAAGAAGCACCCATAGATATTTTCCTTGAACTTGGACCCATACTTGATATAGCGCCTGATATGAGGTTTGGTTTTACAGGCAGTATTGGCGCCAGGTACTATTTCTGACAATCAACAATAAAAACAAGGCAAACAGCGTGTTTTTACTTTTTTTCTTTTAATAATTTAATAATTACTTTCCTTTTCTGCCTCTTTCTCTTTCCATCCATTTAGGGAAGACCCAGTCAAGAATTTCATCTTTTGCTTCATCATCCATCTCTTTTATCTTCAGTCCTGCTTCCAGCTTGCTATCAACAAATTTGTACCACCTGATTTCCCCTGAGAATGGAGTTGATATTTTCTTTTCCGGAACATAAATTCTTGACTTTAAAACGAAGCCAGGTTTAAGGCTAAAATTAACCATAAGCTTCAGCCCTTCTTGAGAGAAATCACGGACTGATACTCTCTCAATTAAACTACGTCCCCTTTCTGATTCTAATAATTCTGCAGGCAGAAAACATTTAGATCGCGGTGATCTTCTTTTTTCTTCTCTCATCTTTTCCCCTCATTTTAGAATTTCCCTAGATAGTTTAGTCGGAGGAGAAGAAGAAAAATGGAAAAAAATATTTTTATCTTTTACAACTTTGAATTTTAGTATAAATCAGGATTAAAGCATGATAATACAGATCAAAGTGAGGGAATCACAGGTTATCCAAGTCAGTTACTTCGACGGCGTCCGCTACCAGCGCGCAGTCCTTGCCGGCTGCCAAGAAATTATATCTCATGAGAAGGAAATCAATAAAATAAATGTCTTTCCCATTCCCGATAAAGATACAGGATCAAATCTAAAAAAGACCCTGTCTCCCATATAAGATAAATAATAAAGACCAAAAATAGGGGGTCAATCCAGGACCATACTCTTACAAATTAATTTTGTCTTATTCATAAAAACAACCGGAATATAAGGAATAATATAAGAAAATTAAAGTTTTTGAAGCTTCGTGAGTTATTCACGAATCGAGGTTGCCGCAGATGCGAGGCGTAAAGGATGAAGCTGTGGTTCTCCACCGCAAATCCCTTGCAACGAAGCAGATGCGGCGAGATCGGCTCGCTTGAAGAGTAAAAAATGCCGACATAAAATTAAAATAACCCCATTTGAGAAGGTTCGAATGTTAATTTTGGGAAAGAATCAACAAAATAAGCTCATATCATTGAAGTTAAATATAAATGTCGGCAGATTTTATGAATAATTCAGGTTAGAAGTTTGGCCTTAGATATTCAGATATTTAACGGAATTCTTTCTCTTCTTTGCTGTATTTATCGCTTGTCATTAGGACTTCCTTGAAGGCTTTTACAACATCCGGACGGAATTGCTTCCCTGTCCCCTTCTCAATTTCTTCATAAGCTTTCCAGGGCTGCAATCCGGCTCTGTAGGGTCTGTCTGTTATCATGGCATCATACGCGTCAGCCACAGCTATTATCTCTGCTCCGAGAGGTATCTTTTTTCTCTCTGACTCGGAGGCCTCTTTGTTTTCAAAATAATATTTATGGTGCGCTAAAACAATCGGCACCGCCTCTTCTAATACTCCCCCGACAAGAGATATAATTCTTGCGCCTTTTTCTGAATGAGCATCCATAAGTTCCCTTTCGTCAGAAGTAAGAGATGCGGCTTTTTTTACAATGTCCATACTTATCTCGGTTTTTCCTATGTCATGGAGAAGGGCAGCTGTTTTTATATTCTCTCTTTCAAATGACGTTAAACCCATTACGCGCGCTATGTCTTCTGATAAATGAGATACACGCACCGAGTGTCCCTGAGTGTACCGATCTGCGGACTCAAGATATTTTGACAGGATTTCTAAAATTCCAACGTAAGCGCTTTTTAAATCGTTTATTCGTCTCGTTTTTTCTTCGTAGAGATATCCAATCGCGGCACTCGTCAGGATTAAAAAGGAACTCCATGCCGTAAGGCTTACTATAATATATGCCTTGTCTGTACCAGGTGTAAAAAAGGAAGTGGGGGCAGCCATTATAAAGATGATAACAACTAAGATGCAAAAAAATGCGGTAAGAACTGCCATTCTCTTTCCCAGGAAATATCCAGCCATGATTATGGGGAGATAAAAGAAGTTCAGGAATCCTATTTTATATGGTACAAAATAATTTATGACCATAATGCTGACTAGAATTATTAAAATAAGAAATTTCTCAAAATTCGAGAAAAAATAGGCTTTAAATTTATCCATTTTATACCTCTATGAATTAGGAATACAAAATCTACTTCTTTTCCAATTTCAATTTTATATCTAAAAAAGAAATACAGGTCAAGCTGAACTGGAATTTTACTCTATAAATTCTTTCAAGAAATATTACTAGGTCTTTACTCTTTTGTCGGACTAACATTAATAAAATTCATAAAATAAGTAAATAACCTTTAGAGATGATTTATGGAGTGTTTTTTTTCTTTTTTCTCATCTTTTCGGGTGGGGAGAAAAGAGGGAGAAAATCATCTCTAAAGGTTATTTACTTATCCCTTTAATTTTATTAATTTATGTTTGAGGAATATATATAACCTTGAATTTTTAATATTACAGGTATAAGTTTAATAAAATACTATTTGTACATTTGCCTATGCCTCAACATAAAATAAATGGGTAAAGAAGAAGCTTTAAAAGAACTCTTTAAGAGTCTTAAAATGTCCTTTAAAAATGCTTCTATCTATCCTCCCGAACATCCCGCGCTTAAAAAATCAGTAAGCGAAGTGAAGGAAAAAATTGATGTAGCCTTAAATTATTTATCTCCTCTAAAGATCGGTTTCACTCCTAATTCATTGCTTGTCGATGGACAATATTTTGAGAAGGAAAGTCTCTATGAAGAACTTGCCCGGACCTTTCATGTCCAGAGGATAAAAATGATTGAGGTCAAACAGGGCCTTTCCGTTGAAGAGTTGATGGCCTTTTTAACTAAAGCCTATCTTTCCCCAAAAGAAATTTTAAAAAAGGGAGGTTTCAGTCATATTTTAGAAGAAGAAAAAATCACTCACCTTGCTGTAGAGGAACTCGATTATTCTCAGCTTTTAAAAGGCGAGGGAGAAGAGATCAAGGATATCTGGCCTCACCTTCTTCAGGAGGCAGTTGAAAAAGAAGATATAAAAAAAATCTCTAAATTAGCGGACAATTTTGAGAAAGTCGTCGGGCATTTCAAAATTGAAGAACTTCTTGAGAATGAACAGTTTAAAGGAAACATTAATAAGTTCTTCACCCAGCTTCAAAATATGGGAAAAGACAAATTTCGCAAATGCTCAAAAGAACTGCTCAAGTCCATTGTAAAAAGCCAAAACATATCTCGAGAGACAAAATTGGAAAAGTCACGGGCATTTTTTAAAGATTTGAGCGATGAAGATATCGCTTCTACACTCTTAGAAGAGATTATAACAGATGAGGATTTTAACTCTTTAAGTTTTCAAATATTTTCCGAACTCTCAGAAAGAACCAGGCACAAAAACATTGCAGGCTCCTTTAAGGAACAATTCCAAAAGGAAAGCATCTTACACAGTTCCCCTAAGATAAGAGAAAAAATAAAAGAGTTAATGACTGGCTCTTCAAGCTCGGTTATATCAGAGGTCTACCGCGAAACTCTCTCCACACTCCTGAGGGACATGTCCTCTGAGGGAGAGATGACTTTTGACCAAAAACAGCTTCAAAAAAATTACCACTTTATACTTCTCAGCTTGCTTGAGGAAGAACAAAGGAAAAAAAGAGTAGTTAACACTTTAGAAAAAATCCTGGATGAATGGGATAACATAATCCGCGAAAGAAATTTGGAGTATTTTAAGCACCTTATAGAGGTTTTAAACAAACGGAGAGGCGATCTAACTTCTGAACCTGTTTTTACAAATATTAACACAAATATTTTAGACTACATGGTTGACCAGCTTGCACTGAGAGAGAAGTCACATGTTGACTTCGAAGACTTTATTACTTACCTCCAGGGAAGTTTTTTAAGCAGCAAACCATACCTCGATAAGATATTCCAAGAAGAAAAAATTAATACACAAATCATGAAATTTTTCTTCCGGCTTTATCCTGACAGCTTACCTTTCTTCAAGAAGAATTTAAGGGAAAAATCTTCTGATACAGAATTCATTAAGAAACTGCTAGAGAGTTTGGAAAAGGCTGACTCTCCCGAATCAAAGGAAATATATAAATACATTTTGTCTTCTGGCACTGAGTCGACTAAAATAGAAGTGCTAAAAACCGTACAGCAATCCTCAGCATATGATGAAAAACACCTCTTCAGTCTCTTAGAAAAAGGAAGTGACTCTTTAAAAAAAGAAGCCCTTGGGATTTTAATAAAAGATGAAAGTACAAAAGAAAAGGCACTGGAGAAGCTATTTTCTATTCCATCTTTTTTTGGTACAAAAAACAAGATTCTCCTGGATCATGTAAAAATTGTAGGAGAAATGGACTTAACAGAAACAAAGGATAATTTAGTAACTCTCAGCAGGAAAAAATTCTTCTGGAATAAAAAACTAAAAGAAGAGGCCTCAAAGGTCTTAGAGAAGTGGGATGCAAGAAAAAATTAAGAATGTTTTGACTGATCTAATATCTGCCATTCAAGCAGTAAAAATCTACACACCAGAACACCCCCAGTTTAATGAATTTATTGATAGAGCGTACAAAACTCTGCATGATATTTTCGAAGATAGAGCAGAATTGATTATAGGTATAGTAAAAGGCGAATTGGCGTTCGAGCGTGAAATATTCTTTGATCTGAGTAAAAAATTAAAACCCCTTATTAGGTTTTTAGAGGAGAGAGAGATAGAAAGGATCGTTTTCCGTCGAGACCTGCACAGAAATGAGCTGGCCAAGTTTATAACTCTTTTAACAACACCCCAGAAAAACGGGGAGACAGATTTAGTAGGTGTTCTTTCTCAACATGGAATAAGAAATATTCAAGCTGGAAAAATTAAAGCTCCTTCAATAGACCTGAAAGAGAAAGTAAAAAAACTAAGAAACTATTTAGTCGAATATGAAGGTTCGTTGGAAAAAGTTCACACTTATCTGGAGACAGTTATCAACCAGGACGAACTTGACTATATGGAACTAAAATACGACGTCTTTAACTTTTTAGACAACCTTATGAGTATGTATCAGGAGTTTATAGACTTGACCACTTTTAGGAGAAAAGATCTTATTACCTTTATCCACCTTCTAAATGTTACTGTCCTTTCTATGCATATTTCTGCAAAACTCGGCTATTCCAAGGATGATGTTTTAAATGTTGGGATTGCCTCTTTATTCCACGACATAGGAAAACTCTATGTCTCCCAGAAAATTGTCCAGAAGACGGATAAACTTGACAGAGAAGAGCTTACACGGATAAGACATCACACTACTCTGGGAGCAGAGATACTATTTAAATACATCGACACCTTGGGCACATTGCCTGTAGTTGTTGCTCTTGAACACCACCTGAGATACGACTTAAAAGGTTACCCCAAGCTGGCTTTTCCTCAAAAACCCCATCCTGCCTCCCTTATTGTTTCCACATGCGACGTATATGATGCATTATCACAGAGAAGGTCTTATAAAAAAATCTTTCCTCCTGATAAGATTTATAATGTCATGTTGAAGGAAAAAGGAAGTGCTTTTGATCCACTTATTCTGGACAAGTTCTTCCAGATTATGGGAGTCTGGCCGGTAAAAAGTATTGTATCTCTGAGTGATGGAAGAATCGCAGTTGTTAGGAAACAGAATAAAAATGATATATTCAATCCCAAGGTTGAAGTCATTTCCCCCAAGAAAAAGAAAGGGATTGTTGACCTGGTAAAGGGAAAGATAAAAATTGAGTCTTACCTGGATCCATGGGGCCAGGGAAAAAAATACCTCAAACTCCTTGAATCAGAACAGCAAGCCCCAGCAGCATGAATTAGTTTCTTCCTCAGAATTCTACATTTCTATTCTAGCCGGAGAAAGCCTTTAAATTATCATCCATGGAGAAGGCATAATCCAGCTCTCCATCATAACAGCTATTTAAAGAGGATTTAGTTGATATCAAAACCGGAAATTTTTGCGTTGCCGAAAACCGGAAGTTTTTGCTTTGCCTTGACAAAATCTTTTATTTCTCTTGACATAATTTTTTATATATGATATAAAGCTTTGCACTCGTTAAGGTTGGGAGGTTTCACAATTAAAGGAAGTAGAGGGAGTATTATTGTCTTTTTCGCTCTATCACTATTAATAATACTATACTGTCCGTTCCTCAGTAGAGGATTGGGGTGAAAGAGATGAAGATTCCTTCCTCTTTAGGGGTGAGATTAAAAGAAAAAAATCATCCCAAACCTCACCCTAAAAGGCTATTGCACTCGTTGTATTATTATCTTATTAATTATATACCTTCTTAATTAAGGGATAAGGAAGAAGGGATTACAAATGATCTCGCTCAAACAGAAGTGCCTGAATGGATTAAGTCAAAAGGGGAAAATCCGCCCAGAGCCTAGCCAGCTAAAAAAAGCAAGTTTACCCTTCAAACTCAAAATAATTTTCTTTCAATCTTTCTGAATTTGCGCCGACTAAATGTTTGCCCTTTATAAGAGGGACAAAATGCTAAGAAAAAGCGCAATAAAAAAAGTCATGCCAAGAATTTTTAATGACAAAATTAACTGAGAGAAATAATAAAAGATACGATGAACTCTACTCTACGTGCCTCTACTGTCCTTATAAAATCCCCCCCTTCCCTACCTTCAAGCAGTAAGTTTAGGCTGCAGTATAAATCCTATCCAAGTTCTCCCTATAAAGCTAAAGAGTGAACCAATGCCTTTTGATATCCATTCCCTTACCGAAAGACAGGAGAATATGAACTCTTTAACACCAGAAGGCATAAATATTTTAGATTATAAGAAAAAATTCCTGCCAGAAACTATTGAAACAAAAAAAACAAAAGAAGTTCTCAGTCTCTTTTCCAAAGCATTCTCGTCGATGAAAATCTATCCTTCAGAGAATCCCTCAGTAAAAAGCTTTTTTGAATCTTTCCACGAAAAAATGGAAGCGTTTCTCTATGAATATGAGGAACTAAAACTCACCGTTGAAGAATTCAGCTTCAGCTTCAAGGGAGAAAAAGTCTTTCAAGAGGAAAATAAAAAGACCAGTCTCCCTTTTCTTTTCTTCAAGGATGGAATGAGAAAGCTGTCTTTTTATAAAGGCCTGGAAAAAAAAGAGCTTCAAGATTTTCTGGAAATCGTAAAAGAAGATTCTGACCTCCCTCAAGAAGAAAGTGATATCGTTAATTCTATATGGACAAAAGATTTTGCTTTTATACGGTATTTTGCCCATGATGAATTTCTTGAATCAAATATTGGCGGAGAGGTCAAAGAAATTGACTATAACATTAACAATGAAGAATTTTCCAAAGGGAAAATAGAGCTGACCGAAGAAGATAAGGAGGATATACAAGAAAGAAACACTGCTTTAGGATTTCAAGCTAATGCCAGCAAGGAAAAGAAGAGGGACAAAGATTCTAGCCTGGAAGATGTCAATCTTCCATTCCAATTATCGACCAAAAGAAAAGATGAAGATCCTGAGCTGGAATCCCTGCTTGAGGAATCCCGGTCAACCCCTCCTTTAACAGAGATGATTAATTTGCTATTCGAAATCCTATATTTAGAGGAAAGAATTGACCAATTCTCAGCCACATTAAATGTCCTCAACCAGTTCTACAAGGAAATCATCTATAATTCCAACTTTACATTAGCTTCTTTAATTTTAAACCGCCTTCAGGAGCTAAAAGAGCTCTTTACCGGCCAATCTGAAGAAAAAAAGGAATTGCTGGAGAAAACAATCCAGAATGTCAGAGGTGAAAGCTCTATAATTTACCTGAAAAAATTATTCTTGAACAACCAGATAATAGACTTTGACTCCTTTTTTCAATACCTGAGACTTCTTGGTCCTAACGCTATCCCCCTTGTGGGTGATATCTGGGAAGAAGCAAAAGAGCCAATTATCCGCCTGAAGGCTTCAAATTTCCTCTATAAAATTGGAAAAAAGAATATATCTCTTCTTACCAATATCGCCAAAGAGCACAGAGTCTCTTTATCAAAGGAAGTTATAGTCCTTTTAGGGCGAATTGGCGATAAAAAAGCTGTATCTTATCTTAATGAATTTATTTGCCATAAAAATAAAGAGATAAGGCTTGCCGTTATATACACTCTTGCGAAAATTGGAAATGGAAACACTAACAGAATTCTAATAGAATCTCTCTCAGATGAAGATGAAGAAGTGCGCACCAGAGCTGCAATAGCCCTTAAATACCGCGGAGATGAAACAACCTTTAACCTTGTTTTGGATTTAGCCAAAAAGAAAGAATTCAAGGAAAAAAACAGACTGGAGAAAAAAGTACTATTAGAATTCTTAGCTACGACTAAACCCGAAGAAGCCATAGCTCTCCTTGAGTCCATCCTGAAAAAAAAGAGTTTTTTCTCTAGATCCAAGCAGAATGAGACCAGACTCTGCACAATTCCCGTATTAGAAGCCATAGCGAGCCCTGAAGCCCAAAAAACTCTCGAGAAAGGGGCTCAAATACGAAATAAAACCATTAGCCATGCCTCCAAATTTGCGCTCAAAAAAATTGCCCGAAATCTTGAATTCAATAAAACTCTTACAGGCAAACAACAAATTGCTTAATTCCACAAAAGAAAAAGACCAAAAAAAGATAAACAACAATAACTCCTTTGATAAAATTCTGAATAAAACTATTGAGGAGATATTTATCCGCTTTTCCTCTGCCCTGAGAACTGCTCAAATCTATGAGCCAAATAATCTGGCTTTTATAGAACAGCTCAGCCCTCTCTTTACCTCAATTCGAAATATTTTGGCAAATGAAGGAAAAGCCGTCTTTCAGTTTCAGGAAAACACATTATTTTTCAATAAGAATAGAGTCAAATTTGATTACATCAGCTATCATAACTTTAAATTCCTGGCTGATGAATTCAGAAAAAAAGAGATAGGGACAGTTGGATTTGAATCTGGCCTGGACGATGAGAATCTGGCACAGTTTATTGTCCTTCTTGCCAACTCAAAGGCAGAAAAAGAAAATCCCTTCGAAGATTTTCAGACAAATTTAGAAAACAAGGAGATTAACCACATTTTTATAGTAAAAACCCACCCTTACGAAATCGCTACCAAAATGGATGATGTGCAAGTCAAGCAAAGCGCAAAAAATGTCTTTTTCAAGAGTATGACTCACATGAAAGAATCCTTTAATCGAGAAAAACAACATAAAAAGATCCACTTAAAAACCTCCCGAAGACTTGTACAGTCCATAGTTAATATCATAAGCCAGGACGAGTCCTTTATGATAGGTATGACCAGTATAAAAAACTATGATGAATATACTGTCAATCACTCAACAAACGTCTGCGTTTTGTCTGTAAGTTTTGGAAGAAGATTAGGTCTTAACAAAGAAGAATTAATAAATCTGGGTTTGAGCGCTTTTTTCCATGATATCGGCAAATTGGAGGTTCCTAAAGAAATTCTGGACAAAAAAGGTAAATTAACCAAAGAAGAAAGAAAAATAATAGAAAAACACACCTTCCATGGCGTGGCAAAACTGATAAATCTAAAAGAGTTTAGTTATCTTCCCGTAAATGCCCTTTATGTAGCCTTAGAACATCATCTCTGGGCAAATCTTTCAGGATACCCCAAATACTGGAAAAGAGATAAGGTCAATCTTTATTCTAAAATTGTTAAAATGTGCGACTTTTTTGACTCAATAACCACAGAAAGGCCTTATCGAAAACATGTCTTAACCAAGGAAGCTGCCCTGGGCTTGATGTTAGCGAAAAGCGGGACAGAATTTGACCCGGTCCTGCTCAAAGTTTTCGCGAACATGGTAGGAGTTTATCCGATCGGCTCTCTTGTTGCGCTTAATACCGGAGAGCTTGGTATCGTTACAGAAACGAATCCGGAAGTAGCCTTTGTACTCAGGCCTAAGGTTAAACTTATAACGGACCATAATGGCAATAAAATTGACGGAGAAATCGTCGATCTAACTGACAAGGACCCTGAAGCTGAAGAATACAAAAGAACTATTATCAATTCCTTAGATCCTAATAAATATAACATTCAACCCTCCGATTACTTCCTGGCCCAGTAATAAATAGATCCGTCTTCAATTCCTTCCCTCAATTTTTTCTTGACTTGAGTATAAATATATTATAAATACAAACAAGTCTAACGTCAGTTTGATGATGTAAACAATTATATTAAAAAGTTATAAATAAAAATTAAATTAAAGCTTTTGAGAGTTTACCGAGAGGGGCATGGCTTCAGAAAACGCTATTTTAAATCTTCATACAGTCTTTAATCCCATTTCGAATATAAGAAATTTGTAATTTTTAATAGAGCAGGCTATATGCGCATGGACAATAAAAAAGACTTCCCGATATATCAGGGACCTGATCGCCGATCTAGCGGAAACCGGCGCCAGCAAATTGATCGCCGCATGGGAGAACGCAGAAAAGGCAAAAGGCGGAATTATTAGACCATGAAACCTCTGATACATCAAGGACCTGAACACCGATCTGGGAGCGACAGGCGAAGATTAATTGACCGCCGCATGGGAGAACGCAGAAAAAACGAAAGACGGCGGCAAGATGAAAATACATACCAAGAATTTCAGGACGAGGAGCTACGTTCCGGGGGGGACCGGCGGAGGTTGGCTGAACGCCGCACGAGAAAGCGCAGAGAAGACACTAGACGCATATAAGAGCAAGAATAAAACTGGCTCTTCCTTTTTTACAACAAAAAAACCACTTAAAAAATTATATCAATTCCACATAAAGAAAAATCATTCCGGATCAAACTTAACTCAAAGAAAAGCTTAAAGCTAATAGGGCAACTTACTTTCGTTCTGCCTTTTAGGAGAGTTCTCAATTATTTTAGTTTTTGACATCAGATTTTTCCTGTGCTATATTTTTTTTTGGCGGGGAATTGAAAAACCTGGTCTGCTTGTGGATACAGACAGGCAGGCCTTATTGAAGACAGAAAAAAGAAGCAAAAGAGAAAGAAAATCAAATTCTTACCCTTTAAAATTAAAAATAAAAAATCCAGTCAAAGCTTTTTTTACCTTGCTAAAAAACTATAACTAAATGAAATCCATAAACTTTCTATCCTTCGTCTTCACCAGCATCAACAGCCGCAAGCAACTCTGGCTCCAGACATTTTAAAAGGAAAGAAGAATTGAAGAAAATTGCAATCGCAACGTCCAAAGGAGGCGTAGGTAAAACCACAACAGCTATCAATCTCGCAGCCGGTCTTGCCCATAAAGGCAAAAAGGTTTTGATTATCGACTGCGATCCCCAGGGAAACGTCGGAGGACATTTTAACATCAGCTCAGAGCATACTCTTTCCGACCTTCTTACCGATGGCCACCAAGATGTAATCATTGAGGTCCGGAAGAATCTGGATATTATCACATCTGGCCGAAAACGGCTGTATGACGCACAGAGGGAATTAACCAAAGACGACTTCGGGATATTCAAGTTTGGGGAACGCATTTCTTTTATCCTTGGATATAAGTATGACCTTGTTTTTTGTGATTTTTCTCCAACCGACACTTTGATCAACAGAGCAGCGCTAATGTTTTGCGATAATCTTCTGCTCCCAATAAGCCCGGGAATAGATTCCATAATGGGAGCTGACCGATATATTGATGTAGCCATGGATATCTCAGTCAGAGGAAATAAAGTAATTGACATTTTTGGTGTCCTGATAAACTTGTATGAGAAGCAGACGAACATCTCGAGAGAAATAGACCGTGTATCAAGAGAAAAATGGGGGCCAAAAGTATTCCAAACAAGAATCCGGAAGAATGTAGCCCTCGGGGAAGCCAGGATAGAAAATCAAACCATATTTGAGTATTCTCCTCAATCAAACGGAGCAAAAGATTTCACAGCATTAGCAGCGGAGATTCTCAATGCCAGTTAAGAAGTTTGATGTTGGAAATTCCATTGAGAGAGAGCATGACGAACCAAAATTAAGAGGCAAGCAGCCTGGCCGGCCTGGAGAGGAGAAAATCGAGCGGATCAAAGCATCAAATAATCAATCTTTTGAACTACGCCTGAAAAAAAAGCCAAAAGTGACACTTGAAAAATCCGTGGCTGAAAATATACAACCATTTGTAGAAAACATAGAAATAGGAATGACGACGGATAAAGTCATTGAGGTTATGGGAAAACCGCGGGAGATATTTGAGTGGTATTCAGGAAACCTGAAACTCAATTATAGCGATCTATGGGTTGTAATAGAAAATGGAGCAGTTACATGTTTAGTGCTTTCTAAAGATTTTGAAAAATACTGGGGTAAAAGTGATTATCATACTAGAAATCCCGAGGCTATAATCAAGTAATCCTTAATTTTCATCTAACTTAATAATATTATTTAACTTATTTCTTATTTGACTTCGGATTTTTCCTGTGCTATAAGCACTCTATCAGAGAGTTAAGAAACCTGCCTTTTTATACATACAGGCAGGGCTGTCAATATATTTACATAGACAGGACTAATGAAGGTCAAGGAAAATTGCACAATAGAAAAAAGCAAATTCCTTTCCAAAGATATGGTTTGCAAAATCTTTGTATAGGAGGGGTAAAATATGAAACTGAACCGACGAATACTGGATAAAACCCAGAAAACTAATACGACGGCTATCTTCGAGGGGATAAGTGTAGTAGGAGATATAAAGGGCTCTCACAATCTTTACCTGAATGGTGAATTCGAAGGAACAATCGATCTCACAGCACTCTTCTTAATAGGCAAAACAGGGAAGTTTAAAGGCGAGGTTAAGGCACAGTACGTGATCATCGAAGGTGAAGTTGAGGGTAAAGTTGTCGCCAACGAAAAGGTTGAGTTGCGTGACAGCGGGAAATACAGGGGCGAAATCCTTGCACCTGCGGTCATGATTTCTGACCGCGCCTTTTTCGATGGCACTGTAAAGATGCTGAAGGAAGGGCATGAGGTAGTAGAGCCGCTACCTATAACTGAAGAGCCCCAGGAAGAAGAAGGCGAAAGCTTTAAGGACTACGAGGGAAGCTAAGTCACTTCAACACAAAATCAATCAGACTTTTCCTTTATTGTTTGGCGGTTAAGGTTATGAAGAGGCAGCCAGATTTCACGTTTGATAAAAGGCACCACAGCATCTCTTAAATCCCCAATCCACCCTATTCTTACAAGGATTTGTAGCAAAGATTATCAACCACAATTATCCCTTCAAAAGAGGTAAATAAACAGGCTTAAGCTCGGAATAAGCCTTTGCCCCGATTATATTCTACTCAAGAGAAAATCCCAGCTATTTTTTATCAAATCGAAGGTTTTTAACCCGTCCCGCATCCAGGGTAAAGGCAACTATTTCTTCATCCTCATTACGGAAAAAATGAATTTTTAAATTCCCAGAAGTAAAGTTATCCTTTAAATTCATTTTTAAAGGACTTTTAGGGGCATTTTTATGGACAAAATATAATTTATCTTTTTTTAGGCGCACTCTGAATGTCACCTGTAGTTCTTCACTGTAGTATTCTCCCTCATATTCTTTCAGTTTATCAGGAGGCACTGTCGGCATTTTAAAGGATTCGTAGGTTTCTGGTTCTTCCCCTTCCCGAAAAAAATGTAAAAGTAAAGGCCTTCCTTTATTCTGCTTTTCGAATTTAAGGACTGTTTTGACCGACGTATCCAGGAAGTGAAATTCTGTCTCACTTAAAGCAGCTAAGAAAATATTTTGATTGGAGACTCTCGCTTGTAATTTTCCCCTTATAAAACCTATCCAGATAATCTCACCGGTTTCAGGCTGAATATATGTTCCAACTTTTTCAATGAGCTTTTTTCTCGGGAGTGTTATATATTCCTGATTCTCAGTTAATTTAGCCTTATCCGCGGGTTTCGCTTCTGCCTCGGCTTTTTCTTTTATCTTGCCGGCAAGATAAATATCAACAATTTTCCTGGAAAGGGATGAAGGATTAAAACTGCTGAGGTTTGAAAGAATAATTATGGAGAATTTCTGCTCTGGGAATTGGGACATTGTCGACCGGTAGCCGCCCAGGGCACCACCGTGACCAACCATTTTTACTCCCTTATAACTACCTATGGAAAGCGCAAAAGCATAATCAAGTTCTTTACCGCTGTTTAATCTGCCCCGGGTAAACATGAGGTCCATTACATCCGTACCGCCAACTTTGTGATGATAAAAATTTTGGTCCCAGAGAAAAAGGTCTTCAACTGAGGTAAACAAACCTCCTGATCCCACACAATCAAAAGTGGAAATAAAATTTATATACTTCCCCTTTCCTTCCTGGAAATAACCGGAAGCCCTGTTTTTAATAAGCTGCATGTAGTCGTCATGAAAATGAGAATTTTCCATTCCCAGGGGTTTAAAAATGTATTTATCCGCATACTTCCTGAGGCTTATACCGCTTACTCTCTCCACGATGACTGCCAGCAGAAAATAGCCTGAATTGCTATAAAGATATTTATCCCCAGGCGTGAAGTTTAGTTTTTTCTGCCGGGAAATAATCTCCAGCACATCTTCTTCGTGGTAATAACCAAAGGGAATGCCGGCAATACCCAGGAGAGTAAGGTAATCACGGAGTCCGCTTGTATGGTGTACGAGATGCCGTATTGTGATAGGAGTTCCATAATCCGGAATTTCAGGAATATACTTTTGTATGTTATCGTCAAGAGAGAGCTTCCCCTGTTTGGACAGCAAAGCGATGCACATGGCTACAAATTGTTTTGAAACAGAGCCGATATAAAATACTGACTTTTGGGAGATAGGGATGCTGTGCTCCAGGTTAGCCATGCCATAGCCCTGTTTATAGATGATTTTTCCACCTTGAATAATGGCCAGGGCGCAACCTGGGGAATCGAGCTTGTCCCACTGGGCAAACAGTTTATCAATCTTATCTGTTTTTTCATCAGCCATGGCCGATGAGATAAAAATAATTAAGAAAACAGCCACGAATATCGTTTTTATCCAAAATAACTTCTTCATAATTAATACTACCTCCTTTTTTTTGGTATTGCCCCTTCTTTAGAGTGACTTCTCTGCTTCTTTGATAGCGTCAGCGAATATCTCAATACCTTTTTTCGCTAATTCTTCTGTAAGGACAAGAGGGGGAAGGAATCGGGCCACATTCGAATAATGCCCTCCTATCTCGATAAGGAGGCCGTGGCTGTGGCAAAAAGTTCTCACTTTCCTGGCAAGGTCCGGAGCCGGCTCCTTAGTTGCCTTATCTTTGACAAGTTCCACACCAAGCATTAATCCCTTTCCGCGTGCTTCCCCTACGATCTTCGAATCCTTTTCTATTTGTTTTAGCCAAAAAAGAATTAAATTCCCCAGATTTAGAGCATAGTCTGCAAGGTTATTCTTGACCATAAAATTTAAGGCCGCACTACCGGCCGCATAAGCAATAACATTCCCTCGAAAAGTACCTATATGTTTGCCTTCCGGCCATGTATCCAGCTCCTCCCTGTAAGCAACACAGGAAATCGGAAATCCTGCACCTCCAAGCGCCTTACCCATAGTCATAATGTCAGGCACTACGCCGGTAAACTCGAAGGAAAACATCTTCCCTGTCCGGCAGAATCCAGCCTGAACCTCGTCCACAATCATTAAAATATCATGCTTACTGCATATCTCTCTGATTCTTGGTATAAATTTGTCCGGCGGAACAATCGAACCCCCTTCTCCTTGAATCGCTTCAATTATAACTGCTGCGGGCTTTCCCACCCCAGAGTGAGGATCTTCAAGTATATGATCGAGGTACTGAGCACAATCGAGGTTACAGGACTCTTGTTCCTTTCCAAAAGCACAGCGGTAGCAGTAAGCATAAGGAACAAAGTGAACCTCAGGGAGAAGAGGAAGGAAGTCCTCCTTAAAACTCAGGCCGCTTGAGAGCGAAAGAGCACCAGCGCTCATACCATGATAACCACCTTCAAAGGCAATCATCGGATAACGCTTCGAATTATATCTTGCGAGTTTTATAGCTGCTTCTACTGCGTCTGACCCGGTAGGCCCTCCAAAAAAAACCTTATTTATTTCTTCTGGTAAAAGGGTCACAAGATTCTTTACCAGTGATTTCCGTGCAGGACTTGGAATATCCAGGGAATGGGTAAGCTCACTAAGCTGTTTTGAAGCTGCCATTATCACTTCAGGATTGGAATGCCCAACGTTCATCACTCCGGCTCCTCCGAAAAAATCGATATATAGATTACCATCCACATCCTCTACAGTTGCTCCTTTTGCACGGCGCAGTGCCATAGGCATTCCCTTTGGGTAAGAGACAGCCGCGCCTTCATGTAAAGACTGATAATCGAGATACTCTTTCGACTTAGGACCCGGCGGATGAGTCTTGATCAAAGGTGCCTCAGGCATGGAAAGGTCCCGGAAATCCATCTTTAGCCTCCTCAAAAAAAAGGAAAGGTTGCTTTCTCAAAAAAAGGGTTTATCGCCTTAAAAAATACACTTCCTGCAGAAAAGTTGCCTTTCCCCTTTCTTTAATATATCTTTTGACAATTGTTGAAGCTTTCTCTATCGAAAGGCTTATAGCACGCAAAAGTTGAGATGTCAAACTGACAAAAATGGAAAATAAGTAACCTGCCTTTTCATTAATTCTATTTTTTCGAATAATTCTTAATTTTGCATATTTGCCTCTGAATGGTAAAATATCCTGCCTTATTGGTTTTTTAAAAAAACGATGGACGAGATACTAAAGTTATTTCTTCTCTTTGGGGTCGGTTCTATAGCCGGTTTTATCAATGTCATGGCTGGCGGCGGGTCCACGATCACTCTTCCCACCCTCATATTTTTAGGACTTGATGGTGCTCTGGCAAACGGTACCAATCGAGTTGGTATTTTTGTTCAAACTCTTACTGCTGTTATTTCCTTCCGCCAGGAAAAATATCATAAAATAAAACTAAGTTTAAAACTGGCTGCTTTTACTCTGCCAGGAGCCATAATCGGCGCCATAATTGCTGTTAACATAAGTAACGAACTTTTCCAGAAGATCTTGGGTTATGTCTTGATCGGTATTATTTTCTCCATGCTCCTCCGGAAAATAAACAAAAATAAAACCGAAGAGGACAAGCAGAACCAAAATTCCTGGCTTATCTATCCAGCAATGTTTGTCATGGGATTTTACGGCGGATTTATGCAGGTTGGGATTGGATTCATGTTTATGGCTTCTCTCTACCACCTGCTGAAGCTCAAGCTTCTCCATGTCAATATGCATAAGGTCTTAATTATATGTATATATACTCTCCCGGCGCTTCTTATTTTTATTCTTACCGGTAATGTTAACTGGAAACTCGGATTGGTTCTGGCAGCTGGAATGGCATCTGGAGCATGGTGGTCTGCCAAGCTTTCCATAAAAAAGGGAGAAAAAATCATTCGAATAATACTGATCGCTGCAATACTTCTGATGTCATTGAAGCTTTTAGATGTCATATGATGGAAGCATCTTTATTTCCGTGATAAAGAAACAGTCAGGCAAACTGACTCGTCAGCCCGTGTATTTTCCCCAGCGAGGAAAATCCACTTATTCCTCGGCTCGCTCTCCTCTTTGAGGAACCATGCCCGCTCGCCTCCGGATGACTTCCTAACCAGATTGCCTGACTTTCAAAGAAATTGTCACGGAAATACGGACGCTTACTTATTTGATTTGCAATTTACAAATTGTAAAAAAAATTATAAACTTAACTGCACAAATTATTTCTGATGGGAAAAAATAAAGAACGCCTGACCGGTTTAATCAGTACAGGGAATGAACTCACTTAATAAAAAAGTGATGGGAAATATTTTCCGATGTAAGGGGATTGGAAATGAAAGATAAAAATAAGACCAAAGCCCAACTCATTCAAAAATTAACAGAACTGCGCAGTAAAATGAACGAACTGGAAAAACTAAAGACTAAAACTGAACAAGCTGAGCAAATAAACCAGGAGTCAGAAGAGAAATTCCAGAAAATCTTTGAACCTGTCTCTGACGGTTTAATCTATCTGGATAGAACCGGGAAAATTCTTGATGTTAACAAAAAAGCTGTCCAAATTTATGGTGGGCAAAAGAAAGAGCTTTTAGGAAAACACTTCACAAAGTTAGGCGTATTTTCTTACAAAGATGTGCCCTTACTATTGAGAAAATTCACAAATGCTATTAAAGGAAAAGCCACAGGTTTGGAACTGACTATCAAAAACAAAAAAGGCAAAAAAATTATTTTAGAATCTTCCACTGCTTTTTCGAAAAAAGATAACCGAATAAATGGCATAATTGTTATTGTTCGCGACATTACTGAACACAAAATAACAGAAAAAGCGCTAAGGGAGTCCGAAGAAAAATATAGGAATCTTATAGAAAACTCTCAAGACTCTATTGCTATAATAGATTTAAAAGGGAATGTTCTATTCGCCAACAAGCAGGTAGAAAATTTGACAGGGTACACCTTGGAAGAAGGAATAGGCATGAACGTGAGGAAAATAACTCCTATTAAATACTGGAAAAGAAATGCCTCTTTGATTAGGAGAGCAGTTAATAGCGAGCAGATACCTTACTTTGAATCAGTAATAAAAAGGAAAGACGGCAAGCTTGTTCCAGTCGAATCAGGAGGCCAAGCCATATTTCAGGAAGGAAAAGCCGTTGCTATACAAATTATCACAAGAAATATCACAGAGCGCAAGCAGGCAGAAGAGGCATTGAAGGAAAGTGAAAAACGTTTCAGGGAATTATGGGATAATGCGCCTGTCGCTTATCACATACTGAATACAAAAGGGATTATCACGAGTGTTAATAAAACAGAAGCAAAAATGATTGGATATAAGCCAGAAGAAATGATTGGAAAAAGTATCTTCGAATTTGTTTTGCCAGAGCAGCAAGCAGCAGCAAGAAGAAGATTTCAGCAGAAGATATCAGGCAAGCATGTCCCCAGAGCTGACAGCAGGACATATGTTAAAAAGGATGGCTCACCGATTTATGTTGAGATTGATTATATATTGGAACGCAACAGCAAAGGAAAAATTAATGGAATCAGAACAACTATGGTTGACATCACCGAGCGCAGGCAGGCGGAGGAGGAAATAAAGAATTCACGTGAGGAATTACGAAATCTTGCCGCGCATTTACAATCTGCAAGAGAAGAAGAAAGGACGCTCATCGCTCGAGAAATCCATGATGAATTAGGACAGGCACTGACGGCTTTAAAAATGGACCTGTCTTTGTTAACTTCCAAATTACCAAAATATCAAAAACCACTGCTTAGCAGGGCAAAATCGATGACAAGCCTTCTTGATGAGACTATCCAGACAGTAAAAAAACTTTACACAGAACTGAGGCCCTCGATGCTAGATGACCTGGGCCTTGCAGCAGCAATCGAATGGCAGACGGAAGAATTCCAAAGTCGAACAGGAATTAAATGTGAAGTTAAAATCGAGCCTAAGGAGCCAATTTTAGATAAAGAATCTTCTACAGCGATTTTCCGCATCTTTCAGGAGGCGCTAACGAATGTGGCACGCCATACAGACGCATCAGAAATCAAAGTGAATTTGACGAAGAAGGCGAAAACATTAGAGCTGAGAATAAGGGATAACGGAGGTGGAATTGCTGAAGATAAGATTCATGATCTTCAATCATATGGACTTATAGGGATCCGGGAACGCGTCCGGTTTTTAGGAGGAGAGGCAAAGATCAAAGGAGTTCAGAATAGAGGAACTACAATAGCAGTTAGCATCCCGCTTCACAAAAATGGAGGAAGCCAATGATAAAAATCCTCATTGCAGATGACCATGCAGTTGTTCGTAAAGGCTTAAAACAGATTCTTGCTGAAACATCAGATATTGTTGCAGCAAGTGAAGCAAAAAATGGACAGGAAGTGCTCGAAAAAGTCCGGAAGAGCGATTACGACATAGTCATGTTAGATATCTCTATGCCGGGAAGAAGCGGGATAGAAATCCTTAAGCAGCTAAAAGACGAAAAGCCTGAGGTTTTAGTGCTTGTATTGAGTATGCATCCAGAAGAACAATATGCAGTGCGTGCTTTAAAAGCAGGAGCCTCTGGATATCTGACCAAAGATAGCGCTCCAGAGGAACTGATCGAAGCCATTCGAAAAATATCCCAAGGAGGGAAATATATTACAGCATCTCTTGCTGAGAAATTAGCTTTTGACTTAGAAATCGACTCCGAAAAACCACTCCATGAGACTCTCTCCGACCGCGAATATGAGGTAATGTGTAAAATTGCCTCAGGAAAAACAATAAAGGAGATTGCCGAGGAACTGTTCCTGAGCGTTAAAACCATCAGCACATATCGGTCCCGCATCCTTGAAAAAATGGGAATGAAGAACAATACACAACTGGTCCATTATGCCTTAAAAAACCGGCTCTTGGACTGAGATTACAAACCAGCAGAATAAAACTTAAACTCTGTCTGTTTTCTTCCGGTTCTATCTTACCTTTTTCTATGCATAAGTAAGCTCTAAACCAAAATTCCCAAAATCTTAATATCATGGGCTTTTTTTTCTTTTTGACTGGCTCTAAGCCTTAGAAATCAAGAAATAAACATAAATTGACTTATGAAGAACAAGCAGATATTATGAATTTTAACATTTTGGAATCATAAACAAGCGAAGTGTTACAAGAGCGAAAGATTAAGTATAAATGAAAAAAATCAAGCTGCACACCAAGATCTTTATCGGTCTGATCCTGGGAGTTATAGTAGGCCTTATCTTCGGTGAAAAGGCCACAATAATCGAGCCTGTCGGGACAATCTTCCTCCGTCTTATCACCATGATCGTTGTTCCCCTTGTTCTTGTCTCTCTTATGCTGGGAACAGCAAGCCTAGGCGATATACGCAAACTTGGTCGAATCGGAATAAAAACTATCGTATATTTCACGATAACAACCATGATCGCCATTTCCATAGGCCTTGTTTTAGCCAACATTGTTAATCCCGGATACGGCCTGAATGAAGATGTACAGGCTGAACTTTATAAAAATTATGAATCCAAAGCGCAGGTCGGGATACAAAAGATGGAAGAAAAACCTTCGCTCAAAGATCTCCTGATCAATATAGTTCCCACCAATCCTATTAAACCTCTTATTGAAGGAAATATGCTCCAGGTTATCTTCCTCGGGCTCCTCTTTGGCCTTATCCTCACTCTTATAAAGCGAGAAAAATCCGAACTCCTTATAAAAGTCCTTGAGGGCGTAAATGACACCATCATTCAGGTGGTCCACATTGCCATGAAGCTCGCTCCCTACGGCGTACTGGCACTTATTGCCGCGGTGATCGGCCAGTACGGTGTCGGCATCCTAATCACTCTTCTCAAGTATTCCCTGGTGGTTGTGGGAGGGCTCG
>Ga0114922_10001553_pt1 | contig 21898 bp, 18 predicted proteins | sample AartaG_FD_100975 | JGI IMG/M metagenome (GOLD analysis project Ga0114922, IMG submission 100975) | Deep subsurface microbial communities from Aarhus Bay to uncover new lineages of life (NeLLi) - Aarhus_00045 metaG | ecosystem: Environmental > Aquatic > Marine > Oceanic > Sediment | place... | reverse complement strand
CATATCGTCCAGACCGGGACTCAAACAACCCCAATGGCAGTGGGGACCGCTACGCTACGTTTCAACTTGTCAGTGGCGTGGCTGTTAAGGGCGGCTATGCCGGATACGGTGAGGCATATCCCAATGCGCGGGATGTTGGTGCATATGAGACCATACTCAGCGGTGACCTGTCAGGCGATGATGTCGGTGACCCAGATCCAGAGGACCCATCGAGAGATGATAACAGTTACCATGTAGTGACCGGGAGTGGAACCGACGCAACGGCTGTACTTGATGGCTTCACTGTTACCGCGGGGAACGATCCATACGCCGGGGGTGGGATGTACAACAATATGGGCAGCCCGACGGTAACCAGCTGCGTGTTCAGCGCAAACTCGGCATACTTTTATGGCAATGGGATGTACAACACCGAAGACAGCAACCCCACCCTGACCAACTGCTCCTTCATCGGCAACTCGGGCGGCGGCGCAGGCGGCGGGATGTGCAACATAAACAGCAGTCCGATCCTGACTAACTGTACGTTTAGCGGCAACAGCGCACCCGGGATTTTTATCAGCGAGGGAGGTGGCGGTGGGATGTACAACAGCGGGAGCAGCCCCACTTTGACCAACTGCATCTTCAACGGGAACTCGGCTGGTCGTGGCGGCGGCGGGATGAGCAACTATTATAACAGCAGCCCAACACTGACCAATTGTACCTTCAACGGCAACTCAGCCCTAATTGGCGGCGGGATGGAAAGCGCCCATGAGAGCAGCCCTATACTGACCAACTGCATCCTATGGGGCGACACGCCGGATGAGATACTTGTTCTCGACGGGCCACCGATAGTAACTTACTGCGATGTGGAAGGTGATTGGCCCGGCGAGGGTAATATTGACGCCGACCCGTTGTTTGTCGATCCCAATGGGCCGGACGGCATCGTCGGGACAGAGGACGATAGCCTGAGGCTGTCGCCGGGATCGCCTTGTATTGATGCAGGTGATAATTCTGTAGTCGATCCTAACAGTACCGACCTTGATGGCAATCCGCGTATCGTGAACGGCATTGTGGATATGGGAGCGTATGAGTTTCAGTATATTATACATGTTGATGACGACGCGCCTAACGACCCGGGGCCGGGCGACCCGGATGTCAGTGACCCCGGCGAGAACGGAACCGAAGCCCACCCGTTCGACACCATCCAGGAAGCCATTGATGTGGCGCTGAACGGCCATACGGTTCTGGTGTGGCCGGGTCTATACCCGACGTCGGACCCATATGAGGGCGAAGCGTTCAACTTTCTCGGCAAAAATATCACACTGACGAGCACCGACCCAGCCGACCCAAATAAGACTATCATTGGGGGAACCGTACTGTTTAGTGGGACCGAAAATTCAGATTGTACGTTCACAGGTTTTCGGATTCATGACCTTAGTTTTGGCGCCATCTATGGCAACCATACGCATGCTACAATTAGTCATTGTATCCTTAGCGGCAATGGGCCTTGTGGTGCTACAGTAGTAAAGGACTGTGACGGCTTAATCAGCAACTGCCTCATAACGGACAATATCACTGTATTTTTATGCGGTGTGTATCCCGTCGTTTTTGGCTGCCACGGTGTGATAAAAAATTGCACGATTGCCAACAACGCATCCGGTGTCAGCGTTCTGGACGGCGCCGAAACAACAATCGAAAACTCTATCATTTATTATAACGATGAATCATTCACGCACCAGGTCAGTGTAGGTAACGGAGGTACGGTGAATATTTTGTATTGTGATGTGCAGGGCGGTTTAGAAGGGATTTTGGGCGATGGCACCGTGAACTGGGGGCCGGGAAATATCAACACAGATCCCTGCTTTGTTCGATTGGGATACTGGGGGGGACCCTTGGTACAATTAATTGAGGGTGATTATCATTTGAAAAGCGAAGGCTGGCGTTGGCGAGGATTTCTCTTCCACGGTTCATACTGGACCTATGATTATGTAACGAGCCGATGTATAGATGCGGCCAATCCGGGTTCACCGTTGCTTGACGAGGTGATGACTGCGCTTCCGGATGATCCGGATAACGAATGGGGCATAAACCTCCGCAGGAACATGGGAGCCTATGGCGGCACAGCCGGGGCGAGTATGCCGCCGTACGGTTGGGCGCTTCTGGCCGACCTGACCAATGATGGGGTTGTCAACTTAGTGGATTTCGCGGGACAGGCGCTGGATTGGCTCGCAAGTGGAACTGAACAGCCCGGTGACCTGAATCGCGATAGCATAGTAGACATAACAGACACGGCGATGGTGGCTGAGGACTGGCTGGAGGTGACAGACTGGGCCCAATAGCCCGCTATTAAATAATATTCAGTGGAACTATAGACGAAGCTGCAAACGGAATGTTTGCCGCACCGTTTTTCTTGTGCGCTGCAGGATAAACGGGTGAAAAAAGCGTAAAACAGATGTTTTGGGACGCCCTGAAGTGTTTTCGAAGCCTTTCGGGCCTTCTGGATTGACATCGCGTTGGAAAGTCAGTATAATTGTGGGTGTGAAAACGCGGTAGTTGTGGTGTGCGTCATAAGGTAAGGGGAAAACAGCTATCTACCCCGTGAAGGAAAAGTCTGTTTTAAGATACAAGGGGGCATGGGGATTCACTCTAATCGAACTTTTGATGGTAATTTTCATAACATCGGTATTACTCGGCATTTTGATACCGGCAGTTAAGAAAGTCAAACACAGTGCCCGCCGAATCAAGTGCATGAACAACCAGCGGAATGTTGCAGCGGGTGTGACGCTGTATGCAATAAACAATGATGACAAATATCCGGATTCGGTTGCCACTATAGGGACCGGTCGTACGTGGAACTGGCAGGAACCAACGATGATGACCGCCTGCCAGCCGCGCAATTTGCAGGTACATCGTTCGATGAGCGAATATCTGCGCAGCTATATTGAGCGCGCACGTACGATGTATTGTCCGAATGCTCCCGGCAAATACAAATACCTGCAGGCCGCCTGGGCCGGCGGCGATGGTTGGGACAATCCGGAAACCGAGCCTCCGGAGGACCCGGTCTATGGAACATATTGCTTTTACTGGAACTATTTAGGTATCCTCCCGGAAAAAGCAGGTCTCTTTCGGGGACCGAAACGTTTGTCGGATGGGCGGGGGTGGAGTAAACTACTGGTAAGTGACTATTTTGGCTACGACCATTGGCGCAGCCGGGGGGCATACAGCAGTTGTGAGCGATTTAGTTCTAGTACCATCACACCGGGAACACAGGTTTCCTCTGCCTATTGGTTTCACCAAAAGGATATAAATGTTGGTCTAAATACACTCAGTGTCAAACTGCATGCCGGTTACATGGATGAGCACGTGGAGAGTTACTCGGCGCAAGAAGTGGCTACGATGAAGGTGTCGATGACTTCTGACGGCAGTGTCCCCTATCCCAGCGGCATAGGGGCGGGCGACTTTTACCTGCCACGCGAAGCCTGCAGGCGGTAAAGCGGTATGAAAAACCGTTTCCGAACATTCTTCTAACACCACACACCTCCACAGCTTCAATCAGAAGCCGACGAAGGAACCTTTTATACCTCTATTAAACGGGTGCCACGGGCAAACTCGTTTGCCCGTGAACCTTGTCGTATATATCAGGGTTTTTGCACCACCAAGCGCCGGCTCGGCGGTGTAACCGCTTCAGGCACGCTGCATTCACTCAAGTTTACTCAGCTCTTCGGCATCGCTTTCTTGATGCGCTCGGGCGCCATCGGTAATTGAATGACCCTGGCTCCTGTTGCATCAAAAATCGCATTTGCTATGACGGCGCCCATCACAATTATAGGTGGCTCGCCGCCGCCCTGCGCCGGGCTGTTTTTATCATCTATCAACACAGTTTCAATCTTCGGTACCCACGAAAAACGCGGCAGCTTATAAGTGGCGAAATTTAAATCCAGAATCTTTCCGCCCTTAAAACGGACCTCTTCAGTGAGCGCATAACCTAATCCCATCGTAATGCAGCCCTCAACCTGTATCGTCGCCCCGGCGGGATTTATAACCAGGCCCATGTCCTGGGCGCATACAACGCGCTTCGGCTGAACAGCTCCGGTTTTTTTATCTACCTCAACTTCGGCCATGGTCGCCACATACGTCCCCGAATCCCTCCCGCACGCCACGCCGAACCCCCGGCCGGATGGCGCCTTCGCGCCCGTCCAGCCGAATTTCCTGGCCGCTGACTCGAGAACCCGAATCATCCTGTCATCGACCATGTTCTTCAAGCGAAACTCTACCGGGTCCATCTGCGCCTTTGCAGCCATAATATCGATCTGCGATTCTCTCGCAAAGGTGTTTGTATTGTTGGCCGGCGCACGCCACGCACCCGTTGCAAAGGGATGCGCATCATCACCTCCATAGGACGCCGTTACATGATGCGGTATATCATAAAAATGTTCCGAGCCCCGGTCGCCTGCAAAGTAAACACCGTAATCCCAAAAGACGAGTTTGCCGGACTTGTCCATCCCCGAACGTATCTTGACCACCGCCGCCGGCCGGAAGCTGTCATAGAAAAACTCTTCCGCTCGTGTCCAGGCGACCTGGACGGGTCTGCCGACGGATTTTGCAAGAAGCGCAGCCTCTATTGCCTGGCGGTTTCTGCTTTTTCCACCGAATCCGCCGCCCACAAAAGGTGTGAGAACACGAACGTTATCAGCCGGGATATCCAAGGCCTCGGCGGCTTCGTCCTTCAGCCGGAATGGAGTTTGCGTTGACGCCCAAACAGTAGCTTTATCACCTTCAATCTTCGCCACCGCCGTATGCGTTTCAATAGGTGCATGCGCGACGTAGCCGTCCAGATATGTCCGCTCAATTACCGTTTCGGCGAGCTTCTCACCTCTTTTGATATTGCCGCCACGCTGAACTATCTCCCTTTCCTCGGCACTATTAAGCAGGTGCTCAAAGATATTCTTATCATCAACCTTCGCCTGCGGTTCGTCCCAATCGGCCTTGATTTTCGTAAGGGCGCCGGCCGCCTCATCCGGTGTCGAACACAGCACAGCCACCAGCTTCTCATCCTCAACTTCAACCTCTACCACCCGTACGCCTTCAAGCTTACGAGCCGCCGATGTGTCAACCTCCTTCAGTTCAGCCCCGTGAGCCGGAGGTCGTAAAATCCTGGCATATAGCATCCCGTCGGGCCGAATATCGCCCGCAAACTTCGCCTCGCCGGTAACCTTCTCGACGGCATCACGTCGCAAGCTGGGCTTGCCCATAACCTTAAACTCGTCGGGCGACTTTAGCGTCGGCTCGTCCTTTACACTTCGCACAATCTTTTTACCTTTAGCCAGCCGGCCGTATGTAACCAGCTTTGTGCTGTCATTCTTATCGAAGATTGTTCCTTCCTTTGCCACCAGACGTTCCGCAGGCACTTTCAACACCTCCGAGGCCAACTCTATCAGGACCCCCCTTGCCTTGGCACCAGCCTCTCTTAGGGGAGGACCGAAGAATCGCGTGCTCAGCGAGCCGAACGTTCCTACATCCCACGGACACCGGTCCGTATCGCCCATCACCATATCGACGGATTCGAGCGTTACGTCAAGCTCATCGGCCAGCATCTGCGCCAACGATGTTACCACGCCCTGGCCCATCTCAATCTTGCCGGAAAAGCATGTAACCCGGCCGTCGGGGGCGATTCTGAGATAAGCGTTAAAGTCCTCGGGATAGTCAAACCTGCGCCTCCTTTGCGCCTGAACCGCACTGACGGGGCCGACAGAAAAAAGGATTATTATCCCGCCCCCAAGGGCCTTGATAAAGTCCCGGCGGTCAACCGGAAAGGACATTATCCCCTTGAAATCGAGTTTTTCATATTCGCTTTTCTTCATTAGGACCGGCCTCCTTTCATCTCGACCGCTGCGGCTTCGATTGCCTCGACAATGCGCACATGCGCTCCGCATCGACACAGGTTATAATTCATCCCTTCAATGATTTGGGCCCGAGTCGCCCCCGGATTCTGAAGCAATAAGCCGTAAGCATTCATAATCATACCGGGCGTACAAAAACCGCATTGAAGACCATCGTGTTTTACGAACGCTGCCTGCAGGGGATGCAGCTCGCCGTTTTCGGCCAAACCCTCGATAGTAACAACCTTTTTGCCCGCAACCGCCTTGACCGGCACCTGGCAGGAGCGGACGGCCTTGCCCTCCAAAATAACCGTGCACGCCCCGCAGACGCCTATACCGCACCCGTATTTGGTGCCCGTAAGACCCAGTTCGCTCCGCAATACCCATAGCAGCATACGCTCGCCGTCAACAGTCAATTCCGTGGGCTTGCCGTTAAGCGTGAAGGATATCTTCTCAATCATATTAACCTCCCATAACCAAAACCCCATGCATCGAATCAAATGACCCGACATTATATCCGTTTTCGCCGATTCCAGTCCGGTTCTTTCAGCGCAGAGAGCACCGGCAACCAAACCAGATTCCGGCATTATTTCGCACGGTGCACACAAGGGCTCGAAGGTGCCGTACTTAAGGCTGCTCGCTTTCTTCCCGGGTCAGCTCGTCTTCTATCTTCTCAAGCTCAGCGGCCATATTGTCCTCGTTGATTTCACGCCGGGCGTCCTCGGAGTATTCCGCTGCGCTCTTGACAGCTTCCTCGGCCGAATCGCTTTCGGGCGAACTTTTCTTACATCCCGCCGGACAAAGCAGGAATATCATAATCAAAACAATCGGAACTAATGCTTTTCGCAACATTTTTAATCTCCCTGCAAATCTTCATATCTTTAAAATATTCGCCAGCTCGACGCTTCCACCAACTAAAAACTCAAAACTAAAAACTTAAAACTACTTTTCCTCCGCACCTTTATCTTTGCCGACCGGCGCCTTTTCCTTTTTGGCCTTTGCCTTGGCCTTACCCTCGGCGGATTTATCCGGATCTTCTGTAACGGCCTTGGCTCCGGGCGCGGCGGCCTTAGCCATTCGTCCCTTCAATCGCTGCACCTTCTGCTCATACCGTTTTTGTTCTCTTTCCATAAGCTTGTTGACTCGGGCCAACATTTTAGAATCCTCCTGCCCCTTGGCTAAGTCCAGGATCCGTTGAAGCCGGGCTGCTCGCTTGAGATGCTTCGCCTCTTCGTGGGCCATTTGACGCTCGAAGGCCTTCAACTGCTGCTGATGCCCCTTGCCCTTGCCGGCGCCTTTGCCGGCCTCGGCCTTTTTGCCTTGCCCTTTGCCTTTAGCCTCGGCCTGAGACGTGCCTGCGCCTTTGCCTTTAGCCTCGGCTTCGCGCTCCTGGGTCCGCCGGCGAACCCGCTGGCGAACCACCTCTTGAACCTGCCGGCGCTTTTGGCTGCCTTGCCCCTGCCCCTGCCTCTCTTGCTCACGCTGCCGCACACGTTTCTGCCGGCCGCCGCCACGCGATTCCTTTTTGTCTGCACCCTTTTCTTTCTGTGCACGCCGGGCATTTTGACCGCCGCCGCCGCGCCCACCAACTCCTTTTCCCTTGCCGCCGCCCCTGCCTTGGCCGAAACTCGGCGCACAGCTCCACAGTACCGCCAAGACTACAAGAATTGAAATTAATGACCTTTTCATAATCCACATTCCTTAAAAGCCGGCCCCATTTAGCTAAAAGTACTGACGATCCGGGCCCCGGGATTCCAAGGCGGCGAAATCGCAACTACTGAATGATATTATACTACAGTTCGCCCCTCAAGGGCAGAAAAAATATCGAACGTCGAACGTAGTGAAGTCCCGGTGCGCCGGGGTTGAGCGAAGGGAAGTCCCGGTGCGCCGGGGTTGAGCGAAGGGAAATCCCGGCGGGCTAAGCCTTGTCCTCGTGCAAACTGCCTTCAGGGCCTGTTGCCCGAAGCGACTTTTGAAACAAAATTTATTTGCTATTGATGCTTTTTGGTTTTCTTGCAGATTTTGCCGGACTAAGCCGGGGCCAGCGTTGCAGGCCTCACGACGACAAAGAGTCCATCCCTTTTGCCTTCGGCGAAAAGGCTGCCACCCAGAGGAGATTCGTGATTTGTGGTTCGTGATGCGTCGTGCGTATCGCGTATTGCGTTGGTTGAGATTTTCAGAGTTTGCAAGCCGGGTCCGGGTCAATTATAATCAACCACCGTAGCTGTTTAATTATTATGAAGATCATAGTAGCACTTGATTCCTTTAAGGGCACATTGGGCGCTATCGAAGCGTGTGGAATCGTTGCCGATACTCTTAAGCAGGAAATCAAGGCCGATGTTGTCTCAAAACCAATGGCAGACGGTGGAGAGGGCACTGCAGGGGCAATGATAGCAGCCAGAGGGGGAGGGTGGATACCACAAAAGGTTATGGGGCCATTGCCTGATATGGAAGCCGAAGCTGGCTTTGCCTGGTTTGAAAGCGAGAAAGAGGCTCTTGTCGAAATGGCGACGGCAAGTGGTATTACGCTTCTGTCGAAAGGTCTGCTGAATCCAATGAAAACCACGACTTATGGCACAGGACAGCTCATAAAATCAGCCGCTGAATATGGAGCTAATAAGATATTGCTCGCAGTTGGAGGAAGCGGGACAGTTGACGGCGGCGTTGGTGCGGCAATGGCATTGGGTTGGCAATTTCTTGATGGAGATGGACAAACAATTCCTTTAGGCGGCCAAGGATTAGCTGACATTCAAAGTATTATCAGGCCGGATAGCCTGAATTTGCCACCTATTGAAGTTTTAAGTGATGTTGATAATCCTCTATGCGCCGAAAGTGGAGCAGCAAATATATATGGTCCGCAAAAGGGTGCAACACCGGAAATGGTAGAACAACTTGAGAAAAATTTAAATCATCTCTCGGAAATAGTTAAATTGCAGTTAAATAAAGAGATTATAGACATTCCTGGTGCAGGGGCTGCGGGTGGGCTTGGAGCTGGTGTCGTAGCCTTTATGGATGCAACAATTTCATTGGGAATTGATGAAATAATTGCTTACAGCAATATATTGCGTGAGTTAACAGACGCTGACTGGGTGATTACCGGCGAAGGTTCATTTGATAATCAATCTCTGATGGGTAAAGTTATTTCAGGGATATGCAGGGCAACTAAAAAAACAAATACCAAAGTTGTAGTAATTGCAGGCCAGGTATCTGTTGAGGAGAGTGAATATAAAAAGCATGGAATTTTATCTGCTATTGCCTGTAAGAAAGAAGATATGTCTTTAGATTATGCTATGAAAAATTCAGAGAGTTTGCTTTTAGAGGCAACCAGGGAATTTGCGAACAAATATTTAACAGAAACGTGAAGAGGAGTGGGTTTTATTAAAATTGGTTGTTTAGGTTCATCTTGCCAATTTGTTTGCAAAGATAGAGGTCAGGCCGCCCTCGGCCGCCCTGTGCCATATAGGTTTAATCGTTACTTTTGTCGGCTGCCTGTAATCAGAGAAAGCATCTTAATCCTTAGTAGTTTGGCCGCTGCTGCATAGACTATTATCGCAGACGGTACAACTACTACAAGCCTCAGGACGTCAAACCAACGGCTAATCGGCAATCCACTTATCGCTGTCAGAATTACCCATCCCACCAGCCACATAAAACCCGTTGCGATTATTGTTTTGGTAATTGTTATAACCAGGCCGTCCAGCAGCGACTCACCCAGCCGCCTGCGAAGCACGAAAACCAGGATGACAACCTGCAGGTATGAACAAATCGCCGTAGAGAGTGCCAGGCCCGCCGTTGCCATGAACCATACTAATGTAAGATTCAGTGCTACATTGACGAACACGGCTACCACCGCCGTAAGTGCGGGCATCTTTGAATCCTGCGTCGAATAAAACGCCCGCGTTGTTATCTGCTGGCAGAAATAACCACACAGTCCGAGGGCATAAAATGAAAGGGTCCATGCAGTTGCCTCGGTATCGATGCTTGTGAATTTACCGTGCTCAAACACCGCTGCTACCAAGGGCCGGGCCACCAGAATCAAACCAAAGGTTGCAGGAACAGCCACGAACACAGCGGCGCGAAGCCCGCGCGAAATCGTCCTCCGCAGGGCATCCATGTCTTTTTTGGCGGCTTCTGCGCTCATAACGGGAAAAATCGCCGTCGCCAAAGATATCCCCAACACTCCCAACGGAAACTGATACAGACGTTGAGAGTAGTAAAGTTTCGACACGGCACCATCCCAGAGGGGATATTTTACGCTGGCCCCGAACCAAGCGAAAAAATCACCCTTCTCGGCAGAACCTGAAAGGCATTTGGCAATAACATCATCGGCGAGGGTGTTAATCTGCGTTACCGTCAATCCAAGCACCATGGGCCCCATCAGCAGGAGGATTTTTTTGAAGGCCTCAGAATGTACGTCCCAGGCCGGCCTTATACATACGCCTCGGTTGCGCAAGGGCGTGATTTGGATTTTTATTTGAACCAGCCCCGCTGCTACCACCGCTGCCGCTACTATGAAGACCTGCTTCGTAGGCGCCATTACGAGGACCCAGCCGGTAAAGCAAAGCGTCCCTATGATAAAAATATTAAGCACAATCGGTGCAGCAGCAGGGGCGGCGAAATGACGGTGAGAATGCAAGATGCCACCCAGGAGGGCCACGACACAAATCAAAACCATATAAGGCAGCATGATGCCTGTAAGGCCAAGCATGAGTTTTGTACTTTGGAGGGCGGCGAAAAAAGTGTAATAGGCCCACACACCGATTTCACCAAGCAATACCACGCCAGCTAAGATTAAAAAAACAACTGTAACCACCGTACATGCCAACCGGTTGGCCTCTTGGCGGTCACGCTGGAGCTGTTCGCTGTAAACAGGTATGAATGATGCCGCTGCCGCCCCCTCACCGAACAGGCGTCTGGTAAGGTTGGGAATCTTAAAGCCTATCACCCACCCGTCCATTACCCCGCTTGCGCCTAAGAAGTAGGAAAAGGCCATATCGCGGACGAGGCCCAAGACGCGGCTAAAGGCCGTAAGAAGCGCAATCTGTCGAAATCCTTTTACCATCCCGGCTCAGTTTATCGCACTTGCCGCCCTCACGCAACAATTTCCCCCATCAGTATGAATTCGGCAAGAAACGCTCGGTAGGATATGCCCTGTATACTATTTACGCTTAATAATCGGGATATTGCGGCGGTGATTTGCCGCCCTTATCAATCACGCGGGGGTATCGGCCTTTTTCCGGTTCGCCGTCGGTTTGTTCAACGGTTATATCATGCCACCAGCTATCACCAAAATCAAACAGATACTTGAACTTCCGGCCCGGCTTCAATTTCAATGTACCAATTCTTGTTTTGGCAGCGTTGTTCATTTTTTCATCACCAAAGAACCCCCCTTGCTCGCAATTGTACGGATGTGTATACTCCACGGCATCGGTCAGCCATGCGCGGCCACGGCCGACCGCATTTGAGAAATAGAACGAATACAGATGCTCGTCATCTCGGTCGAACGCTTCATAGATGGCCTCATGCAGGTCGTCAAGCGTTTGATTACTCCGCACAGCTATGCGCCGCCATATCCTTTTTCGCCCTTCCAGCGCCACTTTGAAAATATATATCTTGCCAATCGTTCTTTTTGCCATTGACCTGCTCCTCAGTTACTCGTTTTGCCTATTCATTTTTCATCTGAACGATACCACCCAGCCGGTATCAACTCAAAATGCAACATGTCTTTGAACACATACATGCGATTTACTATTTCGCATGTATCTATTTTGCCGTCCCTTCCCTCCCACCAGTCTTTTCTCTCCGCCACGCCCATAGTAACATACTCGTTCCCTATTACCTCGGACCTTACATTCTCCAGACGCCTTGCCATCAGGGACTCCAGCTTGGATTGCTTGACAATTATCAAATCACAACCGACACAATACCGACATATCTTGTTCAAAAGAAAAAGCTGTCCCGGCTCGATATGGATAACTAACGGAAACTTGCGTATCTTGGTCTTATCATTACATTTAGGGCATCTTGTAAAGGCACAGTCTTCATACGGACTCAAGAAAAAGTAATGCCTGGTTTTGAGTTTGTTCTTATGTTTTACCTTCGCCATCCCTGACTATTCCTTCTGCCAATAAAACCATCATTCCATTCTATTTCTTATCTTCAACTTGACCAAGATATTCTGATATTGACTGAAGTATTAGGCGGATAAATCTTTCGTCTTTCTCTACAGGGATAGAAACTTTGCCATTACCAACCGGAATTTTATTTCGCACAAATATATTTTCAAGCTGTTCTGAAAACTCACAGATCTTTTCGCCCCGTTCGCTAAATTTATTAGAGATTCTCAAAATACAATTATTGGGAGAACTCAAATTTACAGTCATCGTTTTGACACCATATAACAACCGCAGTTCTTTAGAATACTTTTTGTGGAGGGCTTTCTGTAAAGCATGGCCACAATCACCACACAATTCAAGAAACTCTTCATAACTAATGCGATTCTTGGTGATTTCAGGTGGAATTGATATTTTTGGCTCGACCTTATTTTCAAAATCGTTTTTTTTAAATTTGTACCAATGCTTATCAAGGTTTGAAGCTTCAAAAAAACTGGTCACATATTCTGAATGATCGTTTTGTGATGGTTCATAGGAAAAGTGCCTCATATATGCCTTTTGCTTTTGCAACACACAAAAACAGAATATTATTGAGATCGTCTTAGACGAGAAATTCTCATGAGAAAGAGGCTTCGGGTATTTCGTAAATGCATATTTGAACTTGGAAAACAAAGCCGGGAACGTTCCGGCATCATAGTTAGCCAAAATGTGAAACCAGTTGCCTTGATAACCTTCCCTTACAAGCTTTTCGATGTCTTTGCCGACGTCCCTTTTGTCACAGTTATGTGCCTTAAATTCCATATTGATAACTCGTTTGAGAGATTGCCCGTCGAAGTTATACATTGTTAAATCCGTCTGAGCAGCCATTCCTTCTTTCTTCTTCCCTTTCTGGACATACCTCTGCTCAGTGGGTGTTTCGACGGAATAGTACAGGCTTAGGTTGTTCAGCAAACCGCAGCATATAACCCTGGCCTCCTGTTCGCTTATGCGCGGCGTCCGGTCTCGTATGCGCGGCGTCCGGTCTCGATTCAGCGGATAGATCACGTGTGGTGATAGATTAGAGGGCTTACCATGCTCGTTAGCCATGTGCCACAAATTTAGGCAAACTCTCTTGTTGAGTTCGAATAAGTCAGCAATCGGGACAGAATTTTCATTATTCATAATGCATTCTCCTAATAAGCTTACACGGTCTCAAATTCAGCCTTTAAACTTTGCGATAATAAACTGTATCGTTTTCCAATTTTCTACCTTCCTCGAAGATATGAGCTGTCCAGTAGTCGGCCCAGTGGGCCAAAAGAGTTAGAGGTTCTTCTTTGTGAGAAACACATCTATTGTCTTCTATGTACTGGCCATCGTGATAAAGTATCGCCTGGGCCTCGGCGTCAGACAAAGGAATATATTTTGACACCAAATACAAGCTGCGAGCAGCCAGACTCATTTGGATGAGTTCTCGGTTGGTCTTGTACGTGATGTTTCGGTTTTTGACTTCCCAGGCATTATCGTTTTTTACATATAGAGGTTTTCCGGGCATGCCGACTTTACCGACATCATGAAACAGTCCCACAATAACACAGCTCTCATCGGAGATTTTCGGTGCAAGAAAACCACGAAATTTTAGCAGGTTCTCAGCAACAGCAACGCTGTGCTTAAGAAGCCCTCCTTCTTCATTGAGATGGAACCTGGTACTTGCAGGGCTGGTCAGCCAACTTGTCTCTGTTTCAAGCATTTTGATAAACGCATCGAATTCTTTCTTTCGCTCAACAACTTTTATTTTTAGAGCGCTGTATTTTTCTTCTAATGTCATAATATCCCACCTTCTTTATTGGCCAAGCGCCGTGGGCTTCGATTGTCTTGTCGATATGAGACGTTTATACCACGAGTTTGTCTTATTTCCAGAAAATTTCCATCCCTTTCGCCTTCCTTCTCCGTCCCGATGTAAATCGAGACTACGAAGGACAAGTCGGCGAAAAGGCTGCCACCCGACGAAGGATTCTTTGTAGAACAGAGTGCACAAGCTCCCCACTAACCGCTTGCGTCCTGTGCAGCGGCGACGACGGCGAATACCTTTTCGGCTCCTGCTTGTTTTAATGTTTTTGCGTATTCGTTCAATGTCGCTCCGCTGGTGTTAATATCGTCGACAAGACAAACGGTCCGCCCCGCAAAATCGGGACTCCTCGCAGTGACAGAGGGAATAAGTGAGAGGGCATGACAAATTAAGGACATATCAAGAAGCAAGACAAACAAGGCCATTCGATAGGCACAAAACAAGAGAAAAGAACGTCGAACTTCTAATAGTGAGGCGTATTGGGTGCATGGCGTTGTGGTATTGTGATTATGCCTTTTTTCTCAGCAGTTCGATGAGGAATTTTGCCGCCTGGGTCAAGGTTTTGTTTTTTCGTACAATCAGGGCGGCGGGGCGAGGGAACTTTTCGTTGGAAAAAGGGGTGGCCTTTAGGGTTCTGTTTGCAAGCTCGGCGTGTATGGTGGTTTCAGGCAGGATGCTGACCCCGGCATCAATCTCGACGGCCCGCTTGATGGTCTCGACGTTGTCAAATTCCATCACCGTGCGGACGGTAACGTTGTACTGCTTCAGGATGTCGTCAATCAGCGTTCGAGAGGGGACGCCTTTCTCAAATGCGATAAACGGCACACCATTCAACTCATGGATGTCTATACCAAGTTTGTCTGCCAAGGGCTTATCGGTGAGCGGATTATCGGGGCTGCAGACCAAAACGAGGTGCTCATCTTCGATGGGATGAACGTCGATGTTGCGGTCTTTTCTGGGCACAGCCACCACTCCGATGTCAACCTCCCCTCTCAAAACGCGCTCATAAATCTGCTCAGCTCTTGCGTACTCGATCTTGAGGTTGACCTTTGGATACTCGGCCATGAATGTCTTTACGTGCGGCTGGAGGGTGTGCATTCCAATGCTGAAGATCGCGGCGATGTTTATTCTGGCGGTTGTTTCGCCGAGGGTGGCTAATTCACTCTTGAGCCTGTTGTATCTTTCGAGTATATCTTTGGCGGCCAGATAGAACAGTTGGCCCGCGGCGGTTAATTCCAGCGGTCTTTTCTTCCTGTAGACCAGTTGGCATTTATGGGCCAATTCGAGTTGAGCTAACTGTTGCGACACAGCCGATTGGCTGATCCCATGCTTTTCAGCCGTTCTCGACAGGTTCTTCAATTCTGCCAGGTCGCAGAATATCCTGAAAGTCTCAATATTCATATATAAACTCCGCTAATAATAAATATCAGAAAAGTTTGTTTGCGATTACAAGCGATCGTTCATATTATAAGCATAGTTAATCGTTTGTAAAGAGAAGCTTTTGAAAAAGTTTTTAAAGGAGACTTGATGGCCAGTAAATTTGTAGATGAGGTAATGGCAACGGTGGTCGCTCGAAATGTGGGGGAGGTGGAATTTCACCAGGCGGTGCGAGAAGTTGCAGAGTCAGTGGAGCCTGTCATCAAGAAACGTCCCGAATTTGCCCGCGCCAGGATTTTAGAACGGATTGTGGAGCCGGAAAGGCAAATCATGTTCCGTGTCCCGTGGGTGAATGATGCAGGCCAGGTTCAGATAAACCGGGGATTCAGGGTCGAATTCAACAGCGCGATAGGCCCTTATAAGGGGGGGCTGAGGTTTCACCCATCGGTATATATTGGAATTATCAAGTTCTTGGGTTTTGAGCAGGTCTTTAAGAACGCCCTGACTACTACACCAATCGGAGGTGGAAAGGGAGGTGCCGACTTTGACCCTAAGGGCAAAAGCGATATGGAAGTGATGAAATTCTGCCAGAGTTTCATGAGCGAGCTATTCCGCCACATTGGACCTGATACCGACATACCGGCTGGTGACATTGGTGTCGGCGGCAGGGAGATAGGCTTTCTGTTCGGCCAGTACAAGAAACTGACAAACACCTTCGCCGGCGTTCTGACGGGTAAGGGTCTGGAGTGGGGAGGTTCGCTTGTTCGTAACGAGGCCACAGGGTACGGTCTGGTTTACTTTGTGACGCGAATGCTACAGGACCGTGGAACCGACTGGAAGGATAAAAAGGTTGTGATTTCCGGTTCAGGAAATGTGGCTATCTATGCGACGGAGAAAGCGCAGGAGCTTGGCGCCAAGGTGATTGCCTTGTCCGATAGCAACGGCTACATAGTAGATGAGGAAGGCATCAAGCTCGATACCGTCAAGCGTATTAAGGAAGTAGAGCGGGGTCGTATCAAAGAATATGCTGCCGAGCACAAGTCAGCTACATTCCACGAAGGTTGGTATGGCATCTGGACTGTGCCGTGCGATGTGGCGCTACCAAGTGCAACACAGAATGAGATTGACCAGGCATCAGCCGAGACGTTAGTTAAAAACGGCTGTATTGCAGTCGGTGAAGGGGCAAACATGCCGTCGACACCGGAGGCGATAGACATCTTCCATGATGCGGGCGTGTCATTCGGCCCGGCCAAGGCGGCCAATGCGGGCGGTGTCGCAACCAGTGCTTTGGAGATGTCGCAAAATGCCATGCGGTTGAATTGGCCTTTTGACGAGGTGGATTCTCACCTGAAGCAAATTATGAACGACATATACGATCAATGTGTCGAAACTACCGAGGCGTACGGGATGAAGGACAATCTTGTTGCCGGTGCTAACATTGCGGGTTTCGTCAAGGTGGCAAATGCCATGATGGCACAGGGAATCGTATAAAGAAGACCCAACCAATGAATTTGGGGGGAGGCGTTTGCTGCTAACAAGTTACCTTTGTGTTTAGACTGGCAAAGATATGCAGAAGAAAAGATGCTCACATTTGTGGAAAATGGTTAATATTGCCAGCGGTTTGGTCGTAATGAAAAAGTGTTTTCATTGCAACAAGGTGTCCACCTGTTTCGTCTTTCATCATGAGCCGCCACTGGAACCCTGCCGCGAGCAGAGCCACTTCTGGAATTATGTGGAAAGTGATGAATCCTTTCATTTTGACCTCAAGTGCGCGAAGTGTGATACTTTGGTAAAACTTGACGAACTGGTGTGTCTCATGAAGTGTACGGGATGTGATGAGAGGTGTGGGGTTTGTATATTTATGCGAAGCCTCGAGCCGGAAGAGGTACAAGTTTACATTGCCATGGGACGGCGGCCTGTTGAGGAGAGGCGTCAACTTTCACAAGAACAATTCGGTGCTCTGGAGGCCTACTTTAACCAAAAAACCGACTCGTCAAGAAGGAAAGTAAAGATTGTTCGCCATGAAATGGTCAAGGACCTTGACAAATGTTATGCAGAAGTGGTCAGTGATGCAGATATGCTTTTTGCGACATCGGATGAAGTGAATTGAACGTGGTTAAGGCGGCAAATGCTATGATGGCGCAGCGTGTTTTACGGCCGACAAATCGGATTGACTAATCCGGTGCGGGATTACATCGCCGGATTGTTTGCTTTTCGTTTGAATCATGAAGGGCTTCTCGTATATTGGGGGGGAGCCCCTTTTCTTTACTGCAGAGCGATTGTGATTGACTGAGGTGCTGCCCAAAAACCGCAGCTTAGGTTTTAAGCGAAGGGCGTATAGAGAGGTTTTGTGAATTCGAGGTAATTTATGCGTGCTGCTGGTTGCCCAAGTACAGGCTTTGACCAACTTGATGAAATTTTATCTCGCCTCCAGTTTGGCGACAACGTCGTCTGGCAGGTTGATGATGTAAAGGACTACAAGGATTTTGTCGACCCTTACGTCGAAAGAGCACTTAAAGAAAAACGGGATATAGTATACATACGATTTGCCCACCACGAACCGCTTTTAGAGCCGACAGACGGTCTGACAATAGAAAAACTGGACGCCAACATCGGATTTGAACTGTTCTCCACTCAGATTCATAATATCATAACCGCTCACGGCCTTGGGGCATACTATGTTTTTGACAGCCTTTCCGATCTTTTGTCGGCCTGGGCAACGGATTTGATGATAGGCAACTTTTTCATGGTCACCTGTCCGTACCTTTTTGAACTGGATACTATCGCGTATTTTTCAATAATGCGCAACTATCACTCCTTTACAACGGTGGCGCGAATAAGAGAGACGACACAACTGTTGCTTGATCTTTATAAGCTTGGGGGCACTTACTACGTTCACCCATTGAAGGTATGGAATCGATACTCGCCAACCATGTTTCTACCACATCAGAAAGTGGAGGAAAAGTTTGTTCCGGTTACCACCAGTGTCGATGCCGGGAGGCTGTTCTCGTACATATCGGAGGAAGCTCGAAAAAGCGCGCGCAGGAAGCTGGATTACTGGGACAGATTGTTCCTTAACGCCGAGGAGTTGCTTCACGAAGAATCATCGGAGGAGCAAAAGAATCTCGCAATTGAAGAAATCTGCAAAGTAATGATCGGGCGCGAGCGGCGAATGCTTTCTCTGGTTAAGAAGCATATTTCGCTTCAGGATTTACTCGAGGTCAAGGCCAGGCTGATTGGGTCCGGCTATATAGGCGGCAAAGCAGTCGGAATGCTGCTTGCGAGAAAGATTCTGAACAAGGATGAAGATTTTGACTGGAAGAGACATCTTGAGAGGCATGATTCATTCTACATAGGCTCGGATATTTTCTATGCATACATAGTCCAAAACGGCTTATGGAAATTGCGGATAGAACAAAAAACCAAGGCCGGATACTTCGCCAAGGCTGAGGTATTAGGCGAAAAGATGCTGAAAGGCAAATTCCCGGATGAGGTTAAAGAGCAATTCCTGGAATTGATAGAATACTTCGGCCAGTCGCCCATCATTGTGCGATCAAGCAGTTTATTGGAAGATGCCTTCGGGAACGCGTTTGCAGGGAAATACAAAAGTATCTTTCTTGTTAATCAGGGCTCACCCGATGAGCGTTACGCGAAGTTTGAGGACGCCATTCGGCAGATATACGCGAGCACCATGAATAAAGATGCGTTGGCATATCGACTGCAGATGGGTCTGGACCAGCAAGAGGAACAGATGGCTCTGCTCGTACAAAGGGTATCGGGTTCATATCATAAACATTACTTTTTCCCGGATGTTGCCGGAGTGGGCGTTTCTTATAACGCTTTCGTATGGAACAGGAGTCTGAATCCCCAAGCGGGCATGCTGAGGGTGGTCTTAGGCCTCGGTACGAGAGCAGTTGACAGGGTGGAAAATGATTATCCACGAATCGCGGCCTTGGATGAACCTCTGGTCAGACCTCATGCCGGCATAGAGAATATCAAGAAGTTCTCGCAACACTATGTTGATGTATTAAGCATAAATGAAAATAAACCTGAAACAGTCTCACTGCGTGAACTTCTGAAAAGCGTTCCGGACCTTGCTCTCGAGCTTGTTGCCATTGAGGATCGCGCAGGAAACGTCAGAGCGAAAGAGCTTGGAATCGACGGCGACAAATCCTGGGTTCTCACTTTTGACAAACTGCTCGGTGAAACCGATTTTGTACCGCATATGCGAAGGATGCTTAAGAGGCTTGAAGAATACTACGACTATCCGGTCGATATCGAATTTACTCTCAATTTCCCCAAGGACCGGTCGCCCCAGATTAACCTGCTTCAGTGCAGGCCGCTGCAGACCAAAGGTATTGGAAGAAAGGTTGAAATTCCCGAACACATAGATGAAGCTCGTATTCTATTCAGGTCGCAGGGCTGTTTCATGGGGGGCAGTATCTCTCAGTCGATTCATAGAGTTATTTATATCGATCCCGAAGGATATATCGGCCTGCCGATGGGTCGGAAATACGACGTTGCGCGGATTGTCGGTAAGCTTAACGGGCAGGTCAAGAACAAGGAACAGGAGGTGATTATGCTAATTGGACCGGGCAGATGGGGCACCACGACTCCATCGTTGGGTGTGCCCGTGAGTTTCTCTGAAATCAATAACATGTCGGTGCTTTGCGAGGTTTCCTATCCGAGTGGAAACCTTATGCCGGAGCTTTCTTACGGCAGTCATTTTTTCCAGGACCTTATCGAAGGTGGTATTTTTTACACAGCGCTGTTTTGTGAAAAGAATGATGTTGTCTTCAACAGGGGCCAATTTGATAATCATCCCAATATGCTGGAGGCAGTTTTGCCTGGGTCCGCCAAATATGAAGATGTCATACGAGTATATGATATGAAAGATGCGGGCTTAAAGATTTTGGCGGACGTCATATCACAAACGGTAGTGTGTTTCAGTTAGAGTTCTACGCTAATATTGCGGATTTTGTCAAAGCGAGAAATGCCATGATGGCTTGCGCTGTCGTATAAAAAATATGTCAGCGGAATTAAAGGACGTAAAGCGGGGGGTAGGCGTCCTTTTTTATTGCGTAGTTGGGAACGTGCCTTTAGAATTGTCCGCTATGGTAGAGGAAATAGATATAAAGAAGGTTGCTCGGCAGCATCTTGAGATGGACAGGTTTTTCGCGGGGGATTTTACCATTAAGTCCGAAAAGGTCCGGGCCCAAGAGCAGAATTTGCAAGTCGAAGCCAATGAGGCGGTCAGGAAGATGGAACGAATTGCCGCACAGGTCCGCGCCTGCCGCAGGTGCCCGCTTGGCGGGCTTCGGACGAATGCGGTTCCCGGTGAAGGCAACGTCCAGGCTCGGATTGCGTTTGTAGGTGAGGCACCCGGGGCCGATGAAGATGCGCAGGGCCGGCCGTTTGTGGGCAGAGCGGGTAAGTTATTGGATAAGATAATTGCGGCGATGGGGCTGAAGCGCGAAGAAGTCTTCATCGGTAACATACTGAAATGCCGGCCGCCGGAGAACCGCGACCCGCGTCCGGAGGAGATAGTTAAATGTCTGCCGTATCTGCAGGAGCAGTTAGAGATAATAAAACCCGAGGTAATTGTTGCTTTGGGCGCTCACGCGGCCAGGACATTGCTGGATACTACTAAATCGATAGGCCAGCTTCGCGGCAAGTTCCATGATTATTATCCCGGTGCATTAGCCATGCCGATTAAACTCATGGCTACGTATCACCCCGCCTATCTGCTTCGCAACTATTCAGAGTCCAGCCGTAGAGCGGTCTGGGAGGACATGCAGCAGGTCCTGGCAGAATTAGGTTTGCCGATTCCGGAGCCCGGCCGCAAGTAACATCAATCGGTTTTATCTTTTTTGTCAGCGGTTTCGACCTTCTCGGCAAGCTCGGCAAGACGGTATTCTATCTCTAACAGCTTCTCGCGTGTGTTTACTTCAGAACGCTGTATCGAATGTAATAGAATAGTCGCTTTTCCCAGGTTCGCACCAGTTCCCGAAAAGCATCTTTTTGGCCCCGTTTGCATCTCAGGACCAAGAGCTCATAGTAGATTGCCTGTTTTCTGTTCACCTGTAGCTTCTCCTTTTTGGCCATCACCATTATAGTTGCGCAGATACACTTGCAGGTTCAACTCTTTTTTAGATTCTCAAAGAGAGTGCCTCAGAAGTCCAAAAACCCGGTATATCTTATCATCTCAGGTTAATATGGGTAAGGATTAAGATGAGTCACTTAGGCTGGCCCATCGTACGGGTCAGTATATGAAATGTTCCGGCATAAAGTCCGGTTGGTTTGAGTCGGTTAGAAAGTGATTGCAAGTCGAAGTACTTCTATTTCGGATAAGGCCCTATTAAATATCTTCACGTCATCGATCTTGCCGTCGAAGAACTGCAGGCCGCCCGTATATGCCATTCGGCCCATCTCCTTGTCGAAAGGTGCATCGGAATTGTAGCTGCCCCCGCCCGGAGTATTGGTAACATAGGACGACTCAAAACCGTCGATATAAATCTTGCACGTTTTTGAGTCGGCATCCCAAACGGCAGCGACATGATGCCAGTTGTCGGATTCCAATGAGCCTGCGGGTGTAGCAAAGTAAGCATCGACAGTGGAGTAGCCCGCCCAGAAGTCAATATATAGGTTCTCGCCGATTCCCTGTTTTCTCAGTATCCAGCCTGCGGTGCTGTCGGGGAAAACGCCTATGATTATTCCCTTGCCGGTTG
>Ga0114922_10001552_pt1 | contig 21907 bp, 17 predicted proteins | sample AartaG_FD_100975 | JGI IMG/M metagenome (GOLD analysis project Ga0114922, IMG submission 100975) | Deep subsurface microbial communities from Aarhus Bay to uncover new lineages of life (NeLLi) - Aarhus_00045 metaG | ecosystem: Environmental > Aquatic > Marine > Oceanic > Sediment | place... | reverse complement strand
TTCTTGAAGTTCCAAAAAAGTTAAGACAGAACCTGGTGCGCCAGAGACGAATGACCATTCGTTTATGGGAATATCAATGATACGGTTGATACTATCCGGTCTTCCGTCAATCAGAATATCATCGTTGTATTTATTGGAAAACTTCATACCCTCAGCATTCGCATTGAAGTCCCAGGATTGTCGCATGCTGTATAACAGGATCGAGATTTCCGCACCCAGGTACATTTCGCTTAAGTCTTTGGTGGAGATACTGGCACCCGTTTCAATTTTGGCACTGAAGGGATAGAACTTTATCGTGAGATAGAAGGGCGTATCATGGGAAATAAAGGGTCCAATTTGTAAGGTTTGACGGGCTTGCCGTATGAATCTGACGATGGGTTTTTGTGACACTTTAATATCGTCATAACGATATAGATTCTCTTCGGTCATAATGATCTCAATAGGGGAAATGGCTATATCAATAATGCCGCCGAAACGTAACTTTAAGGTGTCAAAAATATCCTGGCCATTTCCCCAGGGTTCTTTGATGACAATATCCTGAACCATGCCGTGCGTGCTCAGACTAACGGTGTAATAGGTAGTGCCGATTCGATCTTCTTCGGCAACATAATCGAAGCCATACGGTGTGGGAACCTCTTCTTGAATTGTCGATGAGTGGTAGAGATAACCATAGGCTTTTTTATCCGGATCATCCGGATCGCTGGCAACGAGTTCCATTCTTGCATGACTTTTTGCTTCATCGTTATCAATCCAGGCGTTTTCAGGAGCTCTGTCACCGAGATCCCTTACCATGAATACGAGTTCGTCGTGGTCACTGAGATCATTGTCATGACTGTCGATATCCCATTCTTCCGGTATAAAATAAAACCATCGATTGCGTGGAGGGTTGTATGGGTCTGTACCAAAGGTTTTTTCGTCGATCTGGAATGGTATCATTCGCCATGATTGGGTATCGCCATCATAGGAATACATGACTATTTCGTTAACGGGTATGCCAAAGAAATGGGAAAGCAAATCACCCTGAACGACTACGGGTTCGTAGGATCTTTCATCACAGAGATCTTGAGCAGGGGATAAACAATAATCGAGAATGAGGCATGTGGTCAGTACCCCAACGAAAGTGTGCTTTAACAATTCTCTTGCATATATCATTTTTTCTCCCATTGAATAACAATCACAGAATTGCAACCCGCAAAGCCTGAGAAGTATGGTGGATCGTATTTTAGGAACAATTCAATGGCAAACTGCAAAATCAAAATGTCTATGTAGTATTTAATCAAAATCTTCACAAAAATCAAATAAAAAATCTTGAACGTGCATAAAAACAGCGGTCCATAACAATCAATCCTTTAAAAAGGATGGTTGACAAATTGAATTTTATCATTTATATTAAAAGCCTATTAACATTAATCGGGAATGGTGAGAATGACATGATTCCTACATCAGAATTTAGAAACGGTTTGGTTATGAAAATGAATGGTGAGCTCTTCTCGGTCGTTGAGTTTCAGCATGTGAAACCGGGAAAGGGTGGGGCCTTTGTCCGTACTCGATTAAAGAATGTAAAGACGGGTCGTGTCATTGACCGGACTTTTCGATCCGGAGAGAAAATCGAAGATGTGCGTCTGGAGACGAGAGCGCTTCAGTATCTATATCTTGGCGATGGAGAGTTCGTATTTATGGATACGAACTCTTATGATCAGATTTCCATCTCGAAGGAGATTGTGGGTGAGGCAGTAAAGTTCATGAAAGAAGGGATGGAAGTGGAGATTCTGTTCGATGGGAATAATCCCATCGGAGTTGAACTTCCCATATTCGTGGAGTTGGAGATTGCAAAAACGGATCCCGGCGTGAGAGGAGATACAGCGTCCGGTGGAGCTAAACCGGCTACTCTGGGTACGGGAGCCGTGATACAGGTTCCACTGTTTCTCGAGGAAGGGGAAATTGTAAAAGTGGATACACGGACAGGGAATTATGTGGAGAGGGTTAAATAGGGAGTGGCAAACCCAGGGGAGAAGAAATTATGGATTTGAATATAATCAAACGTCTCGTCAAATTAGTCGAAACGAGTGATATCGAGGAGTTGGAAATTCAGGAGGAAGGTTTCCAGGTTCGCATTACCAGAAGCAAAGGAGTCACCCAAAATCCGCTTGTGGCTGCTGCTCCTCATATGCCTTCAGCGTCTCCGGTCATCGTTCCACCTCCCCAAGAACCACCGGTTCAGGATGCCAAAGTCGAGTCCTCGGCGGAAGCAGAATCGGAAAATGTTGTGGAAATCTGTTCTCCCATGGTGGGGACATTCTATCGTGCCCCTGCACCCGATGCCGCTCAATATGCCGAGGTTGGAGATGTGATCCAGCCTGGTAAAGTTCTCTGTATCATCGAAGCCATGAAATTGATGAATGAGATTGAGGCAGAGGTCTCCGGTAAGATTGTTAAAATCCTGGCGGAGAATGCCCAGCCAGTTGAATACAACCAACCCCTTTTCCTCGTCGAGAAATCTTAATCCGGGAAATGAAAGAATAATACAATAGGTTTTATCTGTGATTCAAAAGATACTCATAGCCAATCGGGGGGAGATTGCTCTCCGCGTCATCCGGGCTTGTAAGGAACTGGGCATTAATACGGTGGCTATTTACTCTGAGGCCGACAGAGAATGCCTACATGTCAGATTCGCCGACGAGGCCGTTTGTATAGGACCACCACCACCCACCGAGAGTTATCTGAATATATCTCGAATCATCAGTGCGGCCGAGATCAGTAATGCCGATGGCGTGCATCCAGGTTATGGATTCTTGGCAGAGAATGCAGAATTTGCTGAAATCTGTGAATCGGCGGAATTGATATTCATTGGCCCTTCTTCCAAAATGATTTCCCTGATGGGAGATAAAATATATGCTAAGAATCTCATGAAGAATTCTGGCGTGCCCGTGATCCCTGGGAGTGAAGGAGGCGTTCGGGATGATAAAGAGGCTCTGGGTTTGGCTAAGGGAATCGGGTATCCGATTATTATGAAAGCAGCGGCTGGGGGTGGAGGACGGGGAATGCGAATTGTGCGGGATGAGAAAGAACTCACACGAGCTTTTGCTATGGCCCATGCTGAGGCTCAGGCTGCCTTCGGGAACCCCACTCTATATATGGAGCGTTATTTTGAGTCTCCTCGCCATATCGAAGTCCAAATCTTGGGTGACGGCAAAGGGCAGGTCATTGCCCTTGGCGAAAGGGAGTGTTCGATTCAGCGAAAACATCAGAAACTGATCGAAGAATCACCTTCGCCTGTTGTGGATGCAGCGCTTCGAAAGCAATTGGTCGATGCAGCTTTGGCTGGAGCCAAGACAGTAGGGTACCGGAGTGCCGGAACGGTGGAGTTTCTCCTGGATGAGGATGGTGATTTTTACTTCATGGAGATGAACACGCGAATTCAAGTGGAACATCCGGTGACTGAAATGGTTTATGGTATCGACCTTCTCAAGGAACAGATTCGTGTTGCTGCCGGAGGAGCACTCAACGAGATGCATGCGACGATGGAACCAAAGGGCCATGCCATCGAGTGTCGAATTAACGCCGAAGACCCTTTTAGAGGGTTCCGCCCGATGCCTGGAGAAATCACCAGTTTTCATGTTCCGGGAGGATTCGGAATAAGGGTCGATACACATGCCTATGCCCAGTATATGGTCCCTCCGTTCTATGATTCTCTCTTAGCCAAGATTATCTCACACGGTTTTGATCGAGAGGAGGCGCTGAACCAGATGACAAGGGCCTTGGAGGAATTCATCATCGAAGGGATTCCAACGACAATTCCATTTCATAAACAAATACTGAATCATGAAAAATTCATTCAAGGAGATTTTAATACACATTTCCTTGATCATTTTGAACTCAAACCCGAATAAAAGAATAGGTGAGAATTATGAACGTTCCTGAGAATCTACATTATACCAAAGAACATGAGTATGCTCTGGTCGAGGGCGATATTGCCACTATCGGGATTACCGAATATGCCCAGGGGGAATTGGGTGACATCGTATTTATCGAGTTCCCGCAAGTGGGTGACGCAACAAAACAAATGGAAGCCTGTGCGAACATCGAAGCCGTAAAAGCGGTGTCGGATCTGTATGCTCCGGTTTCCGGGGAAGTTGTGGAAGTGAACAACGAGTTAGAATCGAATCCACAGTTGGTGAATAAGGATCCATACGGTCAGGGATGGATCGTGAAAGTAAAAATGTCCGATCCTGGCGAACTGGATGCTCTCATGTCGGCGGAGGACTACAAGAAGCTGATCGAATAGTTCGATTTTATAGAATGGTCATGAAGCCCCATGTTTTATGGGGCTTTTTTTAATAAAAATGGAGTTGCATCATGAAACCCTGGAAAACGCTTTCAAAACGATCTATTCTGGAGCATGGTGAGTTTTTGACTGTTGAAAGTCATCGGATCGAGCTGCCTGACGGACGAATCATCGAGGACTGGCCATGGATCATCACCCGTGATTTCGTTATTGTTCTCTGTGTAACCGCAGAAGGAAAGTTTCTTTGTTTTCGTCAGGTGAAATATGGTGTGAATGGACCAACACTGGCCCCTGTCGGAGGCTATATCGAAGCTGATGAAGATCCTTTGGATGCGGCGAAACGGGAGCTTTTGGAAGAGGTTGGTAATGAAGCGACGGAGTGGATCGATCTTGGTTCATATCAGGTAGGGGGAAACCGGGGAATCGCCACGGCATATCTGTATTTAGCTCGAAATGCTCGGTTCGTGGCTGAACCTATCAACGATGACTTGGAAGAACAACAACTGCTCCGACTCAGCCAGTTTGAAGTAGAAAAAGCACTTTTAAAAGGGGAGTTTAAAGTACTTTCGTGGACTGCTGCCGTGGCTTTGGCCTTACATTATATGAAAATGGAGGAGAAATAAAAGTCATGAATAAACTGAAAAAACAAATGGTTGTGGCTGCCGTGGTGTGTGTTGGGATGGGGATGATCGTCGTGGCGAAGTCAAAGGATGTAAAATTTGTCCAAGAGAAACCACGTGTTAATGGCCAACGTCTCGAACGACGGATCGAAGAACTCTCTCAATACGGTCGGCTCCCCAATGGTGGCATCCATCGGGTGGCTTATAGTGAAGCCGATTTACAGGGTCGTCAATATATCGTGTCTCTAATGAGAAATGCGGGGATGGTTGTGCGAGTCGATGCGGCCAGCAATATCATCGGGCGGAGAGAAGGCCGTGATCCCAAACTTCCTGCGATTCTAATCGGATCTCATAGTGATACAGTCCCTGAGGGGGGCAAGTATGATGGGGCCCTGGGCGTACTTGCAGCTATCGAATGTGTGCAGGTACTCGAAGAAAACGATATAGTGACTCGCCATCCAGTGGAAGTAGTTGTGTTTGCCAATGAAGAAGGTGGTTTGATTGGCAGTCGGGGCATGATTGGGAAGATGACACCCGAAGCCCTGGCCGTAGTAAGCCACAGCGGGAAGACAGTGGGGGAGGGCATCGTGTTTCTCGGGGGAAATATGGAAAAGTTACCGGAAGCCGTCAGGAGTAAGACGGATATTAAGGCGTTCATTGAGCTCCATATCGAGCAAGGCGGTATCCTGGAGAATGAGAATACCGATATTGGTGTGGTCCAGGGGATCGTAGGGATTCACTGGTGGGATGTGACCGTAGTAGGATTTGCCAACCATGCCGGTACCACACCCATGGATAACCGAAGAGACGCCCTCCTGTCAGCGGCTCATCTGGTCATTGCCGTCAATCGTGTGGTCACCAGCATGCCAGGACGACAGGTCGGAACCGTTGGTCGTATACACGCCGAGCCGGGTGCGCCCAATGTGATTCCGGGAAAGGTGGTCATGAGTCTGGAGATACGAGACTTGTCGGAAGACAAAATACTGTCGATATATGAAAAAATAGCCGGTGAGGCCAGGGCTATCGAGGAGAAGTTGGGTACAAAGATCACTTTTTCTGCAATCGATGCCAAGTCGATAGCAGCTCCAATGAATGAGCGGATGCTAAAACTACTCGATGAATCATGTCGTGATTTAGGATACAGCTCTAAAGTCATGCCCAGCGGAGCGGGCCACGATGCCCAGAATATGGCCAAGATCGTTCCTACAGGGATGTTTTTTGTGCCCAGTGTGGGAGGGATCAGTCATTCGCCTAAGGAATTCACCCGGGCTGAAGACATGACAAAAGGAGCCAATGTCATGCTGCAGACTGTTCTCAAGATAGATACCGGTGGTTTGAATTAAACCTTTTATCAATATAAAATCTTGAATCATGCCAAAGGCAGATGCGCCTAGGCGCATTTTCAGTCAAGTTTCCCCCTACTGGTTACTGGCTGATGGCTTCTGGTAGCTGGTTTCTGGCCACTGGGTGCTGGTTAATAATTCAACCATTTCAAATTGTGGCAATTCACTTATTTGAATTCCGTTTTCTCGGTCTATTTGCTCTTGGTCTGGGATTTTTTTAATTTCTCTAATTGTTTTTGAAGCGATTTTATCTCTCGGAGTAACTGCTCCTTTGACTTGTCTTCGAGCTTCATTGTAAATCTCCAAGATTAATGTTTAACGAGTTCTATCAATCTCCGTGCGTTCTTAGGTGCGAATCCTGCAAGATCGTTGTTGAAATAGACATAAATTTGTTTTGCTCCAGCTCGCACCATCCGCTGCATAAGCTCAACGATGTTCTTCAATTCTCGAGCCGAATATTCATACCCATACCATGATTCACGGCCGTGAAGTCGGATGTAGGCGATATCTGAGGTCAGCCAATCAGTGAGTTCGGTTTTCGGGGAATCGGCGTTGCAGAAGATGGATCCTATTTCATGCAGGAGAGTCTTCGTTTCCTCTGTCAACCATTTCTTATGTCGAAATTCGACGGCGATCCGTCGGGGGTCGCCAAAAGACAAGAGGGCCTCATTGAGCCTGTCAGGATCGTAGGGTGTATTGGGTGGGAGTTGGAGGAGAATCAGACCGAATTTTTCTTTCAATAGTGAAGCCGATGTCCAGAAAGCATGAATTTGTTCTTCAACGTCTATCAGGTATTTGCGGTGAGTGATCAACCTGGGTGCTTTTAAGACATAATGAAAATTGTCCGGAGCACGTTTGTACCATTTTTCATAGGTCTGATCCTGGGAGAATCGATAAAATGTGGCATTGACCTCTACTGTCTGGAACTTTGTGATGTAGTAGTCGAACCAGCGGCTCTGGGGCCAATCATGAGGATAAAAATTGCCCTTCCAATGGGGATAACTCCATCCTGAGGTTCCAATGAAGAGATCTGTTTCGTTTATTTTCATTGTAGTGCGTTTAGTGCCGATTTTAGTCTAAGTATCAGTAAATTTCTGAATCAATTGTGAAGATTAAGGTATCCGAGAATGTAATTTATAATAGGAACATTTAACGGATTTGTCAAGGTGATTTTTTGTATTGACAAATTTATTTTGTGTAGACCATTGGAATATAAAATGATGGGTGTGACCTAGAAGCCAAAGTTCAATAATTATCCATCGTGCAAATTCCTACGAAGTTTTTCCAGTGTCTCTGCTCCATTTGTATTTTCCGGATTCAGCTCCAGTGATTTCTCATAGTTTTGAATTGCCGGGTCCTTCTGGCCGTCTTCCATATAGGCTTCACCCAGGCTATCGTATACATTCCATGAATCAGGAAAGGCAACCATAAAGCATTTAAAATTTCCATTGTCGCCCCAGTGCCAGTAGGATATGTCATCGGGTGTCTGTTGTAGTCCTATGCCCAATCCCCAGGCGACTGAATTGGATTCCTGGGGGGCCGCGCTGCTCTGAGGTGTCAACATACTGTCTATAGTCGTCTTCAGCAGTCCCTGATGATTCATGATGGCCATGATAAAACGGCCAAAATCGGGAGCGGTTGTATGCAGGCTGGCTGAGGCCCTGACGTTTTCAGGTTTTCCCTTTCGTGTGACGTCCTCCATGAAACCGTGGGGATGCGCTGCGGTTGTGTCGTATCGTTTCATCCAGACATAACTGCTAAAAATAAAATATAAAAATTTCAAAAGGTAAACGACAAACGAAGATGTAAAAATATGATTTCTATAAGCGGTGATTTCGTACCTCTAAATGTAATACCGAAGATTATGATAAAAATAAAAATATTTATGCAAAACATAAAAATATCCTTGTAAAACATGAAACAATATGTTAAATTATACGTACAGATGATCAGGACACTCATTCCATTGTTTAAGTAAAGAACTGTTATGGGTATAAAAGTCAATCTGGATTTAATGATGGTCAAACGGAAGATGTCCCTGACCGAACTTTCGGAGAAGGTCGGAATATCGATGACCAATCTCTCGTTGTTAAAAACGGGTAAGGTCCGTGGTATTCGGTTCAATACCCTGGCAGCCATCTGTGAAATCCTGGATTGTAAACCCGGGGACATCCTGGATTTCGATTTGGATGAAGAGTAGAATATTGTTTTCATTGAACATTTTTGAATATTCAGAGGATTTTTTTGTTTAATATTTGATACATAAAATTTGTAAAAATAAGAGAAAAACTGAAACCACCGAGTAGAATTTGAATATCGAATATTGAACAAGGAATTTTGAATTTCGAATTCAACTATTTCGTTGTGTCCACCAACGGGGCCTTTGCCTCAAGTATAATTTTTTTATGGTTTTTTTTCATGTTACGAAAGGAGGACCTTATGTCCAGTACAGCATCAAAATGGCTTGCCGGCTGTGGCATTGGTTGTGGTGTGATCATTCTACTCATTATTATTGTTATCGGTGTTGGTTATTTCTTCGTTAGAGATACGGTGGAGGATTTTAAGGAAACGGAGGTTTCCATGGAGGTTCTGGAAGATGCCTATGGAAGCGTCAGGGATTTTTGTCCGGATCCTGATGGTCAAATCCGGCCGGAAAGAGTGGAGGCATTCCTGGCCGTCCGGGATAGTACGGCATGGATTCGTGAGGAAATAGAACAATCCCTTGGAAAGATCACCGACGATGTCCATCGAGTCGAGGAAGAAGAGAAACCTTTTTGGCGTGTGTTAGGGATTGTTCGGAAGGCTATCAGTACCATTCCAAAGCTGCCGGAGTACTACACCACCCGGAATTATGCGCTGTTAAATCGAGGGATGGGTTTGGGGGAATACTACTATATCTACGTCGTAGCCTACTATTCCTGGCTTGGAAAACTTCCTGAAGATGGTCCCGAATTTCAAATGATGGGTGATGATTCCGGTTCCAGACGAAACCGTTGGTACAGAGATGAGGAAGAGGATCAGGAAGAAGACGATCGCGATTGGCAGGATGACGATGTCCGGGAGAATCGACGTTATAGAATCGTTCGCAATATACACGGGATGGTTTTGCCCATGTTGCGTCATCAACTGGAAGAATTAAGAGAAGATACATCCACACGATATCGTAGATCATGGCGAAGGGCTCTGGAGGCAGAAATCGAGGCAATGAGGGAGGATCGTGAAAGGTTGCCGTGGCAGGATGGGCTGCCCGAAGTCATAGAGGCTTCTTTGCGGCCTTTCAGGAGTCAGCTGGAAGCGAGTTACAATGTTCTGTTGAATCCCCTCGAATTAGAGCCGGGTAGCAATCGGTGAGTAACAATATTGTGTGATCCGATCTATTCCTAACGCGCTAAAGCGCAAGTGCCTAAAGCTTGTCCTGAGCGGAGCGAAGGATCTTAAAGTGCCTAAAGTTCACATCCCAAACACCCCATAACCTCGATCAATAATTTTGTTAAGAAAACAAAGTTTTTCAGAGTAATAGAATAACTTGGTCAATTGGAGGATTTTACAAATGAACGCAAAATTCAATAAAGAGATGTTCTGGAGACGGATCAGCGGATTCAGAAAAGAGTATGAATTAAGAGCAGAGGGGAGACCCATTTCTATACTTAAAAGAAAAAGTATATTCAGCGGGTGTGCTTCGGGTGAGGTCGACGGTAAAAAAGTGAAGTTTGTTTCAAAGGGAGGAATAAATCGGTCAATTACCATCAAAGATATTGATACAAAAGAAAAGATTGGAGAGATAGACTTGAAATGGTATGGTAACAATAATGGTGTACTGAAACTCGCTTCAGGGAAAGAATATGTTTGGAAGTGCATCGATTTTTTCCGGGGACGATGGGCATGGGTGGATGGGGAAAATAGAGAGATATTGCTGTTCAAACCGGAGAATTTGTTGAATAAATCAGGAAGTATCGATCTCTCAATTGAAAATGATGTCGGTCTCCTGACACTGCTGGGCCTTCACCTCAAACTCTTTTTCAACTACTGGATTATTATTGCCGTCGTAGTGATCATTGCCGTCTTGAGGGACTAAATGAATTATCAATTGTCAATTGATGATTGGCAATTGATAATTCAAATTGGAACTGGCTCACCCGAGGTTGTTGAGGGAAGAATTGGCAGTCCAATTAAAAACGCCTCAGATTTCACCGAATGAGTCTTTTGAATTCTTCTCTTTTGGGACGGTGCATGATCAGGGCAAGGGCTGAAACCGCTGTAAATATATAAAAATTTTGAATATCCTTGAATAAAAACAGAAGGATAAATCCATAAACAATAATTCCTTCGGACAAAGCGCAGGTAATGATGATAGTGGATTTATATTTCGCCATAGCCTGAGTAGGCCTTATTGGAGTACCGTTGTGCGGGGTTTCCATTCCTCCTGATCCAATACGGACTTGAATCATTACTCGTCGCAAAACGAAGGAGATCATAAACTGTGCCGCTGCCACAAAGAAAAAAATATTCCGATAAAGTTCATGATTTAAATCGGATTGATGAAGTTCTGCTCGGGCCTGCATCAAGATCGCTATCGGGATATAGAGTCCCAATGAACAGATCATGCCTATCCAAATGAAAGAGATATTCCTGAAGTCCCTGTCAATTATTTCCTTATCGTTTAGATCCATTATTGTATCCCTTAATGTATTAGTAAACCACAGAGGCCACCGAGAGCATAACGTAAATATACAAAAAAGCGGGACCACGCAACAAAGAGATCGGCGCTCCCGATGATCGGGATTGTGTCCTGACGCCCCGGGACAGTGATCTCAACCCGGTATTTGGACTGGTGGTCATGGCCCCGCTTTAATGAATTTTAAGTGTAATAATTATGGTCTTACTCCTTATTTTTGCTTTCGCCGATCTTCTCCTCTTTTGCAATCATGTGCATTTTGGCTGTTTCCGATAAAAGTTCCTGCATGGAAACGGCCATATCGTGGGGATCGGCCACAGCACCATCGAGAAGGAGGACGCTGTCAAAGAGACTGTTTACGATTTTGGTCAGGATGCGATCCTTGGCATTCTTTTTATAGATCTTCAAAAGATTCTTAATCATCGGGTGGGTCGTATTGATTTCCATGATTTTGGGAATGGGTTTGGCATCCTTATTCACCATTTGCATTATTTTTTCCATCTGCTTTGACATGGTCTTATCCGATGACACCAGGACCGCCGGACTATCCACCAACCTTTCGGAAAGACGTACGTCCTCGACTTTATCTCCCAGTATGTTCTTGATGCGACGGGTTAGTTTCTCTAACTCTTTCACATCCTTGTCACTTTCTTTCTTCGTCTTTTTCTTTTCCTCTGGGGCGATCTCCGAGAGCTTTGATGGGTCGGCCTGATCGACCGATAGGATCTTTTTACCTTTGAACTCTATAAGACCAGGAAGTACGAATTCATCGATGGGATCGAAACAGTAGATCACTTCAATATCGTTGGCTTTGAAGATTTCCATACCCGGGTTGTTATCGAGAGCTTCACGAGAGGTCCCGGAAAGGAAATAAATTTCGTCTTGCTTCTCCGGCATACGGTCTACATAGGTTTTTAAAGAGATCAAGGTTTCCTCATTATCGCATTTGGATGAATTGAACCGGAATAGCTCCGCAATTTTTTCTTTATGCGTATAATCGGTGTACCCCTCTTTCAGTATTCGTCCGAACTGTTTCCATAGCTCATCGTATTGCTCGGTTTCTTTTTCTGAAAATTCCAGAAGATATGAGAGAAATTTACTGATGACTGTGTTTTTTATTTTGAACAGGTAGGGATTCTCCTGCAGAGTTTCTCGTGAGATATTAAGGGGGAGATCATCACTTTCCAGTACCCCCTCTACAAATCGAAGGTAGGGAGGAAGGATGTCTTTGGCCTTGGCGTCAACCATGACGCGCTTTACAAAGAGGTGAATCCCCTCATCTTTTTTTCCAAAACCCATGAGCTCGAAATTAGTTTTTGGAACGAAAAGCAGAGCGTGAAATTGGAGGGGCACATCCGCCGAGAAATGAAGCCATGTCAAGGAATCTTCATCCTGCCTGGCAATGAACTTGAAGAATTCGTCGTACTGTTTCTTCTTTACGACAGATTTTGGTTCCCGCCAGATGGCCGATATTTTATTGACCTGTTCCCCATCGAGGAAAATCGAAAAGGGGACGAAGTTGGAGTATTTTTCAATGGTCGATTTCACGTGGACATTATCGGAAAATTCGGAAGCGTCTTCTCTCAGGAAAACCCTGATAGTCGTCCCGCGTCTTACACCATCATTTGCAGGTGTGATTTGAAAGGATCCTCTGCCATCACTGATCCATGTGTGGGCAGACTCCTCGGTATCGGCCGGTTTAGAGGTGATCTCTACCTTTTCACCTGCCATAAAGACGGAATAAAAACCCACACCAAACTTACCGATGAGATTGATATCGTCTTGATTCTCCTTGGATAGATTTTTCAGGAAGTCAGATGTTCCGGAACGGGCGATGGTGCCGATGTTTTTTACCAATTCATCCCGGGTCATGCCGATACCTGTATCTGTAATGGTGAAGGTCTTATTATCTTTATTTAGCTCGATCCGTATCTCCATATTAAGGTCCTTGTCAGCAATCTCTATTCCCATGACCTCTTTGAGACGAACTTTATCCAGGGCATCGGCGGCATTCGAAATGAGTTCACGGATGAAAATATCGCGGTGTGTATAAAGAGAATGGATTAAAATATCGAGTAGCTGGCTGACTTCGGCCTTAAACTTATAATTTTTTTTCTCGGTGGATTTGGCTTCTGGCATAGTTACTTGTACCTCATTGATCAATAATTCTCAATACAGTTTAAAAATGCGAATAACATTATATAAAATAATGGATCATATCATAATTGTCAAGAGGATTTATCGCCCTTATACAGACAACACTATCTCCATGGAATCGATTTTCTCTCGTCTTCAGTCATGGGTGGAAGGATGGCGATACCCGATTCGGTGCGGTGTCCTTCTGAATCGTGGACGCTGAATCCCAGACCGGTGCGTTTTCCGGTATGTTTGTCGATTTTACCTCTAACAGCACAACATCCATATTCTCCAATTTTATTCAGGGCAACAATCTTCAGTCCGAACATCGGTTTTCCATTGTGCCGATCGATCACCCTTTGACAAACATATCGACAGGCATCTTGGGGTGATAGTCCCTCTCGCATTTTCTCTACGGTAAAGAAACTGGCGCAGACTTTTATAGACTCGGCCCCATGTCCAGTGGCCCCTGCCGCGCCTATATCGTTATCCACATACAGTCCGGCGCCGATGATAGGGGAGTCTCCCACACGACCTACAATTTTAAAATGGTGTCCTACTGTGCTCGTCACGCCGGAAAGATCACCATTCGCATCTAAAACAAGTACGTTTATCGTCCCACTCCCTTCCGGCTTATATTTATAGTTTGAGGGATGATAATAGTCTCTTTCACTTAAATTTTCTTTCCACTCGACCCAATGTTGACGTGCCTCTTCTGTCAACAGAGATTCTTCCTTGAATCCATGCATTTTGGCAAATTTTAATGCTCCTTTACCGACGAGCATGAGATGATCTGTTCGTTCCATTACCAACCTGGCCACAGAACAAGGCGTCTTGATGTTTTCCAAGGCTGCCACTGAGCCTGCATTATTGTTATCCGGACCGTTCATGACCGATGCGTCGAGCTGTAAAAAACCCTCCTCGTTGGGATCGCCACCATAACCCACGGTGGGATCCTTTGGATCGATTTCGGATACATTGGTTGCTTTTTCAGCGGCATCCATAGGGCTTCCGCCATTCTGTAAAATTTCCCAGGCTGTTGTGGTGATCCTCTCCTTGACATAGGGATTTGTTTTACTGGTCACGATGAGTGGCCGATTGGTCTTATTTCTCATTTTCAAATCTGATGTTTTACTGCGACCAATAAACGGTAGGTTGATTCCGATACTGGCGGAACTCAGGAGAAAATGTCTTCGGTTTATTTTATGTGTCATCATATCTCGTTCCTTTCACGGTTTTTGAATGAGATAAAACACCTCCTTCATAAAAACACAGTTTAGAGATTCAATTATTCATAAATCTCCAGTCCGCCGAGAAATTTTTCTTCAGTGGTTGCTTAATCAATTTAGCACGGAGCATCACGATGGGTATGGAATTTTCCCTCAATACGGCATCGTGGAATTCACGATTGGTCATCTTTCCGGTGGGTACCAGTTCGTGATATAAAGCACGCATCTGCAGGCCGCCTATCATGTAGGCACATTGATACAGGGGCGGATAACCACCTGCGAAGGAGCGACGGACTTCTGCTGTGGCGTTGGCCAACTCGTGACCGACTCCCTCAACGAGAAGTTCTATACACGCTTCGGGAGTCATTTTCCCTAGATGAAATCCCAATGAGAAGATGATCCTTGCGCAGCGATGGATACGCCAGAAGAGCATGCCCATCTTGTTCTCAGGTGATTTGGGAAATCCCAAATCCCAGAGGAGCATCTCCCAGTGTAGAGGCCACCCTTCCAGCCAGAAGGGTGTTTGAAACAATCGCCGATAGGATTTGTATCGGCTGGCCATGAAAAACTGTAAATGATGGCCTGGAATCAGTTCGTGATGGACCGTGGCTCTGGCAAAATGGATGTTATTGCCACGCATGCTCATGAGTTTGTCCTCATGGGCCATGGTGTTGGTTGGGAATGAGACAGAGATGATGCGTCCTCCTGTGAAAAAGGGATTGATCTTCTGTCGTTCAGGAGACATCATTCCGATTTTCCAGGTTTCCCGGGCCAGGGGAGGTATGGTGATTAAATCGTGCTTCTCTAAGAATTCGACCGCTTCCCAGGCCAGTTCCCAGATAAGATGAGGCTGGTCTCCCGGGGCTCTATGCAGCGATTTCACATATTCCAACGCCGCGTGCCAATCCTCTCCGTATCCGAGTTCCCGGGAGGCGCGTATCATCTCGTTTTCACACCATGCGTATTCTTTTTCTCCAATGGAGATGAGCTCTTCGGGTGTGTAGGGAATCATGGCATATTCCAATTCACTGACCAGAGCCTCACGTCCGATGGGTTCACCGATAATGGGACCGTCATTGGCCTCTGTATCGATGCCCACGACTTTTTCACGCAGGAACGCACGGTAATCGATCAATGCTTTATTTACTTTCTGATAAGGTTTCTCTATCCACCACGTAAAGATGGGATCGTAACCATTATAAAAATCGAACCATCGTTCCAAGGATCTTAATAATCGCTGGATCAATTCTGCGGCTCCCATGGCCTGTATTTTTGTTACTCCAATGCTTCCCGATTTCCCCTTTTCCTTGAGATCCGCTTTTACAGAATTATGAATATTTACAATCGTTTGGTGGAGTTCATGCAATCGGTCAGCCACTTTACTACTGTTCAGCGTGGTCATTTTCCGGCGATTTTCTTCCAATTCAACAATGGTTATCCAGAAGGGAATAAGGGATACGATTTCTTCATGGCTTTTTTGTTCATGATCGAGAGACCGAAGTTCGTAATCGAGCAGATTCTTGAACAGTATATAGTCGATGCGTCCGTCCGTTGTCAGTTTTTCGAATTCGATTTTTTTCAATGAATTTTGCCAGGCTATGAAGAATCGTCGCATTCGGCTGCGGTCTGTTTCTGACATGGGAATGTTATAAGTCCATTCCAGATTGGATTGGTCTTCGGCAAACCGCTCGAGCAGGGGACGCAGTTCACTTGCCCCGTCGCCGAATTCTGCAGGAATTTGGGCCGTGGCAGAAGCTGATAAAATAAAAAATAAGAGTAATAGGATTGAGTTAAATGATGAAACGGTTTTGTGAGGATTGGGTTGTTTTTGTTGCATGATATTTCTCCGTTTTTGAAATGATAAACATTTCTAGTACTATATTCAAGTGCTAATTTTTGACAAATGGAGACAAAAAAATCCCCGGACTGAAGCCCGGGGATTTTTTCTTGAATCGAAATCTATGTTACTCCTCTACTTTAATCGTTCCTTCAATTGTCTGAGAGCCGGCTGTTAATATGATTTTATATTCCCCGGCTTTGACATAGGGATTCCTTCTTCTGTCCTGGGACTCTCGACCATTTTCTTCGGTTAGATCCCAGACCAGCATATTCAGTCCTGCATATCCGGTTCCGATGATTTCTTTTACAGTATTACAGGAATCATCTTCAATGACCAGTTTCACTTCTTGGGCACCTTTTAAGTAGTAGTAGATACAGGCATCTTGACCGCCGCTCCATCTTCGCCGGGATCTTTGTGGAAGTTTAGCCGAGGCAGGCTCAAAGAGATGTCCCTCTTTTGCGAGTATCTCTCCGGTTAAAGATTGAAGAGGCCTCACATCCAGCGCATACATGCCTCTGCCATGGGTTGCGGCAACCAGAATGTCATCGCGTGGATGGATGACCAGGTCGTGTACAAATGTGGACGGAAAATCTTTCGAAAGTGTATTCCAGGTCCGGCCACCATCTACCGAGACATACACGCCCAGGTCGGTACCCACATAGAGTATGTTTTCATTTTTCGGGTCTTCCCTGACAACATTAATCGGGCCACAAGGTATGTTTCCCGTAATATCTTTCCAGGTTTTCCCGTAATTCGTTGACTTCCATAAATACGCGGTGAAGTCATCATTACGCTTGCCATTCTGAGAAAGGTAAACCGTTCCCTTTTCGAAAGCCGAAGCTGCAATTCTGGATACCCATCGGTTTTTTACCAGACCTTTGGTGACCTCTTTCCAGGTTTTCCCGCCGTCCTTGGTCATATGTGCTCTTCCATCATCGGTCCCTGCATAGATGAGGCCGAATTGAATAGGCGATTCGGAAATGGCAAATAGAACCTGATGGGGAATGTCACCCATTTTCTTTGGATCATTGTAGGACAGATCCTGACTGATCCTCTCCCATGAATCACCTCGATCCAATGAGCGATAGAGATACTGCATGCCGTGATAGATGATGCGGGGATTATGAGGAGAGATGATGAAGGGGGCCACCCACTGCCCGCGAAGCTTGGGTTCACCTTTTGCTACCTTTGGTAGAAGGTTTTTTCTGTCACCCGAGACCAAATCTGTCCTGGAAATAGTACCGTAAAAACCGGCGGAGTAGACGGTATTGGGATTAGTGGGATCGATGGCATGGCTGCTGCCCTCCCCGCCAGGAGCCCCTTCCCATTCCACGGCCGGGATCTGGTTTCTGCCACTGCTGAGATCGACGACTCCCCTTCGGCTGCCGTGATCCTGAATGGAGCCGTACACATGGAAGGGTTCGTCCATATCATACATCACGTTGAAAAACTGTACCAGGGGCAGATTGTCGTAAATGGCGTTCCAATTTTCACCGCCATCATAAGAGATAGCGACACCTCCGTCATTCACATTGACGAGGTAATCGGAATTGGCCGGATCGATCCATAATCCGTGATGATCACCATGCATGCCGCGCAAAGGTCGGAAAGTTTTCCCTGCATCTTCCGATACATTGAGGCCCAGTCCCATGACATAGATCTTATCCTCGTCGTTGGGATCGACCCGCATCTGTCCGAAGACCCAGCCATAGGTCGCAGAAAGCCTTTCCATATACTGGTCGGCCTGACTCACCTGTCTCCAGGATTCACCGCTGTCATCTGACCGGTATACAGTCGCCCCTTTGATGACACCGTCTTTGGGACGCCCGTACGAGTCCGTTTCATCGGATTCCGAGTAATCACGAGCGATCTCATAGTTATCGATGAACGCATAGATAACTTTAGGTTTGGTGAGACAGAGATCGATTCCGATTCGTCCGCGATATTGAGCAGGGGGTAAGCCTTCGTTGATGGCATTCCAATTCTTACCGCCATCCGTCGTCTTGTAAATCCCGCTGCCGGTATAATCGGATTCGTTGCGCGGATCGTTCCACCGATTTCGAATGCGCTGCCAGGTCGCGGCATACAGTATTTCATGATCTGAGGGATCCATGACCAGGTCGATGGCGCCGGTTTTTTCATCGATGTAAAATATTTTTTCCCAGTTCTTTCCACGGTCGATGGTTTTATATAGACCCCGTTCTTCGTCTTCGGTCCATTCGTGACCGGTAGCAGCGGCGTAGACGATATCAGGATTTTTGGGATGGATGACGATTCTGGGGATGGTATGGGTACCGGCGAGTCCCATGTATTTCCAGGTCTTTCCTGCATCTTCCGATTTGTATACACCCGCTCCGGCCATGGAACTGCGGAAGATGTTTGCCTCTCCGGTTCCTACCCAGACGATATTTTGATTGGACGGTGCGAGGGTGACATCGCCGATGGATGTTGACGCAGCATGCTCAAATACCGGGTCCCAGGTGACTCCCTCGTTGACGGTCTTCCATACACCTCCAGATGCACCGGCCACATAAATGGTGTAATGTTTGCCTTTTGGTGCGACGACCGCAACATCGGTCATTCTACCACTGACGTTCGTCGGACCGAGAAACTGCCATGCGAGATCTTTAAACATGGACTGATCCTTCATGGCCACATGCGCTTTGTACCATTTTTGGCGCTGAGCTCCGCTTGTGGTCTTGTCTTCCTTCCCGGCCTGTACCACAGAACTTAAAATGAGTACGAACAAAATAAGCGCCACCACGAAGATATTTGTGGGACAGATAAAACGACGTGTTGAAACCATGGCGTTACCTCCTTGGAATGATTAAATGATTATAAAATTTGTGTGATCAAAATTATGGGAAATCAAAGCTATTAAAGATATCACATGGACGTTTAAATGTCAATGGTTTATTTGCGTGAAATAAAGGGGCAGACCTAATAATAATCCGGCCTGCCCCTTTGGTGTTCAGCAATGAAGTGAATGAAGAACGGATTACTTCACAGGGTTACCGTCTTTATCGATGAGGTTCGTTTTGCCCAGTCCCAATCTGGATAATTGTCTCATCTGGGTTTTGGCATCACCGACCACAAGAAAAACCATCTTGTCCGGATCAATATACTTTTGGGCCAGTTGCCTGTGACTGACTTTGGTGATTTCCCGAACAATCGTTTCCCGATTCTTTACATAGTCATCGGGCAAATCATATGTGGCGATCTGATCGAGCATGCCCATGAGGGCGCCCAGGGTTTCGAAGCGGCGTGCATTGGATTTAATCAATGCGTCTTTGGTGAACTGCAGATCCTCATCGGATAGTCCTTTACGGTATTTCGTCAGTTCGTCTTTGAAGATTTCCACCGATTCGAATGTTGCAGTCGATCTTACACCGGCAGAAGCCACAAAAGTACCAGGATAATGGGTACCGGAGAAATTGGAACGGGCTCCGTAAGTATACCCTTTTTCCTCCCGCAGGATTAAATTCAGAAAACCGTTAAAACTACCACCCAGTTTATAGTTCATGACAGTCGCTTTATAGTAATCGGGATCGGTGTATGTCAGACCCGGATTTCCAATGCGGATCTGGGATTGTTTGGCATTGGGAAAATCGACAAAATAGAGTTTCGACTTTTTCAATGTCGGCGGTGTGGCCAGTACCGGAAGCCGTACTTCTTTCTGTTCCCATTTTTCCAATGCTTGAAACACATTCAATGCTCCACCCCTGGTTATATCTCCGACAACGGTGATGTGGGTGACGGTGGGTGAGAAGTTGGATGCATAAAAAGCTTTCATTTCATCGATGGTGATGGCTGCGACCGATGCCTCGGTACCCAATGTGGAATTGGCCAATTTGTGGTCTTTCCCATAGGTCAGCTTATTAAACACATCGGATGCGACGACAGAGGGATTGACTTTCCTTCTTTTGATATTTTCGATGGTTTCGTCCTTGATACGCTTGAATTCCTTTTCATCCCACCGGGGTTCGAACAGTATTTCTTCCGCCAGATCGAAGACTTTTGTGAATTTAGATGAAAGGCAGTTTGCCCGGATCACAATGGATTCCCTTGTTGTATACATGTTCACAAAGGCTCCTAACTCATCGATGGCCTCTTCGAGTTCAATGGGGGTTTTATTTTGTGTACCTTCCATCATAATATCCGTCATCAGGTTAGCAACACCGATTTTATCCGGGTCGTCCAGGAGCATGCCGCCTCTCAATGTGATGGAGAATTGAATGAGGGGTAATTCGTCGTGCTCGATGCCGAATACTCGAATCCCATTCTCCAAATTATCTTTCCAAATCTCAGGAATGGTGAGTAGGGGATCGGGGCCTTTTGTCGGCTCCACACTCCTGTCGAAACTCGAAGGGATTTCTCCGATTCGAATATCTTCGCCTTTTGCTTCGGTAATCTCGACTTGTTGTCCTGCCGATTCTTCGACAACAGGATATCTCTCGGAGTTCTCGGCGACCAGGTCAGTCCTCCCCTTTGGCACAAAACTGGTTAAGATGTAGTGTTTGTCTTTGATGTATTGAGTGTAGACTCGCCAGATATCTTCAGAGGTGACGTCCATGTAATTATTTAGATCCTGGGTTAAGAAAGCTGGCGATCCGCCATATTCATTGTATCTGGCGAGTTGAAAAGATTTCCCCAGGATACTGGATATACCGTTGTAAAAACCTGTTTCGAATCCGGCCTTAATTCTTTCCAGGTCTTTTTCTGTGAATTTTTCTTCTTCAAACATTGTGAATGCCTCGAAGATGGCTTTCTCAATATCAGCCAGATTCTTATTGGGGAAGGTACGCACTCGAATTCTGAAAGCACCTGCAATTTCCTGACTTCTATTGTAGGCAGATATGGAGGGCGCCAATTTCTTTTCTTCGACCAGCACTTTGTACAATGGCGCTTTTTTGCCATCGGAGAGAAGTCGTCCCATTAGACTCAGGGCATAGGCATCGTCGGAAAATTGCTCTGCAGTGGGGAAGACCATATTCAGTTCCGGTGATTTGGCGAAATTATCTTCATGGAACGCCCTCTTGGTTTCGTTTAAAGTCACAAGCATAGGTTCCATATCTTCTCGCCTTTCTCCCGATGGGATCTCACCGAAATACTTGTCGATCCATGCTATGGTCTCCTCCCGGTCGTAATCTCCTGCGACGACCAGCGTGGCATTACTGGGGCGGTACCATTTTCTATGAAATTCATGGACGTCTTTCAATGTGGCATTGGTTAAATCTTCCATCTCGCCGATGACCGTCCAGTTGTACGGGTGATTTTCCGGATAGAGTAATTTGCCGATTACATAACCCGTATGTCCGTAGGGACGGTTGTCCATGCCCTGTCGCTTTTCGTTCTGCACCACATTCTGCTGATTGATGAATGCATCTTTGGTCACCCGGCTTAACAGGTATCCCAATCGGTCGGCTTCCAGCCAAAGAGCCATCTCCAATGCGTTTTTCGGAACCACTTCAAAATAGATCGTCCCATCATTGTTCGTACCCCCGTTCAGTGTTCCACCGGCTCCCTGTATTTTCTTGAAGAATTGATCCTGGCCCACATGCTGCGATTCCTGGAACATCATGTGCTCGAAAAGATGGGCAAAGCCAGTACGACCTTTGATCTCCCGGTTAGAGCCTACATGATACTGGACGGCCACAGCCGCGATGGGATCCGATTTGTCCTCATGAAGGATGACCTCGAGTCCGTTATCGAGGACATACTTTTCATAATCGATCTTGAGTTCCTTTTTGAAACTGCACCCCCCGAATACCAATATAAT
>Ga0114922_10001551_pt1 | contig 21914 bp, 17 predicted proteins | sample AartaG_FD_100975 | JGI IMG/M metagenome (GOLD analysis project Ga0114922, IMG submission 100975) | Deep subsurface microbial communities from Aarhus Bay to uncover new lineages of life (NeLLi) - Aarhus_00045 metaG | ecosystem: Environmental > Aquatic > Marine > Oceanic > Sediment | place... | reverse complement strand
TCTGCCGCCCCCTGCGGGGGCTCTGGGATTATGGGGCCGATCTTTTCCACGGGCTCACGCCCGTGGCTACAGACTATCGCCCTTTGGGCTAAGAAAACGCCAAACAGGGCCATTTCGGCCACTACAAGCACAATACCCCCGTGGCCGTAGATTCAGGGGAACCATAATACTGTGTTGCACCCTGCCCCGGGGCCTCTGTCAGCTTTTCTTTATCGCCGCGTAGACCTTTCCGATCACGGCGTCCGCGATCTCCTTCGCACGCGCATCCGCCGCGTCGATCTCCTCCTGGTGTCTGTCGACGAATTCCGGGTCCTTGATGTAAGCGAGGTTGATCTCGACATTGAGCTTGCAGCCCCGCAGGCCGGCATACGCATGCATCGCGGCTACGCCCACATCGCTTATCAGGTTCTTGTTGGCGATATCCACCAGTCGGTCGAGGTCGCCGATCACGTCGGCGCACGCGCGCAACGCCTCTAGCGGCACGTCCATCGCGATGCGCAGCGCTTTCTGGATAACTTGGGTCCGAGCCGTCTTTTGCTCGGGTGTATCCTTGGGCATCGCATAGGCTTGCGACACGTGGCTGTAGGCGCGTGTGTCGGCGTCGGCCAGCTCGAGGAGCGCCTTGTAGCTTTGCTCGCACCGCTCGAGGATCTCTCTGCACTCATCTTCTACGTCGCGATACTTCTTCTTGCCGACGGTGAAGTTTGCGGCCATCGCCGCCATGGTCGCCCCCAACGCACCCACCATCGCCGAAACGCTCCCGCCGCCGGGGGTGGGTTTTCCCGACGCCGCATCTTCCAGGTATTCTTTGATCGGTCCTTCGCTATACACTTGCCACCTCTTCAGTGTTTCGATCCGCAGTGCTGTGCCTTTTCCAGTTCGCGTCGTCCCGGTCGGGGTGATCGGACCTGAAATGGCAGCCTCTGCTTTCCTTGCGAGCCCTTGCGAGGTACACGATCACCCTCGCGAGGCTGAGCATGTTTTGAAGTTGCCATCCGGCCGGGCGGTCGAAGTTGCGTTCCATCACGTAAGTGCGCCAGAATTCCAGGCGGTCGGCGGCCGCGGCGAGTGAGTTTTCGTGGCGTTCAATGCCCACGTTTCGCCACATCAGGCTGCGGAGGGATATCTCAACGTCGGCGATATCGATGCCCGTCATGTGCTGCTGCTCGACGGTATGCGTGATGTGATACGGCCCGAAGTGCCCCGCCGATTTTCTCAGCAGCTTACCGGCGGCCTCGCCGGTGCGTTTGCCCATCACGAGGCCCTCGAGCAACGAATTGCTGCCGAGACGATTGGCGCCGTGGAAGCAGGTGCACGCGACCTCTCCGCAGGCATAGAGCCGGTCGATGTTGGTCCGCCCTTCTGTGTCCGTGGCAATTCCTCCCACGGTATAGTGGGCGCTGGGGCGAACCGGGATGAGGTCTTGGGCTATGTCTATGTCGAACTCGGCGCACAGCGCCGTGATCATGGGAAACCGCTTGGCAAGCGCGTCGCCTTCGAGGTGGGTGAGATCGAGGTATACGTTCGTATCGCCGGTGCGTTTCATTTCTTGGAGGATGTTTCGGCTGACCACGTCGCGGGGGGCCAGTTCGGCGTCGGGATGGTATCCGGGCATGAAACGTTCGCCATTCCTATTCCGAAGCACGCCGCCTTCGCCGCGCACTGCCTCGGATATCAGTGCCCGCGACGCTCCGGCAACGTAGAGCGTAGTGGGATGAAACTGCATGAACTCCAGGTCCATCAGCCGGGCCCCGGCCCGCAATGCCATCGCCAGGCCGTCGCCCGTGACCACGGGTGGATTGGTAGTCTCGCGGAAGATTCGGCCGGTGCCGCCCGAGGCCAGGATCGTCTGCCGGCTCCAGGCCATCATCAGGCCCTTGGTCGCATTATGGAGAATCGCCCCGTGGCACACGCCGCCTCCGGTGAGCAGATCGAGCACGTAGGTATCTTCGATGATATGTATCTTGCGGTGTACCTGTGCCTCTGCCACGAGCGCGGCCTCGATTTCGGCCCCGGTGGCGTCGCCCCGGGCATGAACGATTCTCCGGCGCGTGTGCCCTCCCTCGCGGGTGAAAAGCAGCTCACCGTTCTCAGAGTCGAATTTCGCGCCCCACCGGATAAGCTCCCGCACGCGCTCGGGGCCTTCGGTGATGATAGTGCGCACCACGCTCTCATCACACAGGCCGCAGCCGACCTCGAGTGTGTCTTCTATGTGCGTCTCAACGGAATCGCCCGAGTTCATCGCTACGGCCACGCCGCCTTGGGCGTGCCCCGTGCTGCCTTCGCGCACCGTGTCCTTCGATAGCACGAGCACGTCGCCGTAGTTGGCCGCCTCGATAGCCGCGCGCAGCCCCGCCACACCGCTGCCGATAACGAGCACATCGGCGAAAATGTGCGGCACGGCCGAGGTGTCGAACGGTATCAGGTAACGAAGAGGCTCCCCGTGCTTCTTCACGCCCAGCATCATCCTCTCGTGAGTTTTCTGAAGCTTTCCAGCAGTTTCTGCGTTGTCGCGCCCGGTTTGCCGTCGGCAAGCCGCCGGCCATCGACCTTGACCACCGGGATTATCTCGGCAGCCGTCCCCGTCAGGAAGCATTCGTCCGCGGTGAAAACGTCGTAGCGGGTGAGGTCTTGCTCGAGCACTTCAATGCCGGCATCGCGCGCGAGATCCATCACCACCGCACGCGTGATCCCTTCGAGGATTCCCGCGCTCGGGGGCGGCGTTTTGAGTTTGCCGTCCTTGACGATGAAAATGTTGTCGCCGGTGCACTCGGTTACGTACCCGTGCGCATTGAGCATGATCGCTTCCATCACGCCGGTGTTGAGCGCCTCGATCTTCGCAAGAATATTGTTGAGGTAATTGAGCGACTTTATCCTCGGGTCAAGAGCGCTCGGGTGGTTGCGGACGGTCGACGCCGTGACCACCGCAAGGCCGTTCTCGTAAAGCTCCTGCGGATACAGAGCGATGGTGTCGGTGATGATCACCACCGCGGCATGTTCGCATATGCGCGGATTGAGCCCCAGCGTGCCTACGCCCCTCGACACGACCGCGCGGATGTAGGCGTCTTTCAGGTTATTTGCCTTGAGGGTATCTTCAATCGCCGCGGCGTACTCTTCCTTCGACATCGGGATGGTGAGCTCGATGGCAGCCGCCGAATTATACAGGCGATCGATGTGCTCCTTCATCTTGAACACTTTGCCGCCGTACGACCGGATGCCCTCGAACACGCCGTCGCCGTACAGGAATCCGTGATCGAAGACTGATATCTTCGCGTCTTCTTTGGCGATCAGCTCGCCGTTGATGTAGACCTTCAACCCCATTGGTGCTTCTCCTTAGATCGTCGGCGCGGCGCCGGCTGATACGGCGTCGGGCGGAGAACTGTTGCTCACAATCTCATCGATGTTGCCGTCTTTCATTTTTGCAATCCTGCGCGCGCGCGACGCAAGGGCTTTGTCGTGAGTCACTATCACAAACGTCTGGCGCGCCCTCCGGTTCAGATCGAATATCAGGTCGTGTATTTCCGCGGAGGTCTTCGAGTCCAGGTTGCCCGTCGGCTCGTCGCAGAATATCACGTCCGGGTTCTTCACGAGCGCCCGTGCGATCGCCACCCTCTGCTTTTCGCCGCCGGAAAGCTGCGAAGGCCTGTGGCGCAGCCTGCTTGCCAGGCTCACCATTTCCAGCGCCTTCTCAGCCGCCCGCCGTTTTTCTTTTCGCCGCCACCCGAAGTAGTCCGATGCGACCATGTCGGGCAGCATGACATTTTCGAGGGCGTTGAGATCGGGCAGCAGGTGGAAAAACTGGAAAACAAATCCAAAATGCCGGTTGCGTATTTCGGCCATCTCCGCCGGGCTGAGCGTGTTCAGTAGCCGCCCGCGGTAGCTTATCGCCCCCTCCGTGGCCGTGTCGAGAAGGCTCAGCACGTGCAGCAGGGTGCTCTTGCCCGCGCCCGATTCGCCCGTGATCGCGAGCGCCTCGCCGTCCTCGATAGCCAGGCTCAGGTTGTCGAGCGCGTACACCTCCGACGCCCCCTCGCGGTAGATCTTTGTCACGCCCGAGGCTTCGATGATGCTACTCATATCGTAGAGCCTCCACCGGGTTGAGCCTTGCCGCCAGCAGCGAGGGCACCATCGCCGCCACCAGGCTCACGGCCATCGCCGCACACAAGATCATCGCAACGCCCACAAAATCGACATACGCCGGGATCTTATCCAGGTAGTAGATGTCCGTCGGGAACACCCGCAGGCCGAACCGCTCCAGGAACTTCGCGATTCCGTTGATGTGCTTCACAAACAACAACCCGCCGGCCCCGCCCAGGGCCGCCCCCAGGGTTCCAATCACGAACCCGTTGATCAGGAATATCTCCATTATGCCGGCCACCGTGCCGCCAACCGCCTTCACAATGCCGATGTCGCGGGTCTTTTCTTTTACGGCCATCAGCATCACGGCACACACAAACAGCCCCGCCAGCACGACCATCGATCCGAGGATGACGGTCATCACCACGCGTTCAAGGTGAATCGCGGCAAGGAGCGTGGGGCGCTGCTCGGTCCATTCCTTCACCGAGTACATGGGCGTGTTCTGCCCTTCGGGCGTCAGCTTCTTGATCAGCGCTTGCTTTGCCCTGCCAGACACGCTGTAGTCCCTCAAAGCGATGCCTATGCCCGTTGCCTCGTTATAGTCGTAACCGGCCAGTTCCTGGGCCTCGGCTATAGGTATATACACGAACCGGCTGTCGTACTCAAGATAGCCGCTCTTGAACTCGCCGACCACCGTGAACGTGGGCTTATCGATGAATCCGGGCGAAAGCGGCGGGTCCAGCCTTATCTCGGTACCCGTGCGCAGCCTTCCTTCACCGTCGCGCAGGCGTATGGTATTGGCCAGTTCGTGGCCGACGATTATGCCCGGGTGGCGGGGCTTCTCGCCGTCGAGCAAAAAGTCGGGCGTCTTGTCGTTGCGCAGATACGATTCGATATCGCCCACGAGCCGCTCGCGGTCCATATCGATCCCGCGGACCAGCGCCTGCGTGGTGTATTGCGGGCTCTTCAGAAAGACAAAACACTGCACGTACGGGGCGCATTCGGTTACAAGCTCGCCGAGCTCCGGGTCCTTCTTGATCCACTCGATCAGCGTGTCGTAGTCTTGCACGCGATCGTTGCCCCTTGCCTCAATCGAGACCGCCGCCAGCGTGCCGCGGATCCGGGTGCGCAGGTCGCGATCGAAGCCCCACAGCACCGACAGCACAACGATCAGCACAAACACGCTTCCCGCCACGGCCAGCGTCACTAGATAGTTCGTGATCCGGGCCCGCATCAGACGGACGCACAGGAAAGTGTGATATTTTTTCAATTCGAGCAGCGCGCTCCACAAGAAAGCCGCTGCGCTGCCGATACTCGCCACCGCAAAAAGAGCCGCCGTGCGCGAGATCACCAGCCGCACGGGGTCGCCGCCCTCCCTCAGCAGGCCGAGCTTCTTCACAACGGCGCCACCGAGGCCCTCGCTCACGCTCATCCCGAACGCCAGCACCACACCGGTTGCCAACAGCAGCCCCCACAAGGCGTAGCGCACGGCCCGTGGGCCGGCAGAAGTCGCCCGAAAGCTGAACAGCAAGCCGGTGGCTGCCGCGCCCGCCGCAAACCCTATCAGCATCTGCCCGATGGTTGGCAGATCCGTCGCAGGTCGGCTGCGAATAAGCAAGCCGGCAACGATAGCCGCCGCGCAAACGGCGAACGTAGACAGGATATACCCCCGGCGAACACCGCCCGCATTGGGCGAGCTTGTTGCGAGCTCAATTGTTTCAGAATCAGGCACTATTCTCTTACCTCAGGACGCAAAAGCGGAAACAGGATAACGTCCCTGATCGATTGCCTGTTCAGCAGGATCATCGCGAGCCTGTCGATTCCGAATCCAAAACCCCCGGCGGGGGGCATGCCGTGTTCGAGAGCTTCCACGAAGTCGACGTCGATTTTCGAAGTGTCGCCGCCGGCCTGCCTTTCGAAACGTTCCATCTGCTCGATGGGATCATTAAGCTCCGAATAGGCATTGCCCAGTTCCATGCCGGTGATGAACAGCTCAAAACGCAGCGCGACCTCCGGGTTCTCCGGATCGTGTTTCGTCAGCGGGCACATCGAGGTCGGAAAGTGCGTCACAAACGTCGGCTGTATTAGGTTCGGCTCAACGGCCTCCGAAAACAACTCATCCACGATCTGATCGTGCGAGAGATCGGCGACGTCCACCCCCAGCCTGGCGGCATTTTCCGTTACCTGCCGGGCGTCATGCACGTCCACATCCGCGTACTCCTGCACGAGGTCGGCGTAGCGCGCCCGCCGCCAGGGCGCCGCGAAGTTCAGTTCCCGCTCGCCGTACTTCAGTAGCAAGCCCCCGGTGACCTCCTCTGCCGCGCAAGCAAATAGCTCCTCGGTCAACTGCATCATGCCCTCGAGATCAGAGTATGCCTCGTAAATCTCGATCATGGTGAACTCGGGATTGTGCCGCTTAGAGATGCCCTCGTTGCGGAAGTTGCGATTGATCTCGTAGACCTTCGTCATCCCGCCCACGAGCAGCCGCTTGAGGTGCAGCTCGGGGGCGATTCGCATGAACAGATCAATGTCCAGGGCATTGTGATGCGTAACAAACGGCTTCGCTACGGCCCCGCCCGCTATGTGGTGCATCATGGGCGTTTCAACTTCCACGAATCCCCGGTCATCGAGCCATCGCCTGATGCAGCGCACCATCTCCGTCCGCTTGAGGAAAGCCTGCATCGTCTCGTCATTGGCTATGAGATCGAGGTACCGCCGCCGCTGGCGGAGCTCAACGTCTTGCAGCCCGTGGTATTTCTCGGGCAGTGGCCGCAGCGCCTTGCTCAGCAGCGTGATCTTGTCGGCAAAGATGGTGATCTCGCCGGTGCGCGTCTTCTGCAGCTCTCCCTCGGCGCCGATGATGTCGCCCAGGTCGAGCAGTTTGTATATCTCAAACGCCTCGTCGCCAACGCGATCCTTGCGCATATAGACCTGGATGCGGCCCGTGCAGTCGCGGATATCAAGGAAGCCCGCCTTGCCGTGAGGCCGGTTCGATACCATCCTTCCGGCGGCCACCACGCGCCCGCCGGGTGACTCCTCGCTGAAGCTTTCGACCAGCTCTTTCAGCGGGCCGGTGGTCTCGAATCTCTGGCCGTAGGGCTCTATCCCTCTACTCCTGAGTTCCTCCAGTTTGCGGAGCCGGTCCTCTCTCTGTTTGTCGCTCATGCGGTTTTCGCCTGTTTATTTTCATCGTGGCGGGGAACCTGTGTACGGAGATTCTATTAAACCACAATAGTCGCCGAGAATCAAGGTAAACCAAGGGCTCCCGGCAATCCGGCGCGGGTGCACCGTGCACCCAGCGGCGCTGCGACGCCGATTTATGTTTTGACGGTTCAGGGGTTGTGCGTACACGGCGTCACAGCGGCTGTTAGAAACGTTTTCAAGCAAAGATAGTGGGAGGGAAACTCTTTGAAAAGAGTTTCCCCAACGCCTTTTCCGAAAGGCGCCCCCCCTTCAGAAACTTCTGGGCTGTTGCAGCATCCGTGCCGGTGGCCGGCACGGATGCCAAAAAGTCTTTGGAAGGGGGTCTCGGGGATAACCTTTCTCCAGACCTGTCCGCCGCACAGCTATGGCAGGCGGGAAGGTTTCCCCCAGCAAGGCGACGAGACCGGGGTTTGAACCAAGATTCCTTATCACACCCTCGCGACGACGTGAGATCTTGTTGCCGGCGAAAGCGCGCGGCAACTTTGCTACAATATGGCACTCGACAAACTGAACACAGATCGAGCGCGATAGTGGACATGGCAAGATGAACGGCAAGATTCTCCCTCACAAATTCTATCTCCGGCCCACGCTCGATGTGGCGCGCGAGCTTCTGGGCAAGGTGCTGGTGCACGAAGCCGCCGAGGGGGAGACGGCCGGGATCATCGTTGAGACTGAGGCCTACATGGGGGCCGACGATCCTGCTTGCCACTCGGCGCGCGGCCTCACACCTCGCACGGAAGTGATGTTCGGCCCGGCGGGGCACGCCTACGTGTATTTCACCTACGGGATGCACTACTGCTTCAACGCGGTCACACAGCCGCGTGGGGTTGCCGAGGCGGCGCTCATCCGCGCCCTCGAGCCGCTGGACGGCGCGGAACTGATGCACAAACGGCGTGACAGATCAAGGCTCACGGACCTTACATCGGGTCCGGCCAAGCTGTGCGTTGCGATGGGTATAGATAAGGCGTGCAACGGACTCGACCTCACGCGGCCGCCGCTTTACATCGAAGATCGCGAGATCGAGCCGGGCGAGATCGTGTGGCGGCCGCGCATCGGAATACGCGTGGCCACCGAGCACCTGTGGCGGTGCTACATCAAGGGCAATCCGTTCGTTTCGAAGAAATAGAGATGAACATAGCGGTGCCGCCCCGGGCCAACAGCCGGGCAGTCGCGAACCGGTTGCTCCTCACGAGCGAGGTAAAACCTCACACGTTCAGTTCTTCCTGCTTGAGGATGTCGAGTTCCTCGTCCGAGCCGGCGATCACCACCACGTCGCAAGTGATGTCCCATTTCATCCCGATCGGCCCGAGCAGGCAGTCGAGGGCGCAGCCTAAGGGCTGCGAGCGGATCTTGATCGGCCCCACAAGGGGCAGCTCAAACGACCCGTTGCAGCGGATGCAACTTCCCTTGATGCTTTCACAGGCGCCGTAAATACGCTCGAGCGCATCAGGAAGCGGCAACTCGGTGAGATTGAGCTCGGTGATGAGATGTGCCGGCGTTACTGAGTCGCCCGGGCCGAGGTGGCTCATCGGGTTGTCGAGCTTTCCCGACGACAGGTGTTCCTGCCAGCAACTCTCGCACCAGCGCATCTCAAGCGGCTCAGATTGTGTGAAGTCGGTGAGCCTGAGCATTCGCTCAGCGGCTTTTCCGCAAACGAAGCAGCAACTGTCCTTGTCGCGGGGAGTGCCGTTTGCGCTTTCGAATATCGCCATCGTAAACGCTTTCTTGCCAACGTCCGAGCTGTTCATCAGCTTTCCTCCTTTTACTGGGAGCGCCGCTGAATGGCATGCTTTGGTACTGGACGGCGGAAAGGCTGCCCAAGCGACCTTTCCATTTCGCAAGATACTATCAGTCCTGAAAGGGCCTCGCCGGCGGCAGCCCCACTTGGGCCGCTCGCCGTGCCCTGCTAAGCCTAAGTATAGGCGAGACAATTGTCATTGTCAAGGGAATGAGCGATCTTTTCGTCCCCGAAATTGTAAAATTTCACCTGCCCGCAATGACCGCGAAAACACGCATATCGGCACCATTCTTACCTATAGCGTGCTTTCGAGGCCTTTTTTTACGAGTTCTTCGGCTTTCTTGAGGGCCTCAGAAATCCGCGACGGATCCTTGCCGCCGGCCTGTGCCATGTCGGCCCGGCCCCCGCCGCCTCCGCCGATCATCGGCGCGATGTCGGCCACGATCTCTCCGGCGTTGAGGCGTTCGATCAGGTCTTTCGTCACCGCCGCCACCAGCGATGCCTTCCCGCCGGCCCCGCCGCCGAGGACCATCACTCCCGATTTTACTCTCTTGCGGAAAACATCGGCCGCGCTGCGAAGCTGCTTCATGTCCGAATCGGGCAGCATGCGTATGATGATCTTGTGGCCGTTTATCGCGGCCGCCGACTTGATGATCTCGTCGATCATGTCGGCACCGGTCTTTTGCTCCCGGGCCTCCAGCGCCTTTCTGAGCTCCTTGTTCTCCGCCACGAGCTTGGCCGCGCGGTCCACGAGCCGTTCGGCCGGCGCGCCGAGGATCTCGGCCAGGTGGTCGAGGGTCTCGCCTTGTTTCTCGAACAGCACAAGAGCCGCGGACCCTGTCACAGCCTCGATGCGCCGCACGCCCGCCGCGATGGATTCCTCGCCGAGTATCTTGATCAGCCCTATCTCGCCGGTGTGGTCGACGTGTGTGCCCCCGCACAGCTCGCTGCTGACGTCGCCGATCTGCACCACGCGCACGCGCTCACCGTATTTTTCGGTGAAGAGCGCAACAACGCCGGCCTTCCGGGCCTCTTCCAATGAGGTCTCATAGGACGTAACCGGAATGTTTTGCACGATTGCCTCGTTTACGATCTGCTCGATCTGCTTGAGCTCGTCCTTCTTGCACGGGGAGAAATGCGTGAAATCGAACCGCAACCTGTCGGGCGCGACCATCGAGCCGGCCTGCTCCACGTGCTTGCCGAGCACCAGGCGCAGGGCGTGGTGCAACAGATGCGTAGCGGTATGGTTGCGGCGGATTGCCACGCGGTGCTCGTTGTCGATGCTCACGCACACCTTTTGCCCGTTTTGCAGCACGCCGCGGCGGACTTCGCCGACATGGAGGACATAGCCGTCGGCGCGTTGGGTGTCGCGGACCGTCATCTCGCCGCCTTCCCAGGCGAGCGTACCGTGATCGCCGACCTGCCCGCCGGCGGCACCGTAGAAGGGGGTTTGGTCGAGCACTATGCTTACGTCCTCGCCCTCGGCCGCCCTGTCGGCGATTACCTCGCCCGCGATGATGGCCAGCACCGTGGCATCTGTGGCGGCCCGTTCGTAGCCGACAAACCCGGTTGGTTCGATCGTGCCCTTTATTTCGCTCAGCGGCCCGGTCTGGAACACCTCGCCCATGGTGGCGCTGCTGCGGGCAAGCTCGCGCTGGCGCCCCATTTCCTTTTCAAAGCCGGGGCGGTCAACCTTCAGGTTGTGCTTGGCCAGTTCGGCTTCGGTCATATCGAGCGGATAGCCGTAGGTGTCGTAGAGCACGAAGGCATTCTTGCCGGTGAGCGTGTCGCGGGATTCTTGCCTGAGTTCGCCGATCATCTCTTCCAGCAGCTTCGCTCCCTGGTCGAGTGTCTGGTGAAAGCGCTCCTCCTCGATCTGGATTATCCGCGCGATATTCTCGCGTCGGTCAACGAGGCCGGGGTAGAAATCGGCCATCATCTTGGCGATAACAGGCAGGAGCTTGTAGAGGAACGGCCGGTCCGTGCCCAGGTCGATGCCGTCGCGAACCGCTCGCCGCAGCAGCCGGCGTTCGACGTTGCCCCGGCCTTTGTTCGAGGGGAGCACGCCGTCGGCAATGCAGAAGACGATAGCCTTAACATGGTCGGCTATGCGACGGATTTTCGACCCGGCCAGGGTGGCCTTGTCGTACTTCACGTCGAGGAGCTTCGCGGCGCGCTCAATGATCGGCACGAAAATGTCGATCTCGGCGCTCGACCTCACGCCCTGCATCACGGCCGCCATTCGCTCGAGGCCCATGCCGGTGTCGATGTTCTTGTTCGGCAGGGGATCGAGCACGCCGCCGTCCTTGCGGTCGTACTGGGTAAACACGAGGTTCCATACCTCAACGAAGCGTTTGCAGTCGCAGGTTGGGTCGCACTTTTCGCTTCCGCAGCTCGTGCCGGTCGTGTCGACGTATATTTCGGAGCAGGGTCCGCAGGGTCCGTTTGGCCCATGGGTGGGTGCGTTGACCGGCCAGAAATTCTCGTCGGCACCGAGGCGGAGGATCCTCTCTTTCGGCATGCCGACGCCTTCGCGCCAGATGTCGTAGGATTCGTCGTCTTCTTCGTAGACAGACACCCACATCTTTTCGGGCTGGACCTTCATCTCGTCGACGAGGAATTCCCACGCCCACTTGATGGCGTCTTCCTTGAAGTAATCGCCGAACGAGAAATTGCCCAGCATCTCGAAGAAGGTATGATGAAACGGGCTGATGCCCACTTGCTCGATATCTTCGGCCCGGAAGCATTTCTGGCAGGTGGTCGCCCGCTTGAACGGCAGCCTGCCCTTGCCGAGAAACATATCCTTGAACTGGTTCATCCCCGCGCCGGTGAACAGCAGTGTAGGGTCGTTTTCGGGCACGAGGGACGCCGAAGGATAGATCGTATGGCCCCGGGCCTCAAAAAACTTGAGGTACCGCTTTCTGATCTCCTGAGCTTTCATGTCGTTGCGTTGTCCCCGTTTGTTTCAATCCACGCTCCGGCGCGGGGAGCGACTTTCTGCTCCTTCAGAGGCGATCCGCCGCCGGCCATGCGGGGTTCAGGAGGGGGGCGTTTCGTCGGCGTCGACGTCCTTGCGGCCTCTGATATACGCCATGCCCGCTTTCTCCAGGATGTTTCCCTCTATTTCATCGGCAAGTTCCGGTGTGCTCTCAAGGAACGCCTTGGAATTCTCCCGCCCTTGGCCGAGGCGCGTTTTGCCGTATCCGTACCACGAGCCGGACTTCTCCACAACACCGTGCTCCAGCCCGAGGTCGATGAGGTCGCCTTCCCGCGATATTCCCTTGCCAAACATAATGTCGAATTCGGCCTTCTTGAAAGGTGCGGCTACTTTGCTTTTGACGACCGTGGCCTTCGTGCGGTTGCCCACGGCGAGGTCGCCGTCCTTTATTCGGCCGATGCGGCGCACATCGATCCGCACCGCGGAGTAAAACTTGAGCGCCCTGCCGCCCGGGGTGGTCTCGGGGTTGCCGAAGCTGATGCCGATCTTCTCGCGAATCTGGTTGATGAAGATCATTACCGTGCGCGACCTGCTGATGGCGGCGGTGAGCTTTCGGAGCGCCTGCGACATCAGCCTGGCTTGCAGACCCATGTGCGAATCGCCCATATCGCCCTCGATCTCGGCCCGCGGTACCAGCGCCGCCACCGAGTCGATCACCACAACGTCCACCGCGTTGCTGCGAATCAGAAGCTCCGCGATCTCAAGCGCCTCCTCGCCGGTGCCGGGTTGCGACAGCAGCAGCGTGTCGATGTCGACCCCCAGGTTCTTGGCGTAGGTGGGATCGAGAGCGTGCTCGGCGTCTATGAATGCGGCGATGCCGTCCAGCTTCTGCGCACTTGCCACAACCTGCAGGCTGAGCGTGGTCTTGCCGGAGGATTCCGGCCCGAAGATCTCGGCTACACGCCCGCGCGGCAACCCGCCCACGCCCAGGGCGATATCGAGCGACAGCGACCCCGTGCTGATCGCCGGCACCTGGAGGTGAGTGTCGGAGCCCAAAGGCATGATCGCGCCTTTCCCGAATTGCTTTTCGATCTGCGAGACCGCCCGCTCCAGCGACTCTTTCCTCAAGCTTGCTGTGTCTTGTGTTTTTTTCCCCATCGTGTTATCCCCGTTTCAATTCACACGCCGTTGCGCCGCCTTCCGGCTATTCTCCACACTCCACGCTGCGCGAGCCCCGCAGAGGAATCTCCGCCAGGCTGCCGTACACCGGCCCCGCCGAAGAAAGCTTGCTTTCGAACAGGATCAGCGCGCTTACGCGCGAGGTGCCCAGTTCGGCAGGCTGCTCGTCGTCGAGAGCCTGCAGCAGCGCGCCGATGTTCTTTCCGCCCCGGACCCTGCCCAGGGTAATGTGAGGGCTGAACTTGCGCCCCTCCTTCTTGATCCCCAGCTTTTGCAGACCGTTCTCAATCGCTGCGTGCAGCCGGCCGAGCAACCTGCTCGGATCCTCGACCCCCACCCACAGCACGCTAGGACGCCGCTTCGGGAATGTGCCTACGCCCCGGATTTCTATATCAAAAGGCTCTACGTCGGCCGCTGCCTCCTCAAGCGCTGCACAAACCTCGGGCATCTGACCCGCGCTCAGATTGCCTATGAATTTCAAGGTCAGGTGAGTGTTGTCCTGCTCAACCCACTTGACATTCGCCTGGGCCTCGGCGAGCCCGTCACGGACGGCCTGAATCTCCCTGCGGATCGGCTCTGCGATCTCCACCGCAACAAAGGTGCGCATTCCGGCCTCTTTACTTGCGCTCCCGTACCGGGGAGCGGCCGAAGCGGCGAGCTTCAAAATCGCATCATTTCAACGAAATCGGCGAAACGCTCTTCGATCTTGGACATGTCGATCGACTCGAACTTCGTAAGGCTGAAACCTTCGACGTTGAACGAAGCGACTACGGTGCCGAACACTATTGCCCGCCGTAGTGTTTCCGGGTCCGATCTCTGCTCCTTGGCGAGGTAGCCCATCATCCCGCCGGCAAAGCTGTCACCGGCGCCCGTCGGATCGACAACTGTGTACAGCGGAAACGCCGGGACGCAGAAGATTTTCCCGCCGTTGAACAGCACAGAACCGTGCTCGCCTTTCTTGATGACAACGAACTTCGGACCGAGCCTCAGAATCTCGTGGCCGGCCGACACGAAATTCTGCTTGCCCGTAAGCTGCACCGCCTCGGCATCGTTGATCACCAGGCCGTGGACACGCCCCAGTAGCTCGATCAGTGCCTCCCGCTCGTTCTCGATGTAGTAATTCATCGTGTCGCACACGATCAGCTCGGGCTTGTGTACCTGTTCGAGCACGAGCTTCTGCAACCTGGGGCTGGCATTTGCCAGGAACACGAACCTCGAGTCCCGGAACCGTGGGGGGACCTTCGGCTCGAATTCGCCGTAGACGTTGAGCTGCACCTCGAGCGTGGTGGCGGCGTTCATCGCGCCTTCATAGCTGCCCCGCCAGCGGAAGGTCTTGCCGTCGACCATCTCCAGACCTTCGAGGTCGATGTCCCTCGTTTCGAGCAGCGCGCGGTGCTCGGCCGGAAAATCCTGCCCCACCACGCCAACCAGCCGCACGTGAGTGAAAAAGCTGGCAGCGTAGGAAAAATACGTTGCCGACCCGCCAAGGACCTCGTAGGCTACGCCGTGAGGTGTTTCGACCGAGTCGAGTGCTATCGAACCAACGGCCAGAAGAGTCATCGGACCACCTCTTTTCCTTCAAGAAGGGGTGCTGTCCAACCATCCGGATTGACTTGGCATGATAGCAATTCAAATGGAGCAAATCAAGTGGTTTTGTGGCCTCATGGATAGTGACGGGTGCACTCACGATTCTTGGTCATGCGGCTGCTGCGCGCGTCTTGTAGATCTGGTACTGCTCCCAGATTCTATTCCAGTTGGCCAGGTCGTGTGTTAGGGCGCGCAGTCCGGCCATCCCTTCGAGATTGGTGATGCACCATCGCATCCCGACAACGCTACAAAAGGCTCAAAGCGCGGCATTGCTCGCCGCGCAGGCGGGCCTTTCCCGGTGTCTTTGATGTGGAACGCCTGCAAGGGCCGCCTGGCACGCTTGGCGATCTCGTCGACGCGCCGGCTGCGATGCGCTCCGCCGGCGAGGCGTGTTCTGATCCGGGGCCGCACCACCGCCGGGCGCTTCAACCAGCCGCGTTGAGACGAGGGCACCTCCACCACCTTGCGGTCCAGATCGCTGACTTGGCCGTTGACGTACCTGCACAGGTGCTCTCGCGACGGAGCCGTCTTAATGCAATCTGCATAAAGACTTACATACTTGTCCAACTGTTTTCGAAGAGCCTTCAAGTCTCGCACGTTCATGTGCTTCTTGTCCGAGCGCCTGAAAACCGATTCATAAGCCGCTTGGTATTCTATCGCCACAGGTTTCGCGAAACTTGAGGACATTTTAGCGTTGTAGTGCTAAAGAGACGCAGGCTGATCACCTGACGTTATAGAAGGCCCTATCCGCTGCAGCAGCCAGTTGGGGCTTTTTAGATTGAGCAGTTGAGAAACCCCGGCCCGCCGATGCGGATGGTGCTCATTCCGCGCTCAGGCGATCGGCGAGCTGCTCCGGCAGGCCGGCGGCGAGGATCTTGTGCTGTGTCTTGCTGAACTCGTATTCAAGCCGTACATATTCCAGCGTATCTTCTTCGGAGTTGTAAATAACGTAGCACGCTCGCGGGTCGCCGTCCCGCGGCTGGCCCACGGCTCCGACGTTGACAATGTAGCGGAAATCGTCGACGTCCATCTCGTGGTGCTGATCATAGATGCACTCGGGTTCAGACACGAGCACCACGTTGCCGGCGTAGCTCTGCCGGGCAACCCTGGGCGCACGCCAAATCACCGGGAAATGAGTGTGACCGACGAAACAGACTGATTCTTTCTCCATCTCGGAGCTTTCAAAACACCGCTGGGCGCAGCCGGCGTCGCGAACGTATTCGAAGATCGGATCGCGGATGGAGCCGTGCACGCACACCACCCCCGGTTTGATCTCGATCTTGGGGTGCAGCCGAGATTTCAGGAAGTTGATGCTCTCCGGCGTGAGGGCTCTGAGTGTCCAATTCATAGCCGCCCTGGCATCGGGCCGCACAGGTACAAAGTGCCGCCTGTCTAAATCGTTGTACGCGCTGATGATCTCTTCTTCGGTGTGCAGGCCGGCTTCATTTCGCACGCGTATGATGTCGTCCTCGTCGTTGAGGCTGATATAAACGAACATGCCGAGGGCGGCGGCGTCGTGGCTGCCGAGGTTGTACCGGATTCGGTAGCCGCGCTGCTCCATCTGTCGAAGTCCGCGGATCACTTCGTTGGGTTCAGGTCCATACCCCACGATATCGCCGAGGCAAACGATGTCCTTTATCCGCTTATTGCGCTTGATGCTCTTATAGACTTCGAAAAACGCTTCCCAGTTTGCGTGTATTTCGGAGATGATAGCGTATTCGGGCATCTGATGCTACTTCCCACACACAAAGGATGGTTTCACTGTTGTTCTTCTTTCTTCATACGCGGCGCCGCCGGCAATACCAGCACGTCGAGGAAACTCGCTCGAGCACCCTCGACGCCCATGGCCAGACGGCCGCTGTCGAACATGTGCGGATCATCGACCGTCAGCACTTTTTCGCCGTTGCCGGCGACTTCGATGCTTCCCTCCTGTTTGGATATTCTGATCCGCACAGGCTGGTCTTTGGGCAAGTCGAAGCGATTCTCGGCGACCTTCTCGCGTCCCATAAAGAGCGCCATCTTGTTCTTGCCTTCCGGCCGAATGACCAGATCATATCCGGCGGCCGGATTTTCAGGATCGGCGCAGAACTTCAGGTGTACGTTCTGCACCGGAAAAGTTTTGCTTCCGCCGTCGGCATAGCCTTCAGTAGCGGGCGCCACGGTGACGTACCACACAAAATCGCCGTTGCGCCTCTCGCGCTCCCACAGGTAAGCGGCGCCCTTATGACCGACCGCCGTTATCCAATGGTCGAGTTCCGGATCAGGCAGGCCCGCGTGAAGGGCCCATTGCCCGTTCCCCGCCTCTTGCCACCGCGGGGCAACGTTCTTGAAGGAGCAGGCCGAGGCGGATTCGGCGCGTATGCTCAAGTTGAAGAAGCGCGCCCGTCGGCCGCCGGCCAGCCCGACGCGTTTCCCCTTCAACGGTGCGCGGTCGGTGTACTTAAACATAGGCCTCGAATCGACGTACGTCAGCAGCGTGGGGCCGCGTTTCGCGAGGGTGAGCGCAACCCTCTTGTTGTCACCGATTATCGGGTTCTTCGCAATCTCTCGGGCATTGCGATACAACACAACGCTTGTGCCCTTCTCGTCGAGGCCGAATCTGTAGCCTTCGTCTGCTCCCGATCCGACAACGAGGGCCGGTCCGCCTCCCCGTGAGACTGCCGCAGTTACCAAAACGTCTCCGGGAATCGGAGCATGAAAGAGCAGCGTCCCGGGTTCATCGGATACCAGCGACGGGCCCCGGTCAAACTTTTCGTAACCCCACACCGGTCCCGAAGGTTCCAGTATGTCGGGAATGACGAAAGCCTGTTTCATTCGGACTTTGTCGATGTCTTTGGGCTCGCCGAAATCGGTTGCGAAGATCTCCACTCCGTCGTGTCCCGATTCTTCAGCGATGCGAAAGTTGCGGAGGGCCGCGCTTCGGCCGATCAATCCCCCGCCGAGGTCGGGCAGCGCGAAGTCGGCGACCTCAAAGACCACCTGGTCTTCGACGAGGCAGCGGAATACGCCCGAGCGCGTGATCAACGTGAGGTGATGGACTTCGGCTTCGCGCGCCGGCGCCGCTGCGAGTACCGACGGCTTGGAATTGAGAACGCGCCGAAATTGCCACTCCCCGCGGAACAGGCCGAATGCGTAATATGATTTGTCGCTCGGCGAGTGCGTGAATATGGCGGGCGAGTCGATGCCGGCCGGTATCAATTCCACGTCGATCCTGCTGGGCCCTGCGGGCCACCGCGCCAGGCGTGCGGGCCCGGGGGCTGCGTCCGGCCGGCTCCAGTTGTCGTCGGCCTTCCAGACAAGCGGCCTCGGCGTTTCGAGGTCATCCGCAAATGACTCGAAGCTTCGCGCCGATGCGTCGTCGAATAGAGCCCCGCTACCCCACGATACAAGTCCCACACGGCCCGTGCCTGTTGCATTTGTTCCTTTGGCGCCGGCGAAGATCGTTTGCCACCCGCCGCCCGGCAGGCCAAGAATGCTGCACCACGCGAGGTCCGCGTATGTTTCGACCTTGAGTCGGTACCATTGCTCGCGATCAATCTTCAGGTCTTCAACAACGGCTACTTCCTTGGGGGCGCCGTCTGAGAAATCGAGCAACTGTGCCTTGCCGCGGCCGCCCGCTCCGGGCGTTATCACAAACGCACAGAAGTTTCTGCTGTCGAAGATGTTGAACGCAACGCCGGCCCTTTGGGCGGCCCTCAGTCGCAGGGTGGCCTGAAGTTGGAGGTCCGCCCAGTGGGCCTCCCCCGCCGCCGCAAGGTTCCCGCCGCGCCCCGACGGCTGATACGCGCAGAAAGTTGGAGGGCCGCCGTTTCGCAGCGCCAGCTCGTCCATCCGCGCGAATATCTTGTATGAACCCAGCAGTACTTCCCATTTTTCCCGGACCGCCTGGTGGTCTTCAAAATCCTCTTCGAGCGTAATGGCGTGGGGCGAGGTTTCGCGGACGGGTCCAGCCGCGAGCCCGGGCTGTGTCAGCGCGAAGCTGCCGGCACGAAAAGTGGTGTCGTCGCTGAGCAGCGCCGTGCGGCCGTCGAGTTCCACCCTGATCTCTTTGGGCCGAAGCCACACGCCAACGGTGGTGAACTCGGGGACTTGGTCGCTCGTGGCCAGGGGCGTGGCTATGTCGTTGAGGACCCTTGCGAGTTCCAGTCTTCCGGGTCTGAAGGTGAGCTTGTAGTGATTCCTGAGATCTCGGGAGGCAAATCTGAAACTGAACTTCTTGCCCTGTTTGGGGTCGAAGGCCAGGTGACGACGGCTGGGGGCCGGAGCAGCACCCCGCGCACCCGAAGCGCAAAGAACAACGAGGCCGCACGTCAATACGAGCAGCGCGATGAATCGTAGACTGCACCTCGGTGAGTGCATGATGCTACCTCGCAGCCGAACGTGACCTTCATCTTCGGTCTTGTGCCAGACGATTGAGAATGTCGATCCCTCGCTTGAGTGTGTCTTCCGCGGCCGCATACGAGATGCGGAAGTGAGTGGTGCGTTCCGAGAACACCCGCCCCGGAATTATCAGGAGATTATTCTTGATGGCTTCTTCCACGAACGCCTGATCTGTGCCCCAGGGAGCTTTCGGGAAGATGTAAAAGGCGCCGTCGGGCTTCTCCACTTCGAAGTTATCTTTGAGGCCCTCGTAGATCAGGTCGCGCTTGGCGCGGTATGCCTCGCGGGCCTCGTCGGTGCTGCACGTAAGGGCCACCACGCCCGCCTGTTGTGCGAAAGACGGCGCACACACAAAGGAGAACTGCTGCAGCTTCGTCATCTCGGCGATGATTTCCTCCGGGCCGCAAGCGTAGCCCAGCCGCCAGCCGGTCATCGCGTGCGACTTGCTGAATCCGCCCATGAGGAGCGTTTTCGGATAGATCGACGCCATGCTGACGTACTCGCCGGAGTAGCAGAAGCTGTCGTAGATTTCATCCGACAGCACGAGCAGGTCGTGCTCGCGAGCCACCTGTGCCGCGGTTTCGAGGTCGTCGCGGCCATAAGTGATCCCCGTAGGGTTGCAGGGGCTGTTGAGCACGAGCATTTTGGTGTGGGAGGTGATCGCGGCCTCGAGTGCCCCCCTGTGCAGGCGGAAGTGAGGGTAAGTGTCGACAAACTTCGTACGGCCGCCGGCAAGGTGAACCAGATGCTTATACATCACGAAGTAGGGATCGGGTATTACTACCTCGTCGCCCGGGTCCAACAGGGTGAGGAAAGCCAACACCAGCCCTCCCGAAACGCCCGACGTGACGAGAAGCGCTTCGGGCTCGACGCCGCGCGTGCTCTTGAGATGCTCCTTGAGGGCCTCGTGAAGCTCAGGGATGCCCTGTGTGACCGTGTAGCGGTTCATGCCGGCGCTTATGCTTTCGATGGCCGACTGTTTGACCGGCTCAGGCACGTCGAAATCCGGCTGACCGATGCTCAGGTTCACCGGGTCGGTCATGTTGCGTGCCAGATCAAACACCTTGCGAATCCCGGAGGCGTCGATCAGGCCCATTCGCCGTGCTATCATTTTTCCTGCTCTTCGGCGGCCGGTGCTTCTGCCCCTTCTGCTACTTCCGCCTGTTCGGGCTCGGGCGCCTTCTTTTTCTTCTTGGCACCTCTAACTTTCACAACCCTTGTTGTAGGCAGGCCGAAAATCGTATCGCCTTCGTTCCAGCGCCCCTCGTCCGCCAGCTTGTCTACGCGTTCCAGACGCGTAAGGACGTTCCTCTGTCTTTTCAACTTGCCTTTGAACGCCAGGCTCCTGTGAATGCTCACGTGGTTCCTCCTTTTGGATTATGCGTTATCGCGAAACGTGCTGAAACAATCGATCCTGCAAACAAACTGACCATACGCGCGTCAGGCGCGTTTCTCTTCGTATTGTTTCTCGTGTCGGGGAAGCTTGCGGCTGTCCATCAGCGCCGCCTGCCTCACGAACCTCAGCGTGTTGTCATGATCGGTCACGTACCGGGCTGTATTCAAAACCTGCTTTACGACGCAGGAGATGCACTCCGGAAAACTTCGCACTACTTTATGTCCTGAAAAAACCCTCAGGGCCGGGGTCTGAAGAGCGTGATTTCGTTGAACAATGCGTCCTTGAAAGAGTGGCCCCTATAGCTCATGCTGTGGACGGCGGCTATTATCTTTCTTGCCGTGGGGCTGCGGGTCGATTCGAACGGCCCTACACAGACGATAAGCTTCTTGTTCTTTGTCACATGAGGAAAGATGTGCACCGGGCTGGAGCGTAATTCTCTCCGCTCCTTCAGGTACTGCATCAGGTCATCGGCGTACCCCCTCTGTGTGAGTGTGTAGTCGTAAGTAGCCACCTGCAAGACCAGAAGCTTCTGCAACACCGGGACCCCGTCGCCGTCGTCGGTGTCGCCTGCCTTGCGACCAACCCTGCGGTCATTCGGTCTTGCCGGTTCTACATCCCTCCTGTCCTGCGGCGTCTGGCCGATTTTCCGGACCACGGGCTTTTGACCCCCGGCAGGCGCTTCCGGATGCCTGGATAAACCCACGAAATAGCTCAGAACAACGAGCAGCAGTGCACAGGCGCCGGCGATGGCAAGCGTCCGCACCTCGATCGTCACCGTCTTCTGGGCCGCATTGAATCCCAACGTTGTTTGGGCCGGGCCGCCGGCCGCGGGGCGCGCGGCCTGGGGCTCTTCCGAGTCTTTCTCATGGAATACTTCAAAGAACTCTTCCGGCCCTCTGAGTTTCGCCATGGTTTCAGCCTCGAATCAAGTCATGCGCCGCGAAAACCGATTCCTCCTACAGCCCATCTAATTTTACGCATTGAGCGTGTCAAAGTCAAAGCAATTCTTTCCGCGAACGGCGCCGGGGTGTGGTTAGAAATCTTGGTTCAAGCCCTGCTCTCGTCGACGAACGTCTTCGTTCGTCGCGCCGCCTTCTTAGGTGGCCCCTGTGCTGGGGGAAACCTTCCCGCCTGCCATAGCTGTGCGGCGGACAGGTCTGAAGAAAGGCTTTCCCCCAGACCCCTTTCCAAAGACTTTTGGCTGCCGTGCCGGCAGGAGCCGGCACGGCTGTAACAGCCAAGAAGTTTCTGAAGGGGGGGCGCCTTTAGGAAAAGGCGTTGGGGAAGCTCTTTTCGTATGTGTTTAGCGTGGGTGCATACGTGCCTGGCAGGCGAAAAACCAGAGATGAACGGAACGCCCCACAACCATCGAACAGAAAGAGATCGGCATGGGCGACGTAGGGGCGCGGGTTCGC
>Ga0114922_10001550_pt1 | contig 21922 bp, 12 predicted proteins | sample AartaG_FD_100975 | JGI IMG/M metagenome (GOLD analysis project Ga0114922, IMG submission 100975) | Deep subsurface microbial communities from Aarhus Bay to uncover new lineages of life (NeLLi) - Aarhus_00045 metaG | ecosystem: Environmental > Aquatic > Marine > Oceanic > Sediment | place... | reverse complement strand
TTTTGGATAGAACCTCTGTTCATACCGCAGAATGCTCCGATAGAGAAGACCTTACAGATATTCGATTTAATGGTTACGTCCACACAACTGCTGTTCGTAATTGCTCCTTCTCCATTAACACCGGCAAACCCACCGATTTCGTGCATTCTTATTTTCGATTCTATGGTTGCTTTACTCAGGCAATGATCCACGGTTCCGAAATTGATATACCCTACCAGTCCTCCTATGCATTTTGCAGAGTTGCGTTTACTGAAGCGCTCTATATTCAAGGTAATATCGCAATACGAATTGACGATGGCGCCGCGAGACAAAAATCCCACCAAACCGCCCGAGGCATAGGTAGCACCCAACTTCCCTGTTACAGAGCAGTTATCCACTGTCCCTGCCATCGAACCTGCCAGAGAGGCTGAGAGGTTTTCTCCAATTACCGATGCGTTTTCCAGATGCAGATTTTTTATATGGCCTGACTTGCTCACTTTTCCAAACAAGGCCACAAATGATTTGCCAGGGGCCTTCAGAGAAAGGTTCAGGATTTTGTGGTCATCCCCGTCAAAGGCGCCTGTAAACACATCTCCTTGATGCTCCCATGTCTCGTCATCGAGGTCGGGCGCGATGATGGCCTGTGTGTAGGTATGCCCGGCCATATCAATATCCGCCATGAGGATGAAATTTTCCCCATAATCGCCGGTCGTATCGCCCAGTTCCAGCAGATGCTCGACGGTATATATCCGGTAAGGATCCTCCGCCGTTCCTGCTCCGCCGCCATATTGACCCGCATGTACGAAAGCCGTACAAGAGAAAAAGAGAGAGAAAAAAATCGCCTTATACATCACTAGCCTCCCAAGCTAATTCCCAATGATTCTCACGCTTACAGAGACTGCCTGCAATTTACTATTATATCTGATTGGTCTTCAAAGTAAAGAGGTATTTTACCATATATTTGGATTTTACAAAACGTGCTAAACCTATATTTTACAAGTATATACGGTTCATATAACTATGCCGTCTGCTGACTTGTGCCTATTCATCCTGCCACCTCCAAGTAGGTGTGCCCTGCCGGGCACACTACTACAAAAGGCTCCATCGATCGATGGAGCCTTTTGCTTTTTTTGGCAATTCGTATAGTTTTTTAGAGCCAGGACCAACGAGCTTCGAAATCCGGTGCGCCGGCGGCGCCGATTTCCGTGAAGGTCACGTTGGCAATCGGTTCCGTCGCGGCAAACAAGCCGTAAATTCCCGTCGCGGGATCGCCGTTGAGGAATATCTGACCGACGATGGCCTTGTCAATTGCACCGAAGGACGCCAGGACCTGATCGGCCGGATTGGGAGCGAGCAGATTACGAGAAGCAGCGGTGAAGTCAAACGGCTCAACGCCGGCCAAGGCATAGCTGTTGTCGAATCGACCCTTCGTCGGATGGACCTTAACCTTGCCGATCGTCGCGCCGGTCGGATTCAAGAGATCATCCGCGGTACCCGGCAGGGCGTCGGCGCCAATATCGTAACCTGCCAGCATTTGCGAATCCAGGATGTCGGTCTTTGCCAAGACCTTATCGATATTACCGCCGGTACTCACGGTCGCAGCTTCGATGGTGTTAAATTTAACCGTTCCAACGCTGTCCGCGGCCCGAATCGTTCCGGACAGTGTTCCTTTGTTGCCCATGACCTTGCCGATCGCGGCGCCGGAGTTGACGGTCCCTTCCAGGTTCTGCTTGACCTTCACCTGGTCGATGTCGCTCAGGACATTGATACTGCCTTGTTCGGCGATACTGGCGAGTTTGGCCTTACCCAGACTGCCGGTATCGATCTGCACGACGCCCTTGAGGTTGGTCGTATTGCCTTTGAGTTTGCCCAGCGAACTATGTACGTTCACATCGCCGAGATTCGCGAACGACTTGCGACCCCGGGTCTGTACGAGCAGGGAGGATTGTTCAGTGGTGTCGTTGAGTTCGACGGTGTTCAAGTCGATACCGGTCCCGGCAATATGACTGACCTGAACCAGTTCCCCCGGCCCTTTCAGCTTAACTTTAACCAGGCCGGCCAGGGTATGGAAGTACGTCGAATTCTTCACGATCGGCAGCAACTGCTGAACCGTCATTTGCAGGGTATCGGTGGTTACGCCGCCGTCATCATCGGCCACGGTAAGCTGAACGGTGTAGAGTCCGCTTTCGGTGTAGGTATGGAACGGCGTGAGCGTACCATCGGCTGCGGCGCCGTCGCCGAAATCCCACGTAATGGTGAGTGGATCGTTCGCGCCGCCGGGATCGGTGGCAGCGCCGCTGAAGTAGAACGGCTCATCCATATTCGCCAGGGCATCCGCTCCGGCGTTAATGATGGGGGCTACGTTGCTCACGATGACGGTGGCTTCATCAAAGACAATGCCGCCGTCGCCGTCATTCACGGTCAAACGAGCGACATAGACGCCGTCTTCCGCGTAGGTATGTGTGGGATTGAGGTTCCCAACTTCAATCGGAGAACCATCGCCAAAGTCCCAGGCGATACTTTCGGGCGGGATGTCAGCCAGGACATCCGAGAAGTCCGCCATATCAAAACTGACGGTACCGCCCTCGTCAATTCCATGGTCCTGACCCGCATAGACCCAGGGGCCTTCGTTGAATACAAATACCGTTAGGGTATCCGTGTCGATGCCGCCGTCATCATCTTCTACAGTCAGTGTAACGGTATATTCACCGTCGTCGGCATACGTATGCTGGATATCGAGCAAGCTGAGATCGCCAAATTCACCTACCACGATGGTTCCATCGCCGAAATTCCAGGTGATTTTATGCGTATCATCCAGACCGGGATCGGTGAAGGTGCCGGAGAACGGCGCCATTTGGTCTTCGGTCGAAACTTTATCTTCGCCGGCATCTACATCGGGCGCAACATTGAGCACCGTTACGATCGCCTGATCGTTCCCGGCGCCGCCGTCCTTGTCGGTCACGTCAAAGTTGACGGTGAAAATCCCATTGTCGCCGTAGGTATGTGCGGCATGATCGGAATTTGCTGCGGTGCTGCCATCGCCGAAGTCCCACGCAAAGGTAAAGGGACCGTCCAGGTCACCATAGGGTTCCTGGAACGAGCCGAAGAAGTGAGCGGTGTCGCCTTCGTTGATTTCATGATCCACTCCGGCATCTGCGGTCGGAGCTACATTGCCGATGAACAGTTGCGCGGTATCGATATTCACACCGCCTTCTTCGCCGTCATCGGCCATCAAGGCGATAGGGTTGGCTTGACCGTTGGTCTTGAGGTTGAGCAGTTTGAGATGATCCCAGGGCACCAACGGATCGGTAGTGGAAGCATCGTCGAACGCGCCGTCATTGTCCAGGTCCCACAGGAAGGTCAGCGGATCGCCGCCCGGATCACTGCCGGAACCGTTAAGCTGGAGATTATCGCCTTCGCTGATGAAATAATCGCCGCCGGCGTTCACCGAGGGCGACAGGTTGTTCACGACCAGCAGCAGCGCCCGATCATTATCGAGTCCGCCATGATTATCGTTGACACGCAAATTCAACACCAGGCTGGTCCCGTCGCTGGCCAGGCCGTATGTATCATGCAGCGTGGCCCAGGTAACGAACGGATTCATCTGACCAAGAATGTCATATACACCGTCGTCATTGAGATCCCAATCGTAGGTCAAAATATCATTAGCGTTTGGATCGCTCGAGTGTGAACCAATCAGTTGTACGTCAGAACCCTCGTTAATCACGTAGGGGCCGTTGGCGTCGGCCGTCGGAGCGACATTCTTGACCGTCAAGGCTGTATCCTGATGAGCCCGTAGGGCTTGGCCGTTGCTTTCCTGGTCACCCACGATAAGCCTCAATGGAATCGACGTGCCGTCGCCCGGTACGCCGGCATCTTCCAATATCTGCCACGGAATACGCGCTATCGGATCGGCGCCGGCCAGGTAATCGACGACGCCGTCGGCATAGAGATCCCACGCATAGACCAGATCGTCATTGGCATCCGGATCCGTCGTACCACGGGCATCCACCCAGAGCGGTTGACCTTCATTGATTTCATAGGGACCGCCGGCATCCGGATTCGGGGCCAGGTTATTAATTCGCAGCCAGGTATAATCAAAATCCGTACCGCCGGGTTCACCGTCGGTTACGCGTAGATGAATCTTCAAGTTACTGCCGTTGGTCGGCAGTGCTAACGCCTGCAAGGTTTCCCAGGGCACCAGCGGCTCCCTGCCGGCGGCATCGTCAAATACCCCGTCGCTATCCAGGCCCCATAGATAGGATAGTCGTTCTATATCCGGGTCATACGAACCGGAGGCATCCAGTTGCAGAGCTTCCCCCTCGTTGATCTCATAGGGACCGTCGGCATCCGCCACCGGCGCCTCATTGTTGACCAGCAGGATAAACGTGCGATCGGTATCCCGGGCGTTATCGGCGTCTTTGACGGCAACGCCGACTTCGATGGCATCACCGATTACATTTAATCCCAGCATTTGGAGCTGTGCAACGTTCAAAGACGGCGTGGGCCCGGTATGATCGTCGTATTGCCCGTCATTATCCAGATCCCATTTGTACACCAGGGGCAAATCATTGGCATTGGGATCCGACGAATCCAACGCGCTTAAGGTAATTCCTTCCCCTTTATCGACCGTATAAGGCCCCCCGGCGTCGGCTGTCGGGGCGACGTTGTGAATCGTTAACTCGGCCGTATCCGTATCATGAAAACGAGTGCCGTTCCAGACATGCAGTTTAAGAGTGGAGGTGCTGCCGTCGCCGGCAAAGCCCATTTCCTCCAGCAGGGACCAGGGAACCAGGGGATTTACGCCATAGACATCGTAGGTTCCATCGTTATTGAGGTCCCATTCGTATTGAATTTCATCTTCAGGAACCATGGCCGAACCGGACCCGTTCAAAAACAGATCGGCGCCTTCCAGGAGGGCATAATCGCCCCCGGCATCCGCTACGATGTGACAAAGCAGCATACGCGGCTCCAGAGTTTCCAGTTTCAGTGGATTTGACCGTTGCCCGACCCGTTTGTGTTTATCAAATGTTCTTCGATCGACCATGTTTCGTACTCCTAAAAACAATATTGTCGTTCTTCCTCTTAGGTCGAACTCACCGCATTCGCTTGAGGTAAGTCGATTTCAGTTTTTTGGTTGTGTTGGATTCTAGGGTATAACTCCGCCAAGACGATTAGCAGAGTCATGAGTGGCTGGTATAGAGACCGATCCTCCTTGATCCGATCTTATGTCATGGGGTAGTTCTCTCTCCTCACTCTCTCTATCTTTTTCCATTCTAATCGCACCAACAACCGCATTCAAGCAAAGAATCTCAAATTAACCTGATTTTCGATTGAAATAAAATTTCAGCGACGCATTATTCCGATTATACGAGATGTGCAATTGCTTGAGTCCGAATAAATAGAAAGCGAACATGTATAGGATATTATTCATGGCGGCTCGAACTGAATAACAAAACATTTCCCCCTGTTTCATCGTCCGATATACAAATAGTTATTTGTGTATCTGCTCAACGTTGATAGATAGTTGCTGTTGCGGAAAGATGTCACCCCTGCGAAGGCAGGGGTCCATAATTCCGAGGAACCTTAATATCGAAATACTGGATTCCTGCCTTCGCAGGAATGACAAAAATTGTTTTTCGCAACAGAAACTAGTTTGGGTAGGGCGGGCCATGCCCGCCATGTTTAATTAAAATTCTTTGCGCCTTCGCGCCTTTGCGTGAAATAGTACCGTTACGTTCGTTTGAATTGCTTTTCCAGTTGATCGAGCGATAAGCGGATCGTGGTGGGGCGGCCGTGGGGGCAATTGCTGCTTCGCTCGACTTGATCCCGCTGCGCCAATAACGAGCAGATTTCTTCATCCGTCAGGGCATCTCCCGCCTTGACCGCGGCCTTACAGGCCATCATGTCCAAAAGCTCATGGAGCAGTTGCTCCTTACTCACGTTTCCGGATTGACTGATCAGGACATCGAGCAGATCGGCCAGAAACGCCGCCGGCTGCACCTTATCCAGCAGAGACGGGAATCCCTGGATCGCAATCGTCCTCGGCCCGAACGGCTCGGTCAAAATCCCCAACTCCTTGAGGATGTCGGCTGCGTTCTCCAGCGCCGCCATTTGCTTGGCCGTCACCTCCAGCGTCTCCGGTATCAAACGACGCTGACAGACCAAAGCTCCCTGACTGACCTGCCGATGCAGTTGCTCGTAAATTACCCGCTCATGCAGCGCATGTTGATCGATAATTAAAATCCCGTTTTCAGTCTCCGCCACCAGATACGTATTATGCACCTGGAGATAGCGGTGGGGGGGCTCAGGGTCCGAAACAGGAATTTCCCGCACATCGGGTGGCATGGCCACGTCTTCTTGGCCATGAGAACGGACCGGACTGGTCTGAGAGCGATACGAAGGTCTATGACCATCAACAGGTCTCGACGACGACGGTGGGGGGGCGCCCTTGAAAAAATCCGCCATCGCCTGCCGCACCCGCTGTTGCCGCTCTTCCTTGCTTTCGCCCGTCTCTCGATCGGGTAGCATGGCCACGTCTGCTTGGCCATGAGTACGAACCGGACGAACGACTGAAGCCGGCGAATCGGCCCCCGGCTCTAACGCCTGATCGCTGACCGGAACCGAAAGGTCCGTACTCAACAGCCGATCCCGAATCGCCGCCAACACCTCCGAGTGAACGGCATTCGAATTGGAAAACCGCACCTCTGTTTTTGCCGGATGCACATTCACATCAACAGCGTCCGGCGCCAACTGAATAAACAAAAATACTACCGGCTGGCGATTCGGCGCCAGCAGTCCTCGATAGGATTCCCGAATCGCATGACCGATAAACCGGTCCCGGATATGCCGCCCGTTTAAAAATATATATTGCCACTGGGACCCACTCCGCGCGTGCTGCGGTGGGGCAATCAGACCAGTGATCTTAATCTCACGATCATTTCGCTCGATTGGTATCAAATCCTGCGCTAACGGATTCGAAAATAAAATTCCGAGCCGGTCCCGCAGCGACTGGCCGGCGGGTAGCTCATGTACCTTACGACCGTTGTGCGTCAAGATCAGATGCACCTCCGGATTCGCCAGGGCAATCCGCGTAAACTGCTCCGTGATATGTCCCATTTCCGTATTCACTGCCCGCAGGAATTTCCGCCGCGCCGGCGTATTAAAAAACAAATTCCGAACACTGATTACCGTTCCGACCGCCGACGGCGACGGCAGTGGCTCAGCATGATGTCCGCCCGAGATTTCCAGACGGCCTCCCTCGATCGCGTCCGCCTGCCTACTTATGATTTCCACTTGGCTCACTGACGCGATACTCGCCAATGCCTCGCCCCGAAAGCCCATCGTCGCGATCGAATATAAATCGTCCTCCTTAAGGATCTTACTGGTCGCATGCGGCGCAAAAGCCAGAGTCAATTCTTCGAACGAAATCCCGCTCCCGTTATCGCTGATCCGAATCAACCTCTTACCCCCATCCTCAATATCGACCGTGATCCGCATCGCGCCGGCATCCAGGCTGTTCTCCAGCAGTTCCTTGACAACGCTGGCCGGTCTCTCCACCACTTCGCCGGCCGCGATCTTATTCACCAAATGCTGCGGTAGCTCTGCTATCTTCGCCATATCGATACCAATTCGTAACAGCCCCCGCTGCAACGCGGGGGATGGAGTTTGCGTTACGTTGTGAACTTATCCCGGCTTCGCTGGGGACTTAATTTCGGGTGGCATGCTTATACCCGTCTTCGGGGATAAGCATGGTTGGCCTTCTACATGCCCACGTAAGCGTGGGCATGGCACCCAAAATACAAATTCCTATACCATTAAATTAATGCTTGTTCAGCCATTATAGGTAACTTATGGTAGAGGGTCAAACATTGGACAACGGAATGATTAAATGTATTAACAGCAATAGTTTACAGGAAGCAAAGAATATCCCCGGCCTCATCGACCATGCTCGCAGGTCTGATTTTAATGGCCTGGAACTGTCTTTGGAGCCGACCGGACCGCTCGGCGAAGCGAATTGGGATGACCTGCGAAAGGAAATTGGCAACTCCAATTTGAAAATTGCGTCCCTGACCTCTACTCAATTCGACCTGTTCACGCTCGCCGGTCTCGACGGCGAGCCGGAGAAAGCCGCTGCCCGGCATATCATTACACAATATCTCCATCGCGCCTCTTCCGGTAATTTGGATTCGATGGTTCTTATTTCCGCCCACGAAAGGCGCCCTTGGGCCCAGGTAGCGGTTAACGATTATGAAACTGCTTTCAATTCACTTTTTCAAAATTTAGCGGAATTAGCCGATACCGCTGAAAAACTATCGGTACCGATGTCTATCGAAAATCCCGCTGCCGGGCTATTGGTATCTCCCCTGGAACTCCGCGACTTTATCGACCAGATCAACAGCCCCTACGTTGGCGTCTGCCTGAATCCCACGCATGCCGCACGACTCGGCAACCCTCTCGATTGGCTTGGCATCTTCGACCAGCGTATCCTCGCTGTCCACTTGAATTTCCCGTCTGCATCGAACTCCGAGGAGGAAGGCTTATACTCAGACTTGCTTACAAACATAAAAAATCGAAACCGGAATATTCCAATTATCTATAAAAATGCGTGATAATTCGTGCCCATTCGTAAAATTCGTGGCAAAAAAACAATTATCAATTCGTGGCTAAAATTCTTCCGCGGGTGGCGTATCGCCCACCAAAGGCCTCTCTCGATCCACATGAAAAAACACCAGGTACTTGTTCGCATCATCACGTGGATCGATCGCGCCGGGCGTTTTACGCTTGAGTGTCTTAATCAGTTCCTGATTCGTCTCTTCCTGACGCTTGGTCAGATAGAGTCGCTTGCCCTTATATCCCGGCCCTTCCTCGATAAACAGGTACGCTGCCTGCGGATTCGATTTTAGATTTTCATGCGACAGCCGCTCGCGCATGATGAACGCCACCGTCTCGGAATCGATCACGTGCGGCCGCGCGTAGATCGCCGCATCCACCTCGCCTTTATCGTTCGCCGTCGCCAATACTCCCGTCCCCTTCGTCTGCTCAAAATATTCCGCTAAACTCATCTCCAGACTCCTAGCTTTCTTAATCATCTAAAATATCCTTTAATGAAGTTTCCAAATCGGCGTGGCAAAATGAATACCCCGCCTCCAGCAACCGCTGCGGCAGAACCTTCTGGCTGCTCAATAATAATTCCTGTGCCATCTCGCCCTTGAATAGTTTCAACGCTAATCCTGGTATCTTGAACGTCGACGGCCGATGGAGCGCATCGCCCAGGGTACGCACGAACTCCTCATTCCTCACCGGCTGTGGCGATGTCACATTGAACACCCCATCGATATTCGTTGTTTCGAGCAAAAATCTGACAATCCCAATCACATCCTCGATATGTACCCACGAAATCCACTGCCGACCGCTGCCGATTTTCCCGCCCAGATACCTGCGAAATACCGGCAGCATCTGCCCCAACGCCCCGCCTCCCGCTCCCAGCACCATCCCCAACCGCAGCACCGCCAACCGTACCCCCTGTTCCCGAATCCCCTGCGCCGCCTGCTCCCACTGCCGGCAAACGTCCGCCAGAAATCCCTTCCCCATCGCCGATTGCTCCGTTAATTCCTCCTCCCCCCGATTGCCGTAAATCCCTATGGCGCTAGCCTGTATCACAACATTGGGTTTGGCTTGTAATGTTTGTATCGCCTGGACAACGGCATGGGCGGCATCGAGGCGACTATGGAGGATGATTTGCTTTTTCTGTTCGGACCAGCGGCCGCCGGCGAGATTATCGCCGGCGAGATTGATGATGGCGGCGGCACCGTTGGCGTATGAAACCCAGCCGTCGTCGGAGCGGGCGTCCCAGGGGATTGCCTGAAAGCGAGACTTGGGTAGGAATTTGGCCTGATTGGGACGCCGGGAGAGGGCGACGACCTCGTAGCCGGCTTCGAGAAAACGCCGAACCAGGGCCGTCCCGATAAATCCTGAAGCGCCTGTTATGACTATCCGTTTGGACATAACTAAATAGTATTAAGTAATTTAATATATCTTAATTTATATATATAACATATATATAATAAATATATATCCCATAATTACACACTCCGTCGAATTTCCTCATGGCGGCGAAGCCCGGCAAGACGCCGGGGGCGGCGATGTCGGTTGCCTCGCATCTCGCATGAACAAGAAGCTGAATCATCGGGTTCATGATTGCCGAAAATGATTCAACTCATCATCCGCCATGGTGTTACCAACCCTGTTCGGCGGCCCAGGGGCCGGTGGGGCCCTTCGGTTTGGGTTTGGGACGGGCCTTCAGGATCGCGCCGGCGATGGCGATGTCCTCATTGGTGGTAATCTTAATATTACCGGCGGTGCTCTCGACGATCTTAACGGGAATCCCCAAGGCTTCCACGAGTTGGGCGTCATCGGTGATGTCATCCTTGACTTTTTCGCTTTGGGCGTAGGCCTTGCGGATAACATCGGGTTTGAAAACCTGGGGGGTTTGCGCTTCCCAGAGGTCGCTGCGATCGATGGTTTTCACGATATTTTGATCCTCGCCAATCTGTTTAATGGTACCGACGAGAGGCTGGGCCAGAAGCGCGGCTCCGGTTTCGGCGGCGGCTTTAAAGACAGCGGTGATCTGTTCCTTGGTGACGCAGGGGCGGACGGCATCGTGCAGGGCGATCAGGTCCACGTCGTCCCTGACCTGTTCCAGCATTTTGGCGACAGTCTCGTGACGTTCGGCGGCGCCGTGAATAACCTTAACGCCGTGAAAAGCGAGGCTGGCTTCCCATTTGATCTTGAAGAGTTCCTCGTCTTCTGCCGGTATTGCCATTACGACTTGCGAGACATCCTCCCGATCCGCAAAGAGTTCCACTGTGCGGAGAAAAACCGCCCGGCCGTCGATATCGCAGAATTGCTTCTTGGTTTTGCCCTTGAACCGTTTACTCGAACCGGCGGCGGGTAATAACACTGCTACTTTCAACGCCATACCTATTGCCTCATAAAAGATTCGTATTATCCCGACGGACATAGTACCAGTTGACGCCGTACAGTCAAGATCGATATCCCGGTAAAACCGCACCCGACCCAGATGGCACATAAAGCACTGCTATGAAAGAGGTTACATTCAAGCTGTTGCGAAAGTCATGTTCGCCAACCGATCGGATAAACAGCATTGACATTTGAGGCGAACTCTGGTAGAAATAGAATGTTACTGGGGTGCTAGAGACAACCGCCCTCAACAGGAAAGGGTTATAACCTATGTCGAAGCGAATAATTGGAATAGGCCTATACCGTTTTCTTACTCTGGCAGCATGTTGTACTGCTTTGATATGTATTGCGTCAGGCTGTAAGGATTCCGAGAAAAGTGCCGCCGACCGCCAAAGCCGCCAAAGTGTGGATCAGGCCAGTCGAATCCTGCGCGGAAGCAAGCAGGGCCTGGCGATGACCGATAGCGAACTAGATAAAGCGGCCGGCGCCGCCACCGAGGCGCAGCAGCAGAGATTAGCCGACGAGATCAAGGCCCGTCTGGATCAAACAGTCAATTATCAGGAATTCGACGAGAAACTGAATGAGTTGACCGAACTACAGCAGCAGTATCAGCAGCAGAACAATGACGAGCTTCTCCAGGAGATTACCCGGAAATCGCTGGAAGCCAATCAATGGCTGATCGATGCCGACGTAACACGAAACGCTGCTGCGGTAGCGCAGAAGCAGCAGCGGTTACAGAATGCACAGAATCTGCTGCAGGATGCCCTGGCGCAGGCCAAACAGGCAAATAATTATTCTGCACAAATCGGACCGAACCTGATGCAGGGCACACTTGGATTATTAAAGTACCAGGCCGCTTTAGCAAAGTATAATCGACAGGAAGTCAGGATTCGCACGATGCAAACGGCGTTAGGTCAAATGCGTACCGAGGTGACTCGCCAGGAAATTTTTACGCTGTACCTGGAAAGTCAGCGACCGGATGAAAAGGTAAATCGGCTGAAAGAGATGATAGAGCAGCATCCCCACGGCCTGCGGGATCAATTGGCTTCGGTGGAGCGAAAGATCGCCGATATGCAAACCCGGCAACAGCAGGTGCAGCAGCAATATGAAACGAACCTGTCGAAAGCGAGTGAACTTGAGAAAGAGTATCTTAAATTAAAGCTGGAAGCGGAGCAACGCAAGGGAGACGAGCAATACAAACTGCTGGATAAAGCGTACGAATTACGCGGAGGGAAGGGAGAAGGGGCTAACCGCATCGAGGGCAGTATCTATTACGAAGCCCAGGCGGATTTGGCAGAAAGCCAATTGGAAATTATAGAATTCAATCTGGCGTATGAACGACTGCGTAAGGATATGATCACCCAGTCGATGCAACACATTACCAATTCACTGACGCAATTAGAAGATCCGGCCACGATCCAAAAGCTGCAAAGCGATATTTCGCAAGCCCGACAGAAACGAGACGCTATGATCGAGCAGATACAACAACATTTGGCAGGCATACAAGAGGCGGAAAAGGCATATCGGCAACTACGCGAGGCGCCGGTAACGGCACTGGAAGAGGCGCGGCAGGCCTTTACCCGCGCAGGACAGGCGGCGCGGCAAGCGCGACAGGAATTCGGAGGAACCAAGCTATCCAGGACCGCCGATCACACCGAACAATTAGTGGATAACGCCACTGATGAGCTCGCAAATTTCTGGCGGCGGACGGCTCAGCATTACCAAATCGGTTCCAGCCTCATCGGCCTGCTGAGTGATACGACGGAACTACAGGGATCGGTCCGTGCGATTCTCGATGACTATAAACGCAGCGCCGCAGAAGCCGAGAAGAGGGTCGCCGATCTTATGCCGGGCCATCCAGGCCTCGCACGTTAGTAAGCGGTTCAAAACCATGTGCTTGGATTCCGGGGGAAGAGGTTTAACCACGAAGAGCACTAAGCTCACGAAGAAAATTTAGACAGGATAACTGGATTCTTTTTATACTTTTACTTTTTGACTTACCTTCGTGTCCTTCGCGCTCTTTTTCTTTTTCGTGCTTATCTTTTAACTTTTTATTTTTCTTCTCGGCTAACCATTCCATCCTAATCCGAAACAATAACCACTGTCAAGTGCCGCTTCTGGCATTTTCATTTTCCATTTTACATTGTTTATTTTACAATTTACATTTCTACAGGGTGGCAGCCACCGAGCAAAGCGAGGTGGATGGCGAACACTGCCTGGCTCAGAATATTGTCATTCTGAGCGGCCACGCTACGCCAAAGCTTCGCGGCGGCGAGAGCGAAGAATCTCGTTAGAATAACAGAGTAAATGATTAAAATGACGCCAAAGATGATATTAATTCTAGGTTGTACCGCCGGTGGCAAAGGACGGATTGCCTTTGAGTTGGCCCGGCGGGTGGGGGGGCAGATTCTCAGTATCGACTCCATGAAGGTCTATCGCCGCATGGATATCGGCACGGCCAAGCCCGGCCTCGAACGACGACGGACCGTCAAACATCACCTCATCGACGTCGTAGAACCATCCGAACCGTTCAGCGTCGGTCGATTCGTAGAATTGACCGATCAGGTGATCGAAGACCTCCGGAACCAGCAGCTACCCATTATCGCGGTAGGGGGGACCGCCATGTATATCCGGGCACTGATCGAAGGAATTTTTGACGGACCTTCTGCCGATCCGAAAATACGCCAACGCCTCAAGGATCAGGCCGTACAAATCGGTATGGACAAACTGCACGAGCGGTTGGCACAGGTGGATCCCGACGCCGCACAGCGGATTCATCCGAATGACTTGAAACGAATCGTTCGGGCTTTGGAAGTCTATGAATTGACCGGAAAACCCATTTCTTCTTTTCATACGCATTTTCATACGGGCCAATTTCGACATAACTGGCAGTTGATCGGCCTACGCCGCGAAAAAGACGATGCCGCCCAACGCATTAATAAACGTGTAATGACCATGATCGAGATGGGCCTGATGGACGAGGTGAAATCGCTGCTCGCCGAGCCGAACGGTTTGAGCAAACAGGCCGCCCAGGCCGTTGGCTACGCCGAGATCATCGAACATCTCCAGGGCAAACTAGAACTCGAGGATGCTGTGGAGAAGATCAAAATCAATACCCGTCGCCTTGCCAAGGCCCAGCGCACCTGGTTCCGCACATTCCCGAACGTCCATTGGCTCGACCTTGAACCGTATGATTCACCGGACGAAACAGCAGAAAAAATAATCAATACCATTATATCCAAGCCGCACATGTAAGTAAGCGGTTTCTTACCATCAACGGTTAGCCCCCAACTTTACGTTGGGGGGGCTACTCTCGGGTGCCACCGCGCCAAAGCCGAGTTTGATACCCAAAAAGCCCCCGCTGCAAAGCGGGGGATCGACAACATACACAAATTGTCATCCTGAGCGATTCACGTTTCGATCAAATTTACACTGCGAATCATTTTCATTTTACATCGGCATTTCTCTGAAGGTGATTTCACCGAAGAGGAGTTGCTTAGAGTCATGTATCGTGCGTTCACTCAGTTTGCCGCTCTTAATCGAAAACTCGCGGAGGCTATAGTGCCCTTTCTCGTAATCATAGCTCACGCCGTCATCCTCATAGAGCAGACAAGTTCCGTCAACCTTGCCGTAATGCCGAATCTCCAGGGTAGCATCTTTCACATCGCGGGTGCGATTGATGGGATTTTTCAGCATCGGGATCAAAGCCCCTTCCTTAACAAATAAAGGCGGCAGATCCCCTGTCTGTTCAGCGGTGACTGTAATTTTCTGATCGTTGCCGGCAAGCGTTCCGGTATGGAAGTCATACCAGTTGCCTTTGGGCAGTTTGATATCGCGATTAGCGGCTTCATTGATAAAGGGAGCGACGAGGATGTCGGGTCCGAACATAAAGAGACTGGTATCCTCGATGATCTTTTGATGGAATCCGTCTGCATAGGGATTTACTTCGCTGTCAAGTTTGATCTTCTGGTCCACGATCCGCCCACCAGCCTGGCCCGTCTCAAGGATCATCGAACGTACGGGAGGAATCCCCTTGAAATGATAATTCGCGAAGGCAGTATAGAGGTAAGGAAGCAACTGCATACGCAATTGGATTGTGCGGCGGACGGCATCTGTTGATTCTTTGTAGCTCCATGGTTTCGTCCCCGAGCTCCAGGCATTGAGTTGTGCAAGCGGTGAGAAACACGTCGTATGCATGCGGTTGATCCACTCGCGTTCATTGCCAGCTCTACGGATCTCCGGACACCAGAGAATACCGCAAAGACTGGCCGAGGAAAGACCGGTGACGTATTGTTCATGACCATAGGAATCCGAGTAGATCACAAAGGGATAATTGGCGCCCGCTCCGTTGTTGGCACGAATGAGCGAATAGGTGCGCTGGTTATTCTTCCTGAACAATTCCGTGTGGATCATGTGTGCCATCTGCATTGCGTAGGTCTGTCGCATTGTTTCTGCAGATGTGCCCGAAGGGAACGTGGCATGGTCAGGCCACAACCAAAAATCATATCCATCCACTTCGTCAATCTTGTAGCCGGAAATACCAATGTCAATGTGTTCCTCTTTATGTTGATTGACCAGGATCTCGCGTGCCTCCGGTAATGTGTAGTCGGGTACGATCCCCAGCCAGACCATATGAGAGCCTGCCAACGGATACAGGTCCTTATAAATTCGCGCGTATTTAGATATATAGGGATTGACCCAGAGATTGAGTCGAATGCCGTCATCGAGAAGCTGACGCACAAAGCCGGCCGGATCTGGGAAGCGTTTTTTCTGCCATTCAAACGTGCAGGGGTAAGACTTGCTCTGCCAACCCGGCTCAAGACCAATCACATCCAGCGGAATGTTGTGTTGTTTGAATTCCGCAATTTCCGTAGCGGTTTGCTCGGCACTGTATTTGGACGGCGTACGATGCCAGAATCCCAATCCCCATAGCGGCGGCATGGCGCCACCGCCGCTGTAAAGATTGTAGCGCGCAACAATGTCCTGCAGACTGGTTCCGGTAAATCCCACCAGTTCTATCCCTTTAGCGGTGAGATTGACTTCGATGGAGTCGCCGGGGGGCTGTGCCAACCATGGACCGGGCTGCTTTTCATCCGGCGGCGGATTGCGATCCACCTCCTCCGGATTGTTCGGAGAATCCTTCCGGTTGCCAACCTGATTATGGATTTTGAGATATTTGGCCGTGTTGAAGAATAGGCCGTACCCCTTGCTGGAAAGGAAGAATGGAACCGGTGCGTGCGTGGCCCCGCCGCCTTTGCTGAAGTGGTCAACCTTCAATGCAACGATCCGGCGATTATGCATTATCGTATCAAACTGCAATCCATAGCCAAAAATCTTCTCGTCGGATTCGGTAGGAATATGAACGAGGATTTGGCCATCAGTTCCTATATGATAGCGCGTTCCACGAAGGGCATTACTCAAAGGTACGTCAGGCAGGGTATTCAAGGCATCCACTTTGGGCGGCGCCCCGGCCAAATCGCTGTAGCGCAATTCGGCATCCGCATCGCCGATTGCTGCGGTATATACGCCGTTGGCGAGCTTCCGCCAGTTATCAACCGGTGACAGATCAGACATATCACCCTGTAGCGGGTACTGGGCATAGGCGCGTAACGGTAATAAAACGGTAATCAATACCAGCATGGGGCGAATTCGTTTCATTATATGTATTCCTGTTAAAATGATTATAGATAAAATCACCAGCCGACTTAATTGCCGGCGAAAGGAGTATACCAACAATCGGAGTAATAGCAATAGTTGCCATCAACTCAATAAGAGTGAATTTTCCGCTCGGATCAATATATTAACTCCAGAAGTTCTATGAATGCATTCTAAAAAGTAGAATGTCCCCTTATTCCCCCCCTTATTCCCCTATCCCCTTATTCCCCTATACTATCAAATTATTACTTTTTTGCACGGATTTATATGGGAAATAAGTGTTAAATATTCTCCATAAGTATTCAGCACTTAAGTATTCGAAAGTATTCGACACTGTCCCTTTCCGAAATTAGCGAAATCAACCTCTAATCAACAAGGCTAGATCCGACCTGACTGAGGTCGATGGGTTTGATCCCTAGACGCAGTGCAGGCGATCCCTCTTTGAAGCGGAAGATTTTCTTCTTCATGGCCGCTTCGTCAAACAGGGGATCTGCATAGAGCAGTTTAATCGAATCCTTGCCAACCTTCACGGGTTGCCCCGAGAACAGTTCATTCCCGAGCTCTGTTTTGGGCGCATACGGATCACTTGTATTGTCCGTAAAATAAATCGAATTCTCCATTTTGGGGAGATTCTCATAAAACGGCCGGTTCGTCGCACGGTCGTCTGTTAAATAGAGACCGTTGCTTGATTTCGAGGACGCGGGAGGCATAAAAATATTTCGCTGTGGCAGGGCTTTCTTGGTGCCCCCCAACCATCCCGGCAAGGTTCGTCCGCGCAGGAAGGTTTCCGTGAAAATGAAGTTGTTGATGACGTCCGCAGGCCCCTTAAGTCCCAGTCCTCGTTCCGATTCCGTGATGACGTTTTCACGGATAATGGTAAAGCTGGGATTATCATCCAGACGAATGGCGCCCGCGGTATCATGATTTTCGTGAAGATAGTTGCGCTCCACCACATTATTCTCGCCCATGGCTGAGAAATAGATCGCATTTCCGTCATGCAGCTTCAGAAGCGTGCGCGAAATATCATTCATGACAATTTTGTTTTCCCGGGCGTGGAGCAACGGAAGAAAGTGCTCGAGGCGATTCTTCCATCGAGCAGCCAACCCCTTCTTGATATAGGGCTCACACTCCTCAAAACGAATTGAGGATACCCACGCGCGCCGGAACGGAATCCGGTGCACGAGATAAAACTCATGCGGCCGGCAACCACTCACCACAATCCCATTGTAAGGAACATCCTGGATCGTGTTGTGGGAGATTTCGTTGTGCCCGCTTTGTGTGATGAAAATGGCAGGTGCATGCAGTAACAGCTCCCCGATGTGGTGGATGTAGTTGTCGTGCACCACGTTGTTTTTATTCACGTCTTTTGTGCCCGGACCATAGCCGCTGAGCACGATTCCTCCCCCGCCGAGATGCTTCAGGAGGTTGTTGGCAACTTTGATTTTCTGACAATGGAGATCCAGTCGGATACCCGTTCCGCTACTGGACTTGATGACACACGATGCAACACCGCAGTCCTCAGCGAAACGGAACCGAATCACGGCATTGGCCTTGTCGTACATTTCCCAGTCGTGCTGCAGGCCCTTGTCCTCTTCTTGCAGGCTATCGCGCACACCATGCATGAAGGTCAGGCCTTCGAAACGAAGATGCGATACAAAGGGCCCATCTTCCGTGCCTTCAACCCGGATAAATTCCTGCAAAAACGGAGCCATCACATTCATGTCGGCCACGTCGTTCTTCGGCCACATATACAGACGCCCTTCCTGAGTATTCACCACCCATTCTCCCGGCTCATCCAGGTATTCAATCGCGTTCTCAACCCAATAGCGATTTCTCGGATTGATCGTCTGATACGTCGGATCAACCGCCAGATGGGCAATCTTTTTTTGGGTGTCAATGCGCTCAAGGGGAATGATGTTGGCCAACCACGGACGATCCTTAAGCATGAGTTCGATATCCGAAGGGTTCGGCCAATCCTTAATGTCATCATCCTTGTAGTAAACCGTGCGGTCAAATGCAGGAAGGGGCTCCCCTTCATACTCCAGCACACTCGTCAATTTTTTACCCTGCCGGTTCGAGTCATTTTCTTTTTCGACGTCTGCATATCTAAAGCCATTTGATCGTGAGCGCTGAAGAAGCGTCTCCCCATCATACAGAGATCGGATCACCCATTTGTCCCCCACAGTCTTTGGAATCTTAGCCACCCAGAGATTCCCGCGTGCTTGGTCTGAAGCCCCCTTGGGAGCCGATGAACATTTTTTCCACCCCGTGATCGGAATACCGCCGGTGAACACAGGTTTTTCACCGGGATAGGCCCTGTAAACAATAGGAGCATCCGAGGAGCCGGAATCTTCAGGACCGAAAACAACGGTTTCCCTGAGTTTATATATTCCACCACGAATCTGTACCTCAAAGGTATCTTCATGATGAGCCGCTTTCAATTGGCGAACTTTTAGACGGGCGGCATCTAATGTCGCCAAAGGGCCATCGTTTTTTGTCGTATCTGCATAGCTACCGGACCACTGATCATTCCCGTTCGGAGATACATAGAGAGTCCTTTTACCCGCCCAGGCAGGATGTTGCAGGAGTGTAAGTGTAAATAGGAGGGCTGGGATGGTCCACCGTTGATGATCCAATCGCTTATTTTTAAATAACCTAATAAATAACGTTCTCATGTCTGAATGTCTATTGTCCATAATCATATATCTCCATTATATTTTCACCTATTATCGCGGCAAATAAATCAGTTGGTCGATTCGTTCACTGCTGCTGGATCATGGCTAAACGTCATCGGGCAGTGTATTTGTATTATATTACTCTCTTTTGTGTCACGTGTCAAATTATTCTAATCAGACGTTGGAAATCCGTGTATTAGCGGTTCAGGGTGATAATTTTCACTGCAAAGTTACCCTTCAGGGATGGACGAAATCGGCATTGCTGACCGCCAGTCCTAGAGGTAATGCTAAAGATTTTCCCGGATTAAACAAGGCTGACTGGGGTATGCGAACATGGCTGGTGGCACCGGGGATCTTCCATTGGACTTCGAACAGATTAAGCATGGAAGGCCATTCTCCATATAGCATACCCTTTCTGTAATTGCCGTTGTTGACTGTGAGAACGATCTTGTGTTTGCCGGACTTTAGCCCCAATTCAGAGTCAAAGTCCTTCCAGGCTATCCTGGCCCGATTGTCACGCATCCAATGGTCCACCACAAGCCGGTCATCAATATAGAGACGTGACTGGTTTTCCGTGCCCACCTGAAAACTGTAACTACCGTCAGCGGGAACGTCCAGGTAACCGGAAAAACGGATGGCATACTTTTCGTCTTTGGCAACTGAATAGCTGAAGGTGGGAGTGCTGCCTGTCGCAATGCTCTGAAAGGAATCTAGGCCGGGATCGCTGTCAAAATGAGGGATTCGGTATTCATACCAGAGACCGGGCTCAGTAGCGTTTACTTGTGCTGGCGGAAGCAGGTTTCTGACAGGCAAATAATATGTGGTTGAAACAGGATCGCAGGAAGTGCCGGAGCTTTTTAAAATAACCTTATAGACCCCCGGGGCTGCTTGGACATTGCCAATCACCTGCCCGTTAGAACTGATATTCAGGGCTGAAGGAATGGTCGTTTTAGCATCTTGAATCCACTCTACCGGTGATACGCAGCCGTATCTTTTTAATTGTTGTGAATAAGGTGCTCCCGTGTAAGCTGTGGGTAAACGCCAGTGAGAGATAGCTACTGGCCTCTCTTTATCCATTTCGCCTTTTGTCAATGTGCCCAGGGAAGTGTGCCTAATTAGACCCTCCGGCCGTACCCTTTTCACTAAATTTTTCGTCCAGGGCATATCCATTCCCATTCGGTATTTGTAGTGGTTGTATGCGATTTCCCAGCCCACAGGTAAGGTATAGTTCTTATTAAATCCCGGTTGTTTTGTGTCGATAACTTTTCCTAGATACTCAAGGCCGGTGGCCAGACGGTAATCCAGCCATGCGTAGGCATCTACCCCCTGGTTCCAGGCCATCTCTGCAGTTTGAACTAAAGCTCCGAGTCCCTCCTGGGTGTGGGCGAGATCCCGATATAATTCTGCTGGCTGTCCATTTTCAAAGGGTATATTCGTCGGCAGGTAAATTTTGAGACGGTACACTGCTAAATCAAAGAGTTCTGGATCATCCTTGAAAATTGCAGTGGCCATAAGTGATTCGGTAATAGAAGCCATCCAATTGTTTTCGTGCTCCACCCGTTTCATCAACGTAGGCATGAACACTTTGTCGTACATGTCCATAAAAATCTTTTCTGTTTCCGGCCGCCACTTCGGATAGGTGTGCTTAACAATTTCTGCACCTCGCATGTACATGGTGCCAATCAAGCCGATCATTAGGTCTTTGTCGGCTCCTTTAAATTCTTTGAGAGATATCCCCCAGGCTTCCATAATGTTCATAACGTTTTCAGCATACACTTCTTCTTTAGTGACAGACCACATCAAAGCTTGTACCCAGCAGGCCTGGGCATCTTTTAGGGCCTCAGTATAATTGATATTGGGCCTGCCATTGGGGCCCCTGTCAATAATAGATTTAGGATCGGGTTTGTAATCCTTCAAGGCCCTGGAGTCCTTTTTTAACTTATCAAAAGCAGACGTTTGCGGTTCAATCCCGTTATTAATTCGGTCCCGCATCAAGTCCAGTTGTTCTCCAGTCATTAAAATTCCAGGGTGGATCAGGGGAATGTGTTCAACATTAGAACCCTGTGCAAAACTTGTATTTAAAAGAATAAATACAATGCAAATGGGCGTGATCGCGATTGGATGTAAAATATTTCTCATGCTTTTTTCCTTTTTGTCGATGTCATTCCTTTTATTTTAGGTCACTTTAAAGCTCAGCATAACTCCCTGCTAAACTGCTTTTATTCCACATTTCCCATTTACACGGTAAAAAACACTTGACTCCTTAAAACATCTACAATTTTACTAAATGCGCTGTCGCAGGGTCAAGAAAAAATGTATTTTCCCCCTATTCATTAAATCAGAGACTCAGTAATTTCAGATTAAACATATATTTTTCAAGGGTCTCAAAGACCCGGCGAGCTGTTGTCGACCATAAAACCGTTCCTATTTAACTACTTTTCACAGGAAATCTCTCACTAAACTTGGACCAACTTTTGGGGGCAAGACCAGCAAAGATTACGGCATGACCCCCTAGGTCCGCCTAATTGGCGTTAATTAATATTTTTAAAGTCCCAATAGTTCAATCGTATATGTTCCTTCCGGAATGTTAACACTGACACAATTTGGCTCCGAAATGTCAACAGGAATTT